>SMVB01216813.1_pt1 | contig 10283 bp, 6 predicted proteins | sample 2456461 | NCBI WGS metagenome assembly SMVB01 (sample SAMN11095934, study PRJNA526329) | marine sediment metagenome | biome: Marine sediment; feature: Surficial sediment; material: Deep marine sediment; isolation source: Hadal surficial sediment | place: Pacific Ocean | collected 2014-05 | depth 0-1...
CGCCTTTCTCTTGCTCGCCTTTTTACCGCCGGTTTTCTTGCGACCACCCGGGTCTTCCCAGCCCTCGGGCGGTTGCGGTTCACGCCCTTCCATAATGTCGACTATTTGCGAGTGATCGATGGTTTCATATTTCATCAGCGCCTGGGCCATATTTTCAAGCTTGTCTTTATTCTCGGCGAGCAGGGCTTTGGCACGATTGTAATTGCGATCAATGATCTTGCGCACTTCTTCATCAATCACATGCGCCGTCACATCGGAAACCTGCTTGTGCTGGGTCACCGATCGGCCGAGAAATACCTCGCCCTCCTCCTCACTGTAAGTCAGCGGCCCGAGTCTGTCCGATAGACCCCACTTGGTGACCATGTTGCGGGCAATTTCCGTCGCCCGCTCTATGTCGTTCGAGGCACCGGTCGTTACGCCATCAGGGCCGAGCGTCATCTCTTCCGCAAGACGGCCGCCGTACAGCGCAGAAATAGTGCTCTCGAGTTTTTCTTTGGAAATGCTGTATTTATCTTCTTCCGGGAGAAACAATGTGACACCGAGTGCTCGACCCCGCGGAATGATTGTGACCTTGTGCACCGGATCATGGTCCGGCACCAGATAGCCGACAATCGCATGGCCGGCTTCGTGATAGGCGGTATTCAGTTTTTCTTTTTCGCTCATGACCATGGAACGCCGCTCCGTGCCCATCATGATTTTGTCTTTCGCTCTCTCAAATTCATCCATGGTCACAACGCGCTGGTTCTCCCGCGCTGCGAACAACGCCGCCTCGTTGATGAGGTTGGCAAGATCTGCGCCTGAAAAACCCGGCGTACCGCGTGCAATGATGGACGGATCCACATCGTCACTCAACGGTACTTTGCGCATGTGCACTTTGAGAATTTGCTCACGGCCGCGAATGTCCGGCAACGGCACGACGACCTGTCGATCGAAGCGACCCGGTCGTAACAAGGCCGGATCAAGAACGTCAGGACGGTTGGTCGCGGCGATGACGATAACGCCTTCGTTCGCTTCAAAACCGTCCATCTCCACGAGCATCTGGTTCAGTGTCTGCTCGCGCTCATCATGACCGCCACCCAGGCCGGCGCCACGATGGCGACCGACCGCATCGAGTTCGTCAATGAAGATGATGCACGGCGCCTGTTTCTTGGCCTGCTCGAACATGTCACGCACACGCGACGCGCCGACACCGACGAACATTTCAACGAAATCCGAACCGGAAATCGTGAAGAACGGCACTTTCGCTTCACCGGCTATGGCCCTGCCGAGCAGCGTCTTGCCGGTTCCCGGCGGGCCGATCAGCAATATGCCTTTGGGAATCCTGCCGCCCAAGCGCTGGTATTTGCTGGGATCACGAAGAAAATCGACGATCTCCGCCACTTCCTGTTTGGCCTCTTCCACACCGGCAACATCGGCAAACGTGACATTGATCTGATCTTCACCCAGCAAGCGCGCCTTGCTCTTGCCAAATGACATGGCGCCGCGGCCACCGGCACCACCTTGCATCTGCCGCATGAAATAGATCCAGACGCCAATCAGGAGCAAAATCGGGAAAGAACTGATCAAGAGCTGTCCGATCAGGCTCTGTGACTCCGGTTCCTCGCCCGTGAAACGAACCTGGTTGTCTTCGAGAGTACCGATCAATGTGTTGTTATCGGTTTCGGGGCTGATGGTGTAAAACCCCAAAGGCACGCGATCACCGAAGCTGATGCGATCACCCTGAAATTCAACACGCTGTACCCTGCCGGCACGCACCTGTTGCAGGAACTCGGAATAATCCAGTTTCTCGGGAGGTGGGCCACTGACGCCGCTCAAGCCCTGCACGACAGACAGGAGTACAACGATGATTACGATAAAAACCAGTATGTTTTTGGTCAGGTCGTTCACAATACTTTTAGCTCCGACAGTCGCCTTGGATCATCCTCGGCTAATGCATGTGTGGCAAGCAAGTTCTGCCACAATTTAGACTGTGTCTAATTATTTAGACATTACTACAGTCGATAGTTTCTCGCTACCAGATAGACCTCACTACTGCCCGCCCGCGATGCCTTGGGTTTCATGACACGAACGCGCCCAAAGGACTGTTTGGCCTGGGCAATGAATGCGTCCGCACCCTCGCCCTGAAACAGCTTGCAGACAAAGTCACCGTTGCGCTTGAGGACTTGTGTCGCCAGATCCAGCGCCAACTCCGCCAGGTACATCGATCTCGGCTGATCCACTGCTTTTGTGCCGCTGATATTGGGTGCCAAATCGCTCATTACAAGGTTCGCTCGCGAATCGCCCAGTGTGGCCAGCAACTCGTTCAATACCGCTTCCTCGGTAAAATCTCCCTGCAAGAATTCCACCGACGGCAGCGTGTCCATCGGCAAGAGATCCAGCGCGATGATGCGCACCCGGTTTTGCAAATGCTCGGTGACATACTGGCTCCAGCTCCCCGGTGCGGAACCGAGATCGACACAGATCATGTCGGGACGCAGAATCTTCTCTTTCGCGTCGATTTGCGCCAGTTTATAGACGGCGCGTGAACGCCAGCCTTCGCGTCGAGCCTGCAATACATAGGGATCGCGCTCCTGCCGGTCACGCCACGATCCGCCGCTGCGCCGCAGTCCACTCACCGGGTTCGGCTCAATGACGGCTGAATGACCGATACCGGACTGTTACAATCTGTTCGCATGACACTCAAAGAATCCCAGAAAAAATTCTTGCGGGGCCTGGGCCATCAACTCAAACCTACGCTGATCATCGCCGATGCCGGCTTGACCGAGGCCGTACTGCGCGAGTTCGAGACAACCATTGCCCACCATGAGTTGATCAAAGTCCGCGTGCGTGCCGGCGATCGGAAAAACCGGGATGCCGTGATCGCCGATCTCTGCAAGCAAGGGGCAGCCCTCCTGATCACTCGCATCGGCAACGTGGCCCTTGTCTACCGCAAGAACGAAGACAAACCAACGATCAGGCTACCGCGATAAACGCAAACCGGCACTCATTCGTAACGGACCCTGATAACTTCGTATTCGCGCTCGCCGCCCGGCGCCGAAAAATTTACCTCGTCACCCTTATTTTTGCCGATCAAAGCTCTTGCAATCGGTGACGAAAACGATATCAGGCCTGTCTTGATGTCGGATTCATCTTCGCCGACAATCTGGTAGACGATCTGCTGATCGGCATTAACGTCCAACAGCTCGACCGTGCAACCAAACACGATTCTGCCTTTCGCATCAATTGTCGTTACGTCAATCACCTGGACGTTTGACAATTTGCCTTCAATCTCCTTGATGCGTCCTTCAATAAAGCCTTGCTGCTCTTTCGCCGCGTGATATTCCGCATTTTCCTTCAAATCGCCGTGCGCGCGTGCCTCGGCAATCGCCTGGATCACCGCCGGTCGATCGGTGGACTTGAGTCGCTTTAATTCATCGCGCAAGAGTGCAGCGCCTCTGACGGTCATGGGTACTTTGTTCACGCTACTACCTCTTTGTGCAAATCCTGCAGCCGGTTAACCTCGATATTGTCGATATGCTCCAATGCCGTGCAGGTCGCCATCGCTGCACCGAGGGTCGTGTAATACGTTACGTACCGACGCACCGCTTCCGCACGAATCGACAACGATTCCTGAATGGCCTGCTTACCCTCAGTGGTGTTCACAATCAGCGAAAATTCGTCATTCTTGATCATATCCACAATGTGCGGCCTGCCCTCGCGCACCTTGTTCGCCCGGCGGCAGGACACGCCGGCTGCGGCAAGCATTGTCGCCGTACCGTGGGTTGCCACAATATCAAATCCGATCTCAACCAGGATTTTTGCCAGCGCTACGGCGCCTTCCTTGTCCCGATCCCGCACGCTGATCAGCGCCGTCCCTTTTTGCGGCAACACCACCCCGGATGCGAGCTGCGCTTTCGCGTACGCCTCGCCAAAGGACCGGCCAATACCCATCACCTCACCCGTCGACTTCATTTCCGGGCCCAGGATCGGATCGGCACCGGGAAACTTGTCGAACGGAAACACGGATTCCTTGACCGAGTAGTACGGCGGTATCCGTTGCTTGACAAAACCCTGTTGCGCCAGCATCTCGCCGACCATAACACGCGCGCCGATTTTCGCCAGCGGCAGGCCAATGGCCTTGGAAACAAAGGGAATCGTGCGCGATGCCCGAGGATTAACCTCCAGCAAATAAATCACATTATTCTGAATCGCAAACTGCGTATTCATCAGCCCAACAACATTCAGCCCCTTGGCCAGTTTTTCAACCTGGTCGATAAGATCTTTCTGAATTTCCGCAGAGAGATTAACGGGTGGCAGCGAACATCCCGAATCCCCTGAGTGCACACCGGCTTGTTCTATGTGTTCCATGATGCCGCCAACGAGTATGCGCTCGCCGTCGCAAACGATATCGACATCCACCTCAGTCGCAAGATCGAGAAATCGATCCAGAAGCACAGGACTGTCGTTGGATACGTCAATTGCCGCATCCATGTAAGCGGCCAGATCTTCGTCGCCGTGCACAACCTCCATCGCCCTGCCACCCAAAACATAGGACGGTCGAACAATCAGCGGATAGCCCACAGCAGAACCCAGGAGCAGCGCCTCTTCCTTACTCCGCGCCGTGCGGTTGGGCGGTTGCTTGAGATTGAGTTGCTGCACCAGCTTCTGAAAACGTTCGCGATCTTCAGCCAGGTCAATCGAATCCGGCGACGTTCCAATGATGGGTGCACCGGCCGCTTCCAGGGCACGCGCAAGCTTCAACGGCGTCTGCCCGCCGTATTGAACGATGACTCCTTTCGGCTGTTCCGTTTCAATGACCTCCATGACATCTTCAAAAGTCAGCGGCTCAAAATACAGTCGATCGGAGGTGTCGTAATCGGTCGAAACGGTTTCGGGGTTGCAGTTGACCATGATGGTTTCGTAACCCGCCTCTTGCAGCGCAAGCGACGCATGCACGCAGCAGTAGTCAAATTCAATGCCCTGCCCGATCCGATTCGGACCACCGCCCAGAATCATGATCTTGTCCTTGTCAGTCGGCAGCGCTTCGCATTCTTCCTCGTAAGTGGAATAGAGATACGCCGTGGTGGTCGGAAATTCGGCTGCGCATGTATCCACCCGCTTGAAAACCGGGCGCAGTTTCTGCTGCAGACGATGCCGGCGGACGGCAGATTCATCCTTGTGCACGAGCTTGGCGATGCGCGCATCCGAGAATCCCTTGCGTTTCAATCGCCTGAATGTGTCCTTGTCCAGCCCCGGAAAGCCCGCCGCGGCAAGGGCTTGTTCTTCATCCACAAGATCGGCGATCTGTGCAAGGAACCACGGATCGATGCCCGAGATGCCGGCGACATCCTCCACGCTAAAGCCGTTGCGCATTGCATCCGCGACATACCACAAGCGGTCCGGGCCCGGGAGCCGCAGTTCCTGGCACAATGCCTGCCTGTCCGACTCTGTTTTTAACGGGCCAATCATCTCGTCCAGACCGTCGACACCCGTCTCTAATCCGCGCATCGCCTTTTGCAGCGACTCCTGAAAAGTCCTGCCAATGGCCATGACTTCACCCACCGACTTCATTTGCGTGGTCAGGCGGTCGCTCGCTCCCGGAAATTTCTCGAAAGTAAAACGAGGAATTTTAGTGACGACATAATCGATGCTTGGCTCAAACGATGCCGGGGTCGCTCCTCCGGTAATTTCGTTTTTGAGTTCATCAAGCGTGTAACCGATGGCGAGCTTTGCAGCGATCCTGGCGATGGGAAATCCGGTTGCTTTAGAAGCCAGCGCAGACGAGCGGGAAACTCGTGGGTTCATTTCGATAACCAATAATCGGCCATCTTCCGGATTCAGTGCAAACTGCACGTTCGAGCCGCCCGTTTCGACGCCGATTTTCCGCAGGACATCGATCGACGCGTCCCGCATGCGTTGATATTCCTTGTCCGTCAGTGTTTGCGCCGGTGCGACGGTAATCGAATCCCCGGTATGCACGCCCATCGGGTCGAGGTTTTCGATCGAACAAATGATGATGCAGTTATCGTTCTTGTCGCGCACCACCTCCATTTCGAATTCTTTCCAGCCAATGACGGATTCTTCCAGCAAAACCTCCGACGTGGGTGACATTTCAAGACCGTGTGACACGATCTGCTCAAACTCTTCACGGTTATAGGCAATGCCACCGCCTGTGCCTCCCATGGTGAAGGACGGGCGAATGATGCTCGGATAGCCGATCGATACCTGTTTTTCCAGTGCCTCTTCCAATGTATGGGCGATCTCGGCGTGGGGCACCTCCAGACCAATATCGCCCATCGCCTGGCGAAATAATTCACGATCCTCCGCCATATCAATCGCTTCGCGAGACGCGGCAATGAGCTCCACATTGTATTTTTCGAGAACGCCTTCCCGCACCAGGTCGAGGGCGCAATTCAATGCTGTCTGGCCACCCATCGTCGGCAGCAAAGCATCGGGGCGTTCCCTGGCAATAATTCGCTCGATGGTGACCCAGTTGACGGGTTCGATGTAGGTGGCATCGGCCGTTTCCGGATCGGTCATGATCGTGGCGGGATTGGAATTAACCAGAATGACCCGGTAGCCCTCTTCCTTTAGCGCCCTGCACGCTTGCGTGCCCGAGTAGTCGAATTCACACGCCTGACCGATCACGATCGGCCCCGCACCGATAATCAGTACACTTTCTATGTCAGTTCGTTTTGGCATGAATGCTTTTTCGAGTGCTGTTCCGCAGCTTGAATTTATATGATCTTTTAAATTAACTTAATAAAATTACTAATTGTTTTATATAATAATATTTCTTGATTTTTCATCCCAACGTGCCCTGCTTGGCGGCCTCCATATCCTGCATGAAACGCTCAAACAGCGGCAGCACGTCGTGCGGACCCGGGCTTGCTTCGGGGTGTCCCTGAAAACCGTATGCCGGCTTGTTGTTGATGGCGATGCCTTGCAAGGTGCCATCAAATAACGAGCGATGCGTTGCTCGCACGTGCTCGGGCAAACTCTCCTCGTCCACCGCAAAGCCATGATTCTGACTGGTAATCATGACCCGCCCACTGGCAATATCCTGTACCGGATGATTTGCACCATGGTGGCCGCATTTCATCTTGACCGTCTTGGCACCGCTTGCCAGCGCCAAAAGCTGGTGCCCAAGGCAAATACCAAAAACAGGCATAGAAGTATCGACAATCTCCTTGATGGCGGCAATGGCATAATCACAGGGTTCAGGGTCGCCGGGACCGTTCGACAAGAAGACGCCGTCCGGATCAAGCGCCAGTACTTCCGCTGCCGGGGTGGTTGCCGGAACCACCGTCATGCGACAATCGAAATCGGACAACAAACGCAATATGTTGCGCTTGATCCCGAAATCGTAAACGACCACATGACAGGGCGCGACACGACGGCTCAATATACGACCGCTCTTGCCGAAACTGGAACGATTGCACCATTGGTAGCGGCGTGGCGTTGTCACAAATTTGGCGAGATCCATGCCGGCTATCCCGGGGAATTTTCGCGCGTGCTGAACCGCCGTCTCGGTATCCGTCTCACCGGTCATGATGCACCCGGATTGCGCCCCCTTTTGACGCAATATGCGCGTCAGCTTGCGCGTATCGATGTCAGCAATGGCGACCGTCTTTGCCCTCCGCAGAAACTCACTCAAGCTTTGTTCTGCACGCCAGCTACTGGCCAGCATGGATGAATCACGAATAACCAGCCCCGAGGCGTGAATTTTCGACGACTCCATGTCTTCACTGTTGATACCGGTATTGCCGATATGGGGATACGTCAGAGTGACGATTTGCCGGCAATAAGACGGGTCGGTCAGGATTTCCTGATAGCCTGTCATGGCTGTATTGAAGACGATTTCACCGATGGTCTTGCCGTCACATCCGACAGATACACCGCGGAATATGGTTCCGTCTTCCAATGCCAGTATTGCGGGCGTACTCAACCGCTTTCCTTGATACGCAAAGGACTCCCCGGCAAATCGTGCATGAGCAAGTCCTGTATTTAGATGCACAAAAGCGGAAGGACAATGCCTTCCGCTCGTGGTCTCGCCGGCAAGCCAGCGATTCGGCGTAGTTTACTTAAGCTTGCGCTGGCCCGCCAGAGCCAGAAGCAATTATCTTGCAAATCACCGGGCATGCCGCTAACTGATTCGCTCGAAGAAGCGCTTGACCGTATCCAGCCAGCCACCTGCGCGCGGACTGTGCTGTTCGCCCCCGCGGATCACCAGTTGATCAAACTGACGCAACAGCTCTTTTTGCTCGTCAGTCAGGTTGATCGGCGTCTCCACCGCCACCCGGGCAAACAGATCACCTGTACGCTGATCGCGCACCGTCGTTACACCCTTGTTCCGCAACCGGAATACTTTGCCAGACTGTGTGCCAGCCGGGATCTTGAGCGAAACATTGCCGTCAAGTGTCGGCAATTCCACACTCCCTCCGAGGGTCGCGGTCGCCACGCTGATGGGGACCTCACAGGATAAATCAGCACTATCGCGTTCGAATATCTTGTGCGGATTGACCCGAATTTCAACGTACAGGTCGCCCGACGGCCCTCCATTGCGACCCGCTTCACCTTCACCCGACAAACGAATCCGGTCGCCGTCATCGACACCCGCCGGAACTTTCACGGACAGTTTCCGCGTCTTCGCCACACGACCGCGACCGTGGCAATTTTTGCAGGGATTGCTGATAATTGTTCCCGCGCCTTTGCAGGACGGACAGGTTTGCTGAATCGAGAAGAAACCCTGCTGCATGCGCACCTGGCCGGCGCCACCGCAGGTCGTACATTTGACCGGTTCCGAGCCCTTTGCCGTGCCTTTCCCGTCACACTCGCCGCAGGTAACCTGGGTCGGAACCTCAATGGTTACTGCATCACCACTGACAGCTTGCTCAAGGTCGAGTCGCAGCTCATAGCCGAGATCTGCACCACGAAACACCTGGCTGCGACCCCGTCTTCCGCCACCGAATATGTCGCCGAAAACATCGCCGAAGACATCGCCGAAGCCCTCCGCGCTAAAGCCGCCAGCGCCGCCAGCCGCGCCCCGCAGTCCTTCATGGCCGAATCGATCGTAGGTGGCCCGTTTGTCCGCATCGCTCAGCGATTCGTAAGCTTCTTTTGCCTCCTTGAATTTTTGCTCGGCCACCTTGTCATCTTTATTACGATCCGGATGGTGCTTCATCGCCAGACGACGATATGCCTTCTTGATTTCATCTTTCGATGCACTTCTCGATACGCCGAGTACATCGTAATAATCGCGTTTGGCCATAGTGCAGATTGCCGTTAAAAGCCGGGCGCCCTTACGGGCGCCCAGTGATCTTCCAGTACCCCACCCTTACCTCTGCCACAAGGGATCAGGCCTCTTTGTCTTTCTCATCGCTGTCGCCATCGACTTCCTCAAACTCGGCGTCGACCACATCATCACCATGGCTCTCTGGCGAGGTATCGCCGCCATCCCCCGCAGCCTGCTCGGCGTGCAGCTTTTGTGCCACGCTAGCGGAAACCTCAGCGAGCGCGCCGGTCTTTGCTTCAATGGTGGCTTTGTCACCGTCTTTCAGGACGGCCTTCAAATCGGCAATCGCCGATTCAACCGCATGACGTTCCTCGCCGGTAGCCTTTTCGCCCAGCTCGCTCAAGGTTTTTTCAGACGTGTGGATCAAGCTATCCGCCTGATTACGCGCATCAACGAGCTCACGAAACTTCTTATCCTCTTCGGCGTGGCTGGCAGCATCCTGCACCATCTTCTCAATCTCTTCCTCGGCCAGTCCGCTGGAAGCCTTGATGACGATGTTCTGGCTCTTGCCGGTCGCCTTGTCCTTGGCAGACACATTGAGGATACCGTTTGCATCAATATCAAAGGTGACTTCAATCTGCGGCATACCTCGGGGCGCAGGCGGAATATCCGTCAGGTCGAATCGACCCAGGGACTTGTTGTCCAACGCTCTTTCGCGCTCACCCTGTAGCACGTGAATAGTCACCGCCGACTGATTTTCATCGGCGGTCGAGAAGACCTGCTCGGCATTGGCCGGGATCGTGGTGTTCTTGGAGATAAGCTTCGTCAGCACGCCGCCCAGTGTCTCAATGCCCAGTGACAATGGCGTAACATCCAGCAACAGTACATCGCTCACATCGCCTGCCAGCACGCCGCCCTGAATGGCCGCGCCACTGGCAACCGCCTCATCCGCATTAACGTCCCGACGCGGTTCCTTGCCGAAGAAATTCTGCACTTCTTCCTGCACTTTCGGCATGCGCGTCTGGCCGCCAACGAGAATCACATCATCCACTTCGTTAACTCTGAGGCC
>SMVB01204300.1_pt1 | contig 10282 bp, 4 predicted proteins | sample 2456461 | NCBI WGS metagenome assembly SMVB01 (sample SAMN11095934, study PRJNA526329) | marine sediment metagenome | biome: Marine sediment; feature: Surficial sediment; material: Deep marine sediment; isolation source: Hadal surficial sediment | place: Pacific Ocean | collected 2014-05 | depth 0-1...
TCGATGTTAAACTCGGAGTCGATCCTCGTCACGCCGATCAGATGGTGCGCGGCACCGTAGCACTCCCGCATGGAACCGGGAAAGATGTCCGCGTATTGGTTCTCGCAAGCGAGGGCAAACAGGCTGAAGCTCGTGAAGCCGGTGCAGATCACGTTGGTTTAGAGGATTACGTTGAGAAAATCTCTAAAAAAGGCTGGACAGAATTTGATGTTATGATTGCGACGCCGGATGTGATGGCACAGGTTGGTCGTCTCGGTCGTGTATTGGGTCCTCGCGGCCTGATGCCCAACCCCAAAAGCGGTACCGTCACGATGAACGTGGGCGCAGCCGTGAAGGAAGTGAAAGCAGGTAAAATCGATTTTCGTGTAGACAAATTCGGCATCTTGCACTGCGCGATAGGCAAGGCGTCGTTCTCGGAAGAGCAGATTTCAGAAAACACGACTGCTTTTCTGCAGGAAGTTTTGAAATTGCGCCCGGCGGCCTCGAAAGGAACCTACGTCCAGTCGATAACCCTGTCGACAACGATGGGTCCTGGCATTGCACTGGATAAGAGTGCAGTTCTGTCCGCACTTCGATAGAACGTATAGAATTTGATTATTGACCCCGCATCGCGGGACAGACTTTGTAAGAAAAGATGGCAATGACGAAAGAACAGAAGGCGGCAGAAGTTGAAGTATTGGTCGACCGCCTCCAGAATGCGTCGACGATCTACCTCACGAACTATTCGGGTCTTTCCGTAGATCAGGTGACTAAGCTCCGTGGCCGATTTCGCGAAGCTGGTGTAGAATATTCCGTTGTGAAAAATACGCTTCTTAAGCGCGCGATGGATGAGGTAGGAGGTTACGAGGAATTGTATGATTCGCTCAGCGGTCCAACGGCCGTTGCGTTTACGGAAGATCCTTCGGGACCTGCTCGAGTGATCAAGAAATTTCTTTCAGAGATGAAGCTTGAGATACCGTCTTTGAAGGGAGCGCATGTGGAAGGAGCTGTATACGACGAGACAGCACTCGAAGCACTCGCGAAATTGAAATCGAAAACTGAGATTCTTGGCGAAATCATATCGCTGCTTCAGTCTCCGATCAACAACATCGTTGGCGGACTGCAGGCCCAGGGCAGCAATCTCGTTGGTGCAATTAAAACAATCGCAGAACGGGAAGAAGCGTAATACTGGAAATCGGTATTACGGTTCAAACTTTTAAAACACAAGTTGGAATAGTTCCAACCCTTAAAACCATAAGTGCGGCGCAGCTTTCGGGCAGAGACCGCTGCAGGACACAGGAGAATAAAAATGGCTGATATTAAAGAAATTGCAGAGACGCTGGTCAATCTTACCATCAAAGATGCCAGCGACCTGGCTACACTTCTTGAAGAAGATTACGGAATTAAACCTGCTGCAACCGCAGTAGCCGTTGCCGGCCCTGGCGGTGGTGGAGACGGTGCTGCTGTTGAAGAGCAGACTGAATTCGACGTTATTTTGACCGCGATTGGCGAGAAGAAAATTAACGTGATTAAAGAAGTACGCGCTCTCACCGGTCTTGGCCTGAAAGAAGCCAAAGAAGTGGTCGACAGCGCGCCGAGCACCATCAAAGAGGCAGTGTCTAAAGACGAAGCCGAATCTGTCAAAGCTAAGTTGGAAGAAGCTGGCGCAACGGCCGAACTTAAGTAAAGCTGCGATTTATGAAGTCCAGGAAATTTCCAGGCAAGTATGCGCACCAGCCGGACCCGATTTCGGGTCTGGCTTTTGGTGCATTTCACACAGACAGTCTGTGTTGAATTCCGAGACCCCCATTCAAGGAAATAGTCTGAGTTATGGCAAGCTTTACACGTAAAACCGAAAGAAGCAGCTTCGCTCGTATTCGAACCGTTCGCGATTATCCAGATTTTCTCGATGTGCAGCTCAAGTCGTTTGGTAACTTCGTTCAGGATCAAACGCCCCCGGAGGAGCGTCTTCCGTTCGGTCTTCAATCTGTATTTGAGGATCACTTTCCCATTCAGGACAGCCGCGAGCGGTACACTCTTGAATTTATTCACTATCAATTAGATGCTCCCAAACACTCCGTCGAAGAGTGTATTGCTCAGGGATTGAGTTATTCGGTTCCGCTGAAGGCCAAACTCAGGCTTTCGAGTAAGGAAGACGAGGACGAGGATGAAGCGGAAGAAGCCATCGAGCAGGAAGTATACCTGGGCAACCTTCCGTTTATGACCGATCGCGGTACGTTTGTGATCAATGGAGCAGAACGCGTTGTTGTTTCGCAGCTTCATCGTAGCCCAGGGGTATTTTTCGGGCAGAGTGTGCATCCGAACGGGACAGATTTGTATTCTGCTCGCGTTATCCCATTCAGGGGTTCTTGGATTGAGTTTTCGACTGACGTTGGAAACATGATGTGGGCCTACATCGACAGGAAGAAAAAGCTGCCCGTAACAACACTTCTCCGTGCTCTCGGATATTCTTCGAATGGAGAGATCGTTCAGTTGTTCGATCTGGCTGACGAACTGTCAACCAAAACCAAAAAATCCTTTGCTAAATGCGTAGGTAAACAATTGGCTGCAGCGGTTTCTGTCGAACGAATGACAGAGATTGTTGATGAAGACACCGGCGAGATTTTAGAAGAGAGAAAAGAAAGGGAGGTTCTTCTTCCCGCTCAGCATGAACTGGTTGAAGATGATTTCGAAACGCTCAAAGAAGCCGGAATTAAGTCTGTATACCTGATCCGGGATGGATCGGAAGAGGACGCGCTTGACAAAACGACGCTTCTGAACACGCTCAAGCGTGATCCGACTCATTCGGAAGAAGAGGCGCTCGAATATTTGTATCTGCAGCTTCGTGGAACGGAAGCGCCGGATATCGAAACGGCTCGTGGTGTTTTGGAACGGCTGTTTTTCAGTGAAAAACGGTACGACCTGGGTGAAGTCGGTCGTTACAGGATTAATTCCCGGTTGAAGTTGAAAGAGGACCTCAATCGTTTGACGCTCACCCGTGCTGACATTATCGCGATCATCAACGAGCTGATCATGCTGCAGAATGGCCGCAGTAACGTGGATGACATTGATCATCTCGGAAATCGTCGTGTGCGCACAGTTGGTGAGCAGCTTGCATCGCAGTTCTCGTTGGGTCTGGCAAGGATGGCGCGTACCATCAAAGAGAGGATGAATCTGCGTGACGCTGAGAAATTCACTCCACAGGATCTGGTAAATGCCCGAACGGTATCGAGTGTTATTAACACATTCTTCGGTACGAATCAGCTAAGCCAGTTCATGGATCAGACGAATCCACTCGCCGAGCTGACGCACAAGCGACGTATGTCTGCACTTGGGCCGGGTGGTTTGACGCGGGAACGTGCAGGCTTCGAGGTCCGGGACGTTCATTACACGCATTACGGTCGTCTTTGCCCGATCGAAACACCGGAGGGTCCTAACATTGGTCTTATCTCCTCGTTGTGTGTGCACGCTCAGATTAATGCTTACGGATTTATAGAAACTCCGTACCGCGTAGTCCGAAAGGGGAAAGTCTCGACAAGAATCGAATTTTTGACTGCGGAGCAGGAAGATAGTGTTATAATAGCCCAGGCTAATGCACCGCTGGATGAAAAAGGATACTTCAAGAATGAGCTGGTTAAATGCCGTAGTCGTGGAGACTTCCCGGTTAAAAAGTCCAGTGAAGTTCAGTTCATGGATGTGGCTCCAAATCAGATCGTGTCTCCCGCGGCAAGCTTGATTCCTTTCCTCGAGCATGATGATGCAAACCGTGCTTTGATGGGCTCAAACATGCAGCGCCAAGCGGTTCCTCTTCTGGTAACCGAGGCTCCGCTGGTCGGAACAGGGCTGGAAGGTAAGGTTGCGCGTGATTCGCGCGCGGTTCTGATTGCGGAAGGTCCTGGAGAGATCACTTATGTTGACAGTCGACAGATCATAATCAAGTACGATCAGACGGAGGAGCAAAAGTCAACTTCATTTGCTGATCCGGTAAAAACTTACGACCTGATCAAGTTTAAAAGAACCAATCAGGACACGTGTGTTAATCAGCACCCGATCGTTACTGCAGGAAAACGTGTCAAGAAAGGGGATGTGTTGACGGACGGGTTTGCTACGGACGGCGGTGATCTTGCACTTGGTAAAAATGTACTCGTCGCATTCATGCCATGGCGTGGTTACAACTTTGAAGATGCCATTGTCATCTCTGAAAGACTGGTCTCCGATGATGTGTATACATCGATCCATGTTGAAGAGTTTGATCTTCAGGTTCGCGATACAAAACGTGGCGAAGAAGAGCTGACTCGTGAGATTCCTAATGTTTCTGAAGAATCCACAAAGGACCTCGACGAGCGCGGAATCATCAGAATTGGTGCGGAAATCAGAGCTGGAGATATCATTGTCGGTAAGATTACGCCAAAAGGAGAATCTGATCCAACACCGGAAGAGAAACTCCTTCGGGCCATTTTCGGAGACAAAGCGGGTGACGTAAAAGATGCGTCGCTCAAAGCGCCTCCGGGAATGAAAGGAATCGTTATCGATACCAAACTGTTCAGTCGGAGGAAGCTCGACGCCTCTTCCAAAAAGGCCGAACAGAAGCGACTGGCAGAAATCGAACATGATCTCGACCTCAGCCTGCGTGATCTGAATGTTTCATTCTGGGAAAAATTCTACTCGCACCTCGTTGGTGTTAAAGCTGCGGATTTTACCGATCGGGACGGCAGTGTCGTGGTCTCAAAAGGCGCTGTGATTAATGAGGCTGCGTTCAGTGAAATCATTCCTCTGAAGCTTGATCCGAGGGTCGAGTTTACTAGCGATTCGGACATAAACGCACGCGTTAAGAAACTCATTCGAGCGTACGAGCGACGCGAGCGGCACCTGCAGGGAGTTGCAAGACGTGAAATCCACCGAGTACAGATGGGCGACGAACTGCCACCGGGAATCGTGCAACTGGCGAAAGTTTATGTCGCTAAGAAGCGGAAAATTCAGGTTGGCGATAAAATGGCCGGCAGGCATGGTAACAAAGGTGTGATCGCTAAGATCGTGCCTGTTGAAGATATGCCGTTCCTGGAAGATGGAACGCCTGTCGATATTGTATTGAATCCGCTCGGTGTGCCTTCCCGAATGAACCTCGGGCAGATTTACGAGACCATGCTCGGATGGGCTGCTAAAAAACTCGGGACTCACTTCGCGACTCCGATTTTTGATGGCGCAACGGTAGCTGATGTAACAGATAAGATGATCGAAGCCGGATTACCTGTTGATGGTCGTGCGCAGTTGTACGATGGTCGACTCGGTACACCCTTCGATCAGAAAACAACGGTCGGTTACATCTACATGCTGAAACTGAGCCATCTTGTTGAGAACAAGATCCATGCCCGGTCTATCGGACCATATAGCCTGATTACGCAGCAGCCGCTCGGTGGTAAAGCGCAATTCGGTGGCCAGCGTCTCGGGGAAATGGAAGTCTGGGCGCTCTATGCGTACGGTGCGGCGAACGTTCTGCAGGAAATGCTGACATACAAATCAGATGATGTGCAGGGACGCTCGAAAGCTTACGAGGCCATTGTTAAGGGCGATCCGATGCCCGAAGCGGGTACTCCGGAGAGCTTTAACGTTCTCGTGCGGGAGTTGCAGGGCCTCGGACTCGAGGTACTCTTAGACTGATCGTGCATTTAACCGCGGCCTAATTAGGCCGCGGATTGAATTGCCTACTTAGTGGAATAGTTAAACTCTACGTTTGAATATGCCTTACGGAAAGAGCCAGAAGATTAAAAAGAATTTCAGCAGTATCACGGTCAGTATTGCGTCACCGGAATCCATTCTGGAGAGGTCATACGGCGAAGTACTCAAGCCTGAAACGATTAATTACAGATCGTTCAAGCCGGAAAAGGAAGGTCTTTTCTGTGAAAAGATTTTTGGCCCAGTCAAAGACTGGGAATGCCATTGTGGCAAGTATAAAAGGATCCGCTACAAAGGAATTATCTGTGATCGCTGCGGCGTCGAGGTAACTCAGAAATCCGTTCGGCGCGAGCGGATGGGGCACATAACGCTTAGCGTTCCAGTAGTTCACATTTGGTACTTCAAGACGCTGCCGAATAAAATCGGTCATCTGCTCGGTATTCGGTCGAAAGACCTTGAGCGGATCATCTATTACGAAAATTATGTCGTTATCCAGCCTGGAAGTGCTTCCAGTATGGGAATCGAGGAGAAACAACTTCTTTCTGAAGACGAGTATTTCAACATTCTGTACCAGATCCGGGAAGATAACAATCGCCTGGAAGATGACGATGCTGAAAAATTCATTGCTAAAATCGGCGGAGAAGCTGTGGAAGAACTTCTCGGGCGGCTTGAGCTTACGATGCAGTCTCAGGAACTTCGTTTCCAGATTAAAACGGAAACAAGTCAGCAGCGAAAAGCTGAAGCACTGAAACGACTTTCAGTCACAGAGGCCTTCAAGGATTCAAATAAACGAATGGATAACCGTCCGGAATGGATGGTTATGCGCGTGATCCCCGTCATTCCGCCTGAGCTACGACCTCTGGTTCCGCTGGAAGGTGGCCGTTTTGCTACGAGTGACTTGAACGATTTATATCGCCGGGTCATCATTCGGAATAACAGGCTCAAGCGATTGATCGACATCAAAGCACCGGAAGTTATTCTCCGTAACGAAAAGAGAATGCTTCAGGAGGCCGTGGATTCGCTCTTCGACAACTCTCGAAAAGCAAATGCAGTCCGTTCTGATTCAAATCGCGCTCTTAAGTCGCTTTCAGATATGCTGAAAGGGAAACAAGGTCGTTTCCGTCAGAACTTACTTGGAAAACGTGTCGATTACTCGGGCCGTTCGGTCATCGTTGTTGGCCCGGAATTACATTTCCACCAGTGTGGTCTCCCGAAAGAAATGGCTGTCGAGCTTTTCAAGCCGTTCATTATTCGGAAGCTGATTGAGCGTGGTATCGTAAAGACAGTAAAAAGCGCCAAGAAAGTTGTTGATCGCCGGACGGCTGATGTCTGGGACATTCTCGAGAAAGTAATTGACGGGCGCCCGGTTCTGTTAAACCGTGCTCCGACACTTCACCGCCTCGGAATTCAGGCGTTTCAACCTATTCTGATTGAAGGAAAAGCGATTCAGCTGCATCCACTCGTTTGTTCGGCGTTTAATGCTGACTTTGACGGTGACCAGATGGCTGTTCACGTGCCACTCAGCGATGACGCAACGCTTGAAGCCATGTTGCTGATGTTATCGAGCCACAACATCCTGAGTCCGGCGCATGGCGGCCCCGTTGCCGTTCCTACACAGGACATGGTTCTTGGTCTGTATTACATGACAAAGACCCGGAGTGGGGAAAAAGGTGAAGGCAGTCGTTATTCCAGCATGATCGAAGCGCGACAAGCCTATGATCAGGAAACAGTTGCGCTACACGCTAAAGTATCCGTTCGACTCGAAGACGGCTCGATGATCGAGACTACGATGGGTAGGATCCTGTTCAACGAGGCCGTTCCTGGTGCGGTAGGATTCATCAATGAAGTGCTTACGAAGAAAAACCTTCGTGGTATTATCGCACGAGTATTGAAGGCTTCCGGATTTCCAGAAACAGCTGAATTCCTGGACGCAATCAAGCGCCTCGGATTTGAACGTGCAACTGCTGGCGGCCTCACATTCTCAATTGCAGATATCATTGTTCCGGATGCGAAAGAGAAACTGATTGCTGACGCGCAGGCAAAAGTTGAAGTTGCCAAATCGAACTACACGATGGGTTTCATTACGGAGAACGAGCGGTACAACCAGGTGATTGACATTTGGACGCACACGAACAATAAAGTGTCTGAAGTGCTGTTTGAATCTCTCAAGAAAGACATGGACGGGTTTAATGCCATTTATATGATGGCCGATTCCGGAGCTCGTGGATCGAAAGAACAGATCCGTCAGCTCGGCGGAATGCGTGGTCTGATGGCCAAACCTCAGAAAAGCCTGGTTGGTAGTGCCGGCGAGATTATTGAAAACCCGATTATCTCAAACTTCAAAGAAGGTCTCTCAGTACTCGAATATTTTATTTCAACACACGGCGCTCGGAAAGGTCTGGCAGATACAGCCCTTAAGACGGCCGATGCAGGTTACCTGACGCGACGCCTCGTCGACGTAGCTCAAGACATGAGCATCAAGACGACAGATTGTGGTACACTTCGTGGACTTCGAATTTCAGCACTGAAAGACAATGAAGACATTGTCGAAACACTAGCAGATCGAATTCTCGGACGTGTTTCAGTACACGATGTTATCGATCCGTTGACCGATGAATTGCTGATTGCCGCGAACGAAATGATTGACGAACACAAAGCCCGGACAATCTCAGAGACTTCCATAGAGGAAGTTGAGATCCGTTCGGTGCTTACGTGTGAAGCCAGAAGTGGTGTTTGTGCACTCTGTTATGGCAGAAGCTTGGGTACCGGTCGTCTGGTTGAAATGGGAGAATCAGTAGGCGTTATTGCCGCACAGTCAATTGGTGAGCCGGGAACGCAGCTTACGCTCCGTACTTTCCACATTGGTGGTACGGCAAGTCGCATTTCTGCGGACAGCACGATCTCGACGAAGTTCGGTGGCAACGTTGAATATCTGAACCTCCGGACCGTAACGACCGGTAAGGGCGCTGATAAAAAAGAAGTTGTTTTGTCGCGTCAAGGTGAAATACGAATCATTGACCCTGAAGAATCAAGCAGGCAACTGATTACATATCTGATTCCATACGGTGCAGAAGTGCGAGTTGCCGATGGGTCGTCTATTGAAAAAGGTATTATCCTCGCATCTTGGGACCCTTACAACAGTGTCATTCTTTCCGAATTAGATGGTGTTATCGGTTACCAGGATATCATCGAAGGTGTAACATACCGCGAAGAATCTGATGACCAGACCGGCTACAAAGAAAAGGTTGTTATCGAGAGCCGCGAAAAAACGCTTACACCTGCCATGCTTGTCATGACAAAAGCCGGAAAGGTTCGGGAGTATCCGTTGCCGACACGGGCTCGAATTCAGGTTGACATCAAGGAAAAAGTTAAGTCCGGGCATATTCTGGTTAAAATTCCCCGTCAGTCTGCAAAAACGAGAGATATTACCGGTGGTCTGCCGCGTGTTACCGAGCTGTTCGAAGCGCGTACGCCAACAGATGTCTCAGTCGTGACCGAGATTGACGGCGTTATATCATTCGGAGGCAGGAAGCGTGGGTCACAGGAAGTGATTGTTACCAGCCGTGACGGTACAGAATCAAAAACATATCTGGTTTCGATGACCAAACATATGCTCGTTCACGAGAACGACTTTGTTCGAGCCGGAAATCCGTTGTCAGACGGTCAGATTTCTCCTCAGGATATTCTTAGAATTCTCGGACCACGAGCAGTTCAGGAATACCTGGTAAATGAGATACAGGAAGTATATCGTCTGCAGGGTGTTACGATTAATGATAAACATATCGAGACCATAGTGCGTCAGATGATGCAAAAGGTACGGGTGTCTGATTCGGGTGATACGGATCTGCTTGAAGGACAGCTCGCCGATCGTTTTGTGCTGGAGGACATGAACGATGCGCTATATGACAATTTTGTTGTTGTGGATCCCGGTGACTCCGAATTAAGCATAGGAGACATCGTTGATCGTCGTCGACTGAGGGAGGTGAATTCACGAATGAAGCGTGGTGATCTCAAACCCGTCGAAGTTCGTGACTCGCAACCCGCGGTTGCTGATCCAGTCCTGCTCGGAATTACGCAGGCGGCGTTATCGACGGATTCGTTCATCTCTGCTGCTTCTTTCCAGGAAACGACGAAAGTTCTGACGGAATCTGCGATAAACGGACGAAGGGATCCGCTACATGGACTGAAAGAAAATGTCATTGTAGGTCATTTGATTCCGGCCGGAACCGGTCAGCGAGTCTTTAAAGATCTCGTTGTAGGTTCCAAAACCGAATTGGCAGAACTGCAGGCAGCGATGGGTGCGACGGCAGGGGCCTCCTCGGTTGAGGATAGTTCAGTAGTCGAGGCTTGAGATTGAACTGAGCGATGCTTCGCTCATCGTAAGTCTTGGAAAGGGCCTCTGCCGCGTGTCGGTGGAGGCCCTCCTACTTTGGTACAGGCTCGTTAAGGATGGGATATTTCGGCCACAGGTCGTGATCAAAATGCCACCACTCTGCAGAAATCACAGAGAAACTCTCCTGACCCATCGTCGATATTAACAGGTCTCGGTTGGCGCGCTCTTCATCGGTGCCTTTTGAGTATGACACGAAAGCACGTTCGCTGAACTCATCGAAAACACTGGGCATCGGAA
>SMVB01333710.1_pt1 | contig 10282 bp, 8 predicted proteins | sample 2456461 | NCBI WGS metagenome assembly SMVB01 (sample SAMN11095934, study PRJNA526329) | marine sediment metagenome | biome: Marine sediment; feature: Surficial sediment; material: Deep marine sediment; isolation source: Hadal surficial sediment | place: Pacific Ocean | collected 2014-05 | depth 0-1...
AGAACAGCCGGGTCGCCTTGACCACCGCCTTGTCGCCGTTCTTGGCCGAGGCGACCAGCCGGGCGTAATAGTAGGTGTTGGCGATGGCCACGTCGGCCTCGCCCGCCGCCACGGCGCGTATTTGATCGGTGTCGCCGCCCTTGGGCGAGCGCGCGAAATTGGCCACCAGGCCGCGCGCCCAGGTCTCGGTCGCCGCGACGCCATGGGCCGCGATCAGCGAGGCGATGAGCGATTGGTTATAGACATTGCCCGACGAGCGCACCACGATGCGGCCCTTCCATCGCGGGTCGGCCAGGGCTTCGTAGGTGGACAGGGCGCCGCGATCGACCCGGTCGGGGGCGTAGATGATCACCCGGGCGCGCAGGCTCAAACCGAACCAAGTGCCATCGGGATCGCGGTAGCGCGCGGGAATCCGCTCGCGCAGCAACGCCGAGTCCACCGTTTGCAGCAAACCCGCCATCTTGGCGCGGTGCAGGTTGCCGGCGTCCGCCGTGATCAGCATGTCGGCCGGACTGTTGCGCCCCTCGGCCAACAGGCGCACGTGAAGCTGATCGGACTTGCCGGTCACCAGGTTGACGGCGATCCCGGTCGCGGCGGTGAAGCGCTCCAGCAGCGGCTTGATCAGCGCTTCCTTGCGCCCCGAATAAACATTGACCTCGCCCGCCCGCGCGTCCCCCGCGACCAGCGCCACGGCGCAGACAAGCCCGACCGCCACGCCAACGCCCCGGCGCCCCAGCCAATCCCATCGTCCGATCACGGCAAAACCTCCATGCGCTTTCACAACTCCCGCCGCCGTCTTCATCCCGGCCAGCCCGTCACCGCCCGGCCTATTAGCAGGCGCGAAGCCAATTGAGAATGATTATCATTATCACTAAAGGCCATGTATAAATTATGGGTTAACGCCGCGCAACACAAATCTTGCGCGGCCGCGACAATCGTCAATACGAAATCGGATTTTTCTGTCTTCGGTGCCGGTGGCGCCGAGGGCCGGGAGTTCAACGAGAGAGAGATCGAGGGAACGGTCACGCTTGCGGCTAAGTCAGATGTCGCTCCGGGTCCATGCTCTCGTGAACCACACGGACGATGACGATCCCGTTCCTTGTTTGCCGGTGGAAAATGACGTGCTTGCGAGCCTGATGGGCGCGCAGGCCCTTTTCGATGTCATCCCGTGGCGCGCCCAGGCCCGGGGTGTCGCGGATCGCCTTGAACCCGTCCTTGATTTGGCCCAGGTATTTACGCTTTTGGACGGTGCCCCACTGACGCCGCGTATAATCTCCGATCCGCCCCAGGTCATTCTTCGCGGGGTCGGATAAACGGAGTTTGTTAGACTTCGGCAAAGAAGGCGTCCAGCTCCTCGTCGGAATTCAGGTCCGTGAAGTCGCCCCGCGCCACGGCCTCGTCGCCGTCGCGGATGGCGGCGCGCAGACGCTCCAATTTCAGGGCGCGCCGTTCCTCGACACGCTTGAGCAGCCTGATCGCTTCTCGCGCCACTTCGCTCGCGTTATTGTAGTCGCCGGATTCAACGCGATCGCGCACGAATTGCTCCAGTTTGGGGGTCAGACTGAAATTCATTTCGATGTCCTCCTTAACCAAGGCGATTATGGTGAGCCACGCCCGTTATGTCAAAGTTTGATATCGAAGTTTGTTATATTGAGTCTTGAAACCATGCCCATGCTTCGCCGGGATATCCTCTTCGCCGCCTTCGGGCGCGCGATTCTTTCCACGTAACCCATGTCGCGTTCGCGGGGCGCGCTTTTGATCCTGGCGGCGACGCTGTGCTGGAGCACCGGCGGCGTGTTCGTGCGCGCGGTCGACGCGGACGCCTGGACCATCGTGTTCTGGCGCTCCCTGGCGCTGGCGCTGGTCCTCGCCGCCGCCATCGTCCTGCGCCATGGCCGGCGCGCCCCGGCCCAGTTCCGCGCCATCGGCTGGGCGGGCCTGCTTTCGGCGCTTCTGGTGGCGGCGTCCTTCGTCTTCTTCATCCTGGCGATCAGCCTGACCTTGATCGCCAACGTCGTGGTTATCATGAGCGCCGCGCCGCTGATCTCGGCCCTTCTCGGGCGGATCGTGCTGGGCGAGCGCTTGAAGCCGGCGACGCTGGCCGCCATTGGCGCGTCGGTCTGCGGCATCGCCGTCATGGTGTGGGACCAAGGCCTGGCCGAGGCCCGGACGTCGGCGCTGCTCGGCGGCCTGTGCGCCTTCGCCGTCGCCGTCACGTTCGGCGTCAATATCGTCGTCATCCGCGCCGCGCGCCACGTCGACATGCTGCCGGCGATGAGCCTTGCCGGCCTGTTCGCCGCGTTGGCCGCGCTGGCCTTCGGCGCCCCGGCCGCGATCGGCGCCGCCGATACCGGCTTGCTGGTGACCATGGGCTGCGTGCAGCTCGCGCTCGGCCTTTTTCTGTTCGTGCGCGGCGCCCCGCATCTGACGGCGGCCGAGGTTGGCCTGCTGACCCTGTTCGAGGTGGTGCTGGCGCCGATTTGGGTGTGGATCGGGTTCGACGAGACCCCCAGCCCGGCGACTCTCGCCGGCGGCGCCATTGTCATCGCCGCTCTCGCCGCCCATTCCGCCCTCGGCATCCGCCGCGGCAAGCCGCCGCTGGGCATGGCCTGACGGGCGCTCGGCGGTCGTTTCGTCCGGAACTGGCGGACGACCCGGCGTAACCCTCACAAAGGAAGACAATTCTCGACATTCACCAGAGCACCGAAGTCCTTGTGGATATGGTTGCGGCCCCGGTGCCCAAACGAACGGCGGGGGCCAATGCGCGTCGCCATGACTGGGGCAATCGGTGTAATCTTCGCGGCGGCGTGCGCGACATTGGGAGGGAACGGGCGATGAGAGGGATGGTGTTGGCGGTGGCCGCGGCAATCGCACTGACGTTGGCCGGCGCGCCGGCGGCGGCGAAGGACTACCGCTTCATGACCGGGCCGCAGGGTGGCTCGTGGTATCCGCTCGGCGGGGCGATCAGCAATTTCGTGCGCCAGGCCGAGGGCGGCCCGCGCGTGCGCGTGCTGCCCGGCGGCGGCATCACCAACGTCAAGGCGGTCGAGGCCGGCAAGGCGGACCTCGGCCTCGGCAACGTGGTGTCGACGATCGACGCGATCGCCGGGCGCCCGCCCTTCGCCGAGCCGGCGGTGCATCTGCGCCATCTCGCCACCTTCTATCCGCAGGTGTTCCAGATCGTGGTGCGCGTCGATTCGGGCGTAACCACCGTGGCGGACCTGGCCGGCAAGGCGCTGGCGGTGGGCCTGCGCGGCCATACCGGCGAGCAGATGGCGCGCCACGTGCTGCAAATTTACGGCCTCACCTACGACGACATGGCCGAGGTCAACCACATCTCCTACACCGACGCGGTGTCGCTGATGAAGGACGGGCATATCGATTGCTTCATGGTGGTGACGACGATCCCGGCCGGGGCGGTGATGGACGTGGCGGCGTCGCGCGACATCGACGTGCTGGCCCTGCCCGAGGACAAGCTGGCGGCGCTGCGCGCGCTCAACGCGCAATACGTGCCGCGCACGATTCCGGCCGGCACCTATCCCGGGCAGGACACCGACATCGCCACGTTCGGCACCTGGACGCAGCTTATCGCCCATGCCGACATGCCCGACGACGTGGCCTACACCATCACCCGCGCCGTGGCCGAGAACCTCGACGCCATGAGCGCCATCGTCCAGGCCATGGACGGCATCGGCCTCGAACAGCTGGCCCAGGACGTCGGCGTGCCGCTGCATCCCGGCGCCGCGCGCTACTACCGCGAAGTGGGCGCGATCGAATAACGGTGGCCGTCGTCCCGAAACAGGGCTGGTTCGCCGCGGCGATACGGCTGATCGCCGCCGCCATGGCGGTGTTCCACCTGGTGATCGCCCTGATCGGGCCGCCGGAAGCGATGATCTTTCGCGCCCTGCATCTGGCCTTCGCCATGACCCTGATCTTCCTGACGCTGCCGGCGCGGCCCGGCGGCGGCGCGCCGTGGCGGCTGCTGCTGGACGGCGGACCGCTGGTCCTCTCGCTGGTCGCCATCGGCTATCTGCTGGTCAATTACGACTACGTGATCACCCGCTACCCTTACGTGGACGATCTGCGGCCGGCCGACCTGTGGCTCGGCGTGGCGTTGATCCTGCTGGTGTTGGAAGGCACCCGCCGCGTGGTCGGAATGGCGTTGCCGGTGACCGCGGCGCTGTTCCTGGCCTACGCGTTGGTGGGCCCGTGGTTGCCGTTCGGCCTTGACCACGGCGGCTTTACCGCCAGTGAACTGGTCGACCAGATTTACATGATCACGGAAGGAATTTTCGGCATTCCCCTGGGCGTCTCGGCGACCTTCGTGGTGCTGTTCGTGATATTCGGCGCGTTCTTGGAGCGGGTCGGCACCGGCGAGTTGTTCATGACCTTCGCCCTGTCGCTGACCGGCCATTCGCCGGGCGGGCCGGCCAAGGTGGCGTGCCTGACCAGCGGCCTGTTCGGCACGGTCTCGGGCAGCGCCGTGTCCAACGTGATGACCACCGGCGTGCTGACCATCCCGTTGATGAAGCGCATCGGCTACCGGCCCGCCTTCGCCGGCGCGGTGGAGGCGGTGTCGTCGACCGGCGGTCAGATCATGCCGCCGATCATGGGCGCCGCCGCCTTCGTCATGGCGGAGTTCCTCGGCGTCAGCTTCCTGACCGTCGCCACCTATGCCTTGATCCCGGCGGTGCTGTTCTATTTCGCGGTGTTCATGGCGATCCATTTCGAGGCCAAGCGCACCGGCATGTCGGGCGTGCCGCGCGACGAACTGCCGAAAATGGGCGCCGTGCTGCGCGAGCGCGGCCATCTGTTCGTGCCGTTGGCCACCGTGATCGGCGTACTGATGTCCGGCTACAGCGCGCCCTATGCCGCGCTGTGCGGTATCGCCACGGTGATCCCGGTGGCCATGCTGCGCGCGACGACGCGCAAGAACGTCACCTTTTCGGCCATTATCGACGCGCTGGCCACCGGCGCGCGCAACAGCCTGGCGGTGGCGGCGGCGTGCGCCTGCGCCGGCATCGTCATCGGCGTGATCACTCTCACCGGGATCGGCCTCGCCTTCACCACGCTGGTGATCGACGCCGCCCAGAACGCGCTGCTGCCGGCGCTGCTGCTGACCATGGTGGCCGGGATCATCCTCGGCATGGGCATGCCGACCACGCCGGCCTACATCATGCAGGTGGCGCTGCTGGTGCCGGCGCTGGTGGCGCTCGGCGTGCTGCGCGAGGCGGCGCACATGTTCGTGTTCTATTTCGCCATCCTGTCGTCGATCACCCCGCCGGTGGCCATGGCGGTGTTCGCGGCGAACAGCATTTCCGGGGCGCGCCTGCTGGAATCCGGCCTGGCCGCGGTCAAGCTGGGCGCCGCCGGTTATCTGGTGCCGTTCCTGTTCGTGTTCGGCCCGTCGCTGTTGATGATCGGTACCCCGGGCGAGATCGCGCTTAGCGTCGTCACCGCGCTGATCGGCGTGACCAGCCTGGCCGCCGCCCTGCACGGCTACCTTCTGGTCCCGGCCGCGTGGTGGCAGCGTGGCGCTCTGCTGGCGGCGGCGTTGGCCTTGATGGCGCCGGGGCTGCTCGCCGACGCGATCGGTCTGGCGTTGCTGGCGCCGGTGCTTACGGTTCAGATTCTGGCGGCGCGCCGGCAATCACCGCGCGCGGCTTGAGCGGGCCGGGCAGCGCGTTCCAGGCCGCTTCCGACAGTTCCGCGTCGTCGCGGCCTTGCGCCAGGCCCAACAGGGCCAGCGCGGCGGCCTTGACTTGCCAGCAGGTATCGTCGAGCGCGTCGAGCGCCAGCACCGCCACCGCGTCCGTCATCGCCGCGTCGCCGCCCAGCGCCGCGCGCGCCAGCAGCAAGGCGCCCGAGCGGGTGCCGCAATCGGGCTCGGATTGCAGCCGGCGAGCCAACGCCAACGCCACGACGCCGGATGGCGGCGCGCGGCGCAATAGCGCCACGGCCAGCGAGGCATGCGGCGTGCCACCGTCCAAGGCGGCGAGCAGGATCGCGCGTATCCGATCCAACTGGGCCGGTTCCGCCTCATCCATGAAGCAGCGGACCAGGGTATTCAGATTTCCGGTCAGGGAGACATCGCCCGGCGGCAGGGCGGCCAGGAGTTCCGGCAGGATGTCGGGCAGGCCGTCGATGAGGCTGGCGTGCGCCGCCAGCGCCGGCTTGCCGGAGCCGAACAGAGGCGCGCTCCGCCCCAGCCAGTCGATGGGTTGCCCGGGGATCGCGTCGCTCGCGGCGCCGGGGCCGGGACAATCGAACCGGGCCGGCGGCGGCAACGCCGCGTCGCGGCCCGCCAGCGGACCGCCGAGTTCGCGCGGCGACGGATGGATCATCAGCTCGCCGGACAGCAAATGGCTGTCGGCGCCGCGACCGTCGACCAGCAGCGGCAGACCGGGCAGCCCCCGCGAGCCACGCCCACGCCCCCAGCCCAGGCCCGGCTTGCCGAGGAAATAGATGTCGTCGCCGGAAAAGTCCGCCAGCAACCCGAATCCGTTGCCGGTGGTGCTACCTTGCGCCAGGCTGTCGGCGCCGTAGCGGTCGTCGCCGCCCAAATCGGCCAACACGCCGATGCCGACGTCGAGACCCATCCCCTGCCCGACCCCGATATCGAGCCGGTAGTCGTCGTCGCCGGCGCGGTCCTCCAACAGGCCGACACCGCCGTGGGCGCCCTGCCCCTGCGCGTAGCGTCCGGCGGTGTAGCCGTCGTCGCCCGCGCCGTCCAGCAACATGCCGAAGCCGTAGAAATAGCCCTGGCCCTGGGCGAACTTTTCGGCCTGGTAGGTGTCATTGCCGGCGTCGTCGCGCAACACGCCGGTGCCGCCGGCCAGCGCGCTCCGGAAACCCGCGCCGACGCCCTGGGCATGGCTCAACCGCCCGCCGCTTCGCTCGAACGGATCGTCGAGCCCCGTCGCCCGGTAGGTGTCGTTGCCATCGCGATCGTGGACCATGGCGAAGCCGAGCGGCCCGCCGAACCCCTGCCCGCGCGCGCCGAGAAGGTAGCGGTCGTCGCCGCTATCGTCGATCAGCAAGGCAAAACCCGCGCTCGCCGCGCCCACGGCGAAGACATCGCCTTCATAGCGGTCGTCGCCGGCGCTGTCGTGGATCAGCGCCACACCGCCCACCGCCGCCGCCACGCCGGACCCCGGCGTTCGGTAAAAATCATTGCCGGACCGGTCCAATACGGCGGAAAGACCGAGCAGGGCCGTGTCCCGGCCCTCGTAGCGGTCGTCGCCGGCAAAATCCATCACCGCGGACACGGCGCCCACGTCCAGGTCGCGGAAATAAGCGTCGTCGCCGCCGGGATCGACGATCAGGGCGGTGGGCCGGTCGTGGCGGTCGGCGCCGGTCGTGCCGATCCGCACCGTGCCGATGGGCGATTCGAACGCGCCCGGTGTGAGCGACTCGAGGTCGGAATCGCCGATCGCGGCCATGTCCGCCACCGCCCGGACCTGCGTCGCCACGAAAATCCGTATGGCGCTGTCCAGCGCGTCGCGGTCGGCGGCCGCCACCAGTTCCTCGAGCGCGGGCGCGGCGCGGCCGCCGCCGGTCAGCTCGCTCAGGGCTTGCTCGGGACGGCAACAGAAGATCGGAAAAGCGACGCTCAACGCCGCCCGGGCGCGGTCCATCCCACCGACGTAGCGGGCGATGAGCCCGCGCATGGCGTCGCTCATGTCACCGGGTGGAGACCATTGGTCGTCGGAGTCCGCTTCCGTCGCGGCGTCGAACCGGTCCAGGATCGCGCTGGCCTGGAACACCGACAGCGGGTCTCGCAAATAAGCCGCCACCGCCGGGTCGATGCCGGCCGGCATGGCGCCCTGGTGGGAAACGATATTGTCGATCATGGCCAGCGCGTCGCCGCCGAGCCCGCGCTCCTCCAGCGCCGTTTCGACCCGCGCGCCGATATCGCCCGACCCGCCGGCGCAGGCGCCGAGGCATAAAGCCGCGCCAAGAATGAGCCAGCGGGTCATCGGCCGCGCGGGTAAATCAACCGATAAGCGTCGACGTCGAGCCGTTGGTTAACCATCATTTCCGCCCCGGATTCCCCGATCCGCCGCCGGCGCGCCCAAGGCAAGGCGCGGCCCGACAGACAACATTACCCAATACCGCCTTGTCGCGCGGCATTCTGGGACAAATATGTCTTCCAGACCATTGCAAGATGACCCGCGCGGCGGCGCGCGCCCGGGTCGGAGGATTCTCGCGCCCACCACTACCGCTCGTACCGAAACCACCAGCATGGACAATCACCCCATGAGCAGCAAGACCAAGAAATTATTCACTGCGGAACTTGGCCTGACGCGCCGTGGACGGAACGCCCGGACCACGCATGTCAACGGTTCCGGCATGGTCCATAACGGGAACGGCGGCGACACGGCGGTCATCCTGGACGCCATCGCGGACCTGAAATCCGACCTGCTCGAAGATTTCCGGGAAACCTCGGGGTTGGGCGAGTTGAGCGCGGTCGCCAAGGAAGTGGCGATGGCCACGGCCGAAACGGAAGTCGGGCAGGAAAAGGATCAGCTTGAATCGGAAATCGGCCTGGTCAAGAACGAGATCCATGCCCTGTCCTTCGCCATTCAGCAAACCAAGGAAGAAATCGCCGCGCTATATAATTCCGCCGACACCGTGAATCGCATGTCGGTGCTGCAGCACGACCTCCAAACGGTGGTCGACACCACCGAGGAAGCCACCACCAAGATTCTCGACGCGGTCGAGAAGATGGACTTGGCGGCCCAGAACATCAAGGGCGCTTCCGAGGACCCCTATGTCCACCAGATGACCGAGGAAATCAGCGACAATGTCACCATGGTGCTCGAAGCCAGCAACTTCCAGGACCTGACCGGCCAGCGCCTGATCAAGGTGGTCAACACGCTGACCTTTATCGAGGAACGGATCGGCAAGATCATCGACATCTGGGGCGAGGAGGATATCGCGAGTTACGATTCCGTCGAACTGCCCAAGGGCGAGGACAATTTGGAAATCATGATCGACAAGAAAGCCGACAACGTCGAAAAAATCAGCCAGGACGATATCGACAAGTTGTTCGACTGACCGGCGTGCGCCACGCGATTCTGGCGCCGTCCGATGCATCGCCCGATTAATCGAACCTCACGCGGTGTGAATAGTTGCCCGCCGACAGTCCCGGGAGGGACGGCGCAAATCGATATTCGCCCCATGACGCTCAGGCGCGGAGAAGCGGCTTGAACTCGCTGCCCCTGATCGAACGGCCCTCGCCCAACAACGACGCCCGTTCGCCGGGCCGCGTGGTGGACATGCTGGTGCTGCATTACACCGCCATGGAGGACGCCCAGTTGGCGCTGGACCGCCTGTGCGACCCCGAGGCCGCGGTCAGCGCCCATTACCTGATCGACGAGGACGGCGGGATTCACCGGCTGGTGCCCGAGGCGCGGCGCGCCTGGCACGCGGGCGTCGCGGCGTGGCGGGACGAGACCGAAATCAACGATCTTTCGATCGGCGTCGAACTGGTCAATCCGGGTCACGCGTTCGGTTACCGGCCATTCACGGAGCACCAGATGATCGCGCTGGAAGAACTCGCCCGCGACATCCTGGACCGCCATGACATTCCGCCGCGCCGCGTCCTCGGCCATTCCGACGTCGCGCCGTCGCGCAAGCGCGATCCCGGCGAATTGCTGGACTGGCGCCGTCTGGCGCGCGCCGGCATCGGCCTGTGGCCCGAGGTCTCGGAACCACCGGGCCACGGCGCGTCGATGCGGTCGGGCGACGACGGCGTGATGGTCGCCGCCGCGCAAGCCGCGTTCGCCGCGTTCGGTTATGGCCTCCAGCCCAACGGCGTTTACGACAAGGACACGATCGACGTGGTCACCGCCTTCCAGCGCCACTTCCGGCCACGCAAGATCGATGGCCGCCTGGACGTGGAAACCGCCGCCATCCTCAAGGCTCTGCTCGAAATGGCCGACTGAGCCGCCAATTTATCGGAGCAAATCAGCATGGCGGCCTGGGTCGGTTCGAAGCGGCCTCTATTTGGTCCCGACGCCGATGTTGATCGGGTTGGTCAGGACGGCGGGGCCGCTCCCCCCGGAGCGCTTGCGGACCATGTCGTCAAGCGCCTGGCGGACCACGGCTGTCTGCTCGTTCGTCAGGCTCAGTTCGGCGAGCACCATTCCCACGATCGGATTGCTGTTTGTCAGCCAATCCCACAGGTGTTGTCCGGACTGGAATTCCAGCTTCTCGGTGATCGTCTCCACATGGATGTTCGTCAGTCCGGCTTTGCCCAGCTCTCGGCGCAGCTTCT
>SMVB01168806.1_pt1 | contig 10280 bp, 9 predicted proteins | sample 2456461 | NCBI WGS metagenome assembly SMVB01 (sample SAMN11095934, study PRJNA526329) | marine sediment metagenome | biome: Marine sediment; feature: Surficial sediment; material: Deep marine sediment; isolation source: Hadal surficial sediment | place: Pacific Ocean | collected 2014-05 | depth 0-1...
CGCCGCCCAGCTCAACCACCCCAATATCGTCAGCGCGTACGACGTCGGCAAGGCCGGCGACCACCACTACTTCGTCATGGAGTACGTCGATGGCGAGACCGTGTACGAGCGGATCGTCAAGGACCGCCGCATGGAGGAAAGCGTCGCGATCGATTTCGTGAGGCAGGTGGCCGAGGCGTTGCAGCACGCCCATCAACGCGGCTTTATCCACCGCGACATCAAGCCGAAGAACATCATGATCAGCCGCGAGCAGACCGTGAAGCTCGCGGACCTCGGGCTGGCGCGGGCGATGAGCGACCACGAGGCCGCCAAGGCCGAAGCGGGCCGCGCCTACGGCACCCCCTACTACATCAGCCCGGAGCAGATCCGCGGCGAGTTGATAATCGGCCCGGCGGCGGACATCTACGGGCTCGGCGCGACCTTCTACCACATGGTGACGGGGCGGGTGCCGTTCGAGGGCAAGAACCCCTCGTCGGTCATGCACAAGCACCTCAAGGCCGACCTCGTCCCGCCCGACCACGTCAACCCGAAACTCAGCGCCGGCTGCGCGCAGGTCATCGAGATGATGATGGCCAAGAAGACCAGGGACCGCTACGAGCGTGTCACCGACCTGATCGAGGATCTCGACCTCATCCGGGCCGGCCGACCGCCGCACTTCGCCCGCGGTGCGATCGACCTTTCCCAACTCCCGCAGACCGGGCCGGCCGAGCCGGGCAAGTCGGGCATGGGCATGGCGGAACCGGCGGCTGGCAGCCGCCTCACGGACAACCCCCTGCTCGTGATCGGCCTGGTCGTGCTGGGGCTCAGCCTCCTGGCGAACCTGCTGATGCTCGTAATACTTGTAGGCGGGTGAGAGCCCCCTACAATTCCCGCCATGGACATCTACATCGACACCGCCAACCTCGACGAGATCAAGCAGGCGGCCGCGCTGGGCGTGCTTGACGGCGTCACGACCAACCCCTCGCTCGTCGCCCGAGAGGGCGTCGACTTTCACACGCGGCTGGCGGAGATCTGCCGGATCGTGGACGGGCCGGTGAGCGCCGAGGTTGTCGCCACCGAACACGACGCGATGATCGCCGAAGCGGAGCCGCTCCTGCAGATCGCCGCGAATATCGTGATCAAGCTCCCCTCGATCGAGGCCGGGGTGCAGGCGTGCAAGACGCTCAGCGACCGCGGCGTGCGGGTCAACATGACGCTCTGTTTCCAGCCGCTTCAGGCGCTGATGGCCGCCAAGGCCGGTGCGTTCCTCATCAGCCCGTTTGTCGGCCGGGTCGACGACGTCGGCGGGGACGGTATGGAGATCATCCAGCAGATCCGCCAGATCTACAACAACTACGGGTACGAGACCAAGATCCTCACGGCCTCGATCCGCCACCCGCAACACCTCGTGCAGGCGGCGCTCATCGGCTCCGACGTCGCGACGTGCCCGTTGGCCGTCATCCGGCAGATCATGAAGCACCCGCTGACCGATGTCGGCCTGGAGCGTTTCCTGGCGGATTGGGCCAAGACGATGGCGAAGAAGAAGGAACCGGCGATGACATAGTGGGGGGCGGCTGTCAGCTGTCAGCCGGTACATGACACGTCATACGCCGTTTCGTGTCCAAGCAAGTTCTGAGCTGACCGCTGACCCCTTCCCGCTACCTGATCTCCGCCAGCATCTCCAGCTCGACCGTCGCGCCGAGCGGCAGCCCCACCGATCCGACCGCGGCCCGCACGTGCCGCCCCGCGTCGCCGAAGGCCTCCACGAGCAACTCGCTGGCACCGTTGGCGACTCGCGGCTGGTCGTGAAACCCCGGGTCCGACGCGACGAACACGCCGATCCGGACGATCCGTCTGACCCGATCGAGGTCTCCATCCACCGCGTCGGCAAGAACCGCCAGGGCGTTGACGGCGCACTGCCGGGCAGCCGCCGCGGCCGCCTCGATCCCCACCACCGAGGGGACCGGACCGGCCACGAGAGACCCATCGAGCATGGGAATCTGCCCGCTTATGAAGACCAGGTCGCCCACACGCACCGCCGGCACGTAGGCCGCGATGGGTTTCGGGGCTGGCGGAAGGGTGACTCCGGCGTCTTCGAGGCGCTGGCGAACGGTGCTCATGGGGTGCTCCGGGCGATTCCGAGCGAATCCGGGTGGTTCCGGGGGAGGATGCGGAGGTTACCGGCCCTTTTTCGGGATACCACGGAACTTGACCTCAGCAAGAAACGAAGTATCGTTTGAACGTCGGTCCTTGGGACCGCACGGGCCGATTGCGGCGACAATCATACCCGACAGTATCCCGCCCTCATTCGCCGGGTCCTCCGGCACATCATTCCCGCCGCACAGGTCGACAATCCAAGCGTCCAGAGCCAGGCTTGCCATGGTTCTGGTATGTGCTGTCGCAGTCGGTATGTGGAGATGATGACCAACATCCGAACGTTGACGTTCAGTCCGGGGTTTGGAGTTCGAGTTCCCATCGCGCTCACGTGGGCGCAGGTCCGTCCTCATTCATTCCCTATATCTGGAGACCAGGACATGAGACGTACAAAGGCCTTTACCTTGATCGAGCTGCTTGTGGTGATTGCGATCATCGCATTGCTCATCGGACTGCTGCTGCCTGCACTGGCCAAGGCGCAGCGGAATGCGAGAACGATGAAGGATGGTGCACAGCAGAAGCAGATCCACCAGTCGTTCCTCACCTACGCCAACACGGCCAAGGGCAAGCTTCCCACGCCCGGCCTCATCAACCGCCTGGCAGCCAGCTTCGTCGGCGGCGGCGGCAACCAGCAACTTCCCGGCGTCGGCCCCGAGGATTTCACGCTGAACCACACCGCCGGCCTGTACTCGTCGATGATCGCCCAGGAGTACTTCGGCACCGACATCCTGATCGGTCCGACCGAGGCGAACCCGATCGTCGTCGAGGACATCAACTACGACTTCTCCCAGTACTCCCCGGGTCTCGACACCTACTGGGACGAGGACTTCGAGGTCACGATCTATGCGCCGCCGGGGCTGGCACTCCGCTGCAACACGTCCTACGCCCACGAGGCCATCTGCGGCGACCGCAAGAGCCTGAAGTGGCGTGACAACCAGGACACGGCATACCCGATCCTCGCCACTCGCGGCGTCAAGGACGGCGTTGCCCCGGGTGTACCCGACCACGACCGTTCCCCCACGCTCCTGCTGCACGGCGCCCGCCAGCAGTGGGTCGGCAACATCGTCTTCGCGGACAACCACACCACCCAAATCCTCAACTTCTACCCGGCCCAGACGACCTATGAGGCGATCGACGGCGGCGGTGGCCCGGTGAAGGACAACATCTTCGCGGCCGAGTTCGACAACGGTACCGACGACTCGAGGAGCCTGTCCGACGCCTGGCTCGTGATCTCGGAATATGCCGACACCGACGGGGACTGGGTGATCGGATTCTACGACCAGCTGATCAACTGACCCTGATTCCTCACCGCCGGTGCGGCACCCGCCGCACCAGCGGATTCTTCCTGACACGATCAACATCCTCGCATCGGAGGCACTGCAATGAAACGACCCAGAGGCTTCACACTGATCGAGTTGCTGACGGTCATGGCGATCATCGCCCTGCTCGTCGGTCTGCTCCTGCCCGCCCTGGCCAAGGCTCGCGCCAAGGCACAGATGATCAAGGACGCCACGCAGATCAAGCAGATTCACGCTGCGTTCGTAACGTTCAGCCGTGACTTCGACGGCATATTCCCAACACCCGGGCTGATCAACCGCCTCGCCGTGGACGACGGCTCGGTGCTTCAAGGCCTGGAAATCCCGGGCCGCGGCCCGGAGGACCTGATGGCGAACAACAGCGCCAACATGTACTCCGCCTGCGTCATGCAGAACTACTTCACGCCGCAGATCCTCGTGGCCCCCACGGAGCCCAGCGCATACGTGGCGGTCAAGGACGACTTCGACTGGAGCGTGTACAGCCCCACCGACGACACGTACTGGGATAACGACGGGAATTGCGGGCCGGCAGTGACCTCCAACATGGGCGGCGCGTACTTCCCCTTCGCAGTCGACCTCCGGGGCGACAACGGCGAACTCGGCACGGACTGCGCCGGCGTCAGCAACACGTCCTACGCGCACACGCCGATCTCCGGTGCGCGCAAGATCCTTCAGTGGAAGGACTCGCTGAATTCCAAGTGGGCGGTCGTCGGCGACCGAGGCCCGCAGGACGGCTCTCCCCTTAGCGGTGTGTGCGAGGAATGCCCGACGTACGCGGAATCGATCACGCTCGGATTCCACGGCGGCGACAAGCAGTGGGTCGGCAACATCGGCTTCAACGACAACCACGTCGCCCTGCTGCACACCATGCTGCCCGAGGGCTACAACTACATGACTGACGGCGTTCCCCAGCCGGACAACTTCTTTTACAACGACTCCGCGGGGAACTGCGATACCGGCGCGGGCAATGACATCTGGCTGACACTCATCAGCGCGATCACCAGCCCCGACGGCCTCACGCTCGATTCCGAGTGCGACTGACCACTCGATCCCCGGCCGCGTGACCGCGGCTCCGATGAACCGGCAGTGACAGGGCCGATCCCCACGCGGGATCGGCCCTTTTTTCGACTGCTTATAATAAGACGATGCGCGACGATCCACGACGACTCGGCCCGGGCCTTGCCGCCCTCACCGCGACCCTGCTGCTGTCCGGCGGCAGCCGGGCCCCCGCCGCAGTGCCGGCGTACCGGCAGGCGAACACCGTCGCGGTCCTCGTGGTCCACGGCCCGATCGACAAGGTGACCCTTTCGTCGCTGGAACGCCGCATCAAGCGGGCGATCCAGGAGGGCGCCGAAGCGGTCGTCCTCGACCTCGACACGCCGGGCGGCGCGTTGGAGGCGACGCTCGACATCTGCCACCTCGTCCGCAACGACGCGCCACCCAACACCGTCGCATGGGTCAACCCGAAGGCGTACTCCGCCGGCACGATCATCGCCCTGGCGTGTCGCGAGATCGTCGTCTCCCCGGACGCCGTGTTCGGGGACGCGGCGCCGATCAGCCCGTTCGGCCAGATCGCGGTCACCGAACGCGCGAAGCTGGAATCGCCGATCCTCTCGGAGGTCATCGACTCGGCGCGGCGCAACCACTACGACGAAAAGCTCGTGCAGGCGTTCATCAGCGTCGGCGTGGAGTTGTGGCTCATCGAGCACAACGATACCGGCGAGCGGATCTTCGTGGACCGGCGAGAGTACGAGATGGTGATGGGCGACGAACCACCCTCGGAACTGACCCGGGTCGCGCCGCCCCCAACGCCCGCCGTATCGCAGCCGATCAGCCCGTGGTTCAACACGTCGCTGCCGGCCGCGACGGCCGCGGAACCCGATCCCGATGACCGCGAAGCCCTGCAGCGTCAGATCGAACTGGAGCAGGACCGGCCGTCGTCACGCCGCGTCCTCGCCGAGACGGACCGGGGTCAGTGGAAGCATGTCATGCAGGTCGTTTCGAACGACCGGCTGCTGGTGTTGAGACCCAGCGAGTCGGCCTACTACGGCCTGTCCGCCGCCGTGATCGCCGACGACGAGCAACTCAAGGCGTATTTCGGCGCCCGAACCGTCGTGCGGTATGACCAGTCATGGTCGGAGTCGCTGGTGCAGTTCCTGACCAACCCCATCGTGCGCACCGTGCTGCTGGTGATCTTCGTCATCGCCCTGCTCATCGAGCTCGCGGCACCGGGGCTCGGCGTGTTCGGCGCCACCGCCGGCGTGGCGTTGCTGGTCGTCATCGGCGCTCCCTGGCTCACCGGGATGGCACAGTGGTGGGAGATCGTGCTGATCGCGGTGGGGCTGGGGCTGATCGCGGTGGAGCTGCTGGTGATACCGGGCTTCGGCGTCGCCGGCGTGAGCGGCGCGGGTTGCGTGCTGGTCGGCCTCATCGGTACGTTCGTCTCGGACGACCTGAGCACGCCCGCCGGGCAATCGGACCTTCTCCAGGGCATCGCCGCAATCCTCACGGCACTCTTCGCCGGCGGTGTGGGGTCGTGGTTCCTGTTCCGCCAGGTCGAGATGCTGCCACTGCTGGGCCGGTTCGTTCTCAAGATGGAGGTGGGCCCGGCCGTGCCCGGCGCGTCGGGGGCCATGGGGCTGCTCGAATCGATCGGAACGGTCCCGATGCCGTTGCAGGCGGGGGACCTGGGCATCGCCGAGACCGACCTGCGGCCGGCCGGGCGGGCGGAATTCGACGGCCGCCTGGTGGACGTGAAGTCCGTTGGCGCGTATATCGAACGCGGCGCGCGGCTCCGCGTGGTCACCGTCGGCCCCTTTGGCATCGAAGTCGAGGACGCGAACGAATGATCTTTCAGCTGGCCCAGGCCGCGACCGAATCACCCAATGACGGCGCGTTGCTCTGGGGGTTCATCCTCGGCGGTGCGGCGTTCGGGATCCTGCTCCTGGAACTGCTGGTACCGTCCGGCGGCCTGCTGGGCCTGCTGAGCGGCGTGGCGATCATCGGCTCGATCACCGCCTTCTTCAGGTACGACACGACGTTCGGCTTCGTCGCGCTGCTGGGCTACGCGATCCTGACGCCCATCGTGATCGTCTTCGGGTTCAAGCTGTGGATCCAGTCGCCGCTTGCCCGACGGCTGGTGCTCGGCGGCGACGAGGGTCACCCGGACGCCGAGGGGGCCCCGGACTCGGCCGAACAGACCCGGCGCGCGGGCCGGGCCCAGCTGCGCGAACTGATCGGCGCCGAGGGCGTCACCATCACGGCCCTGCGCCCCGTCGGGATCGTCAAGATCAACGGGCAAAGGGTCGACGCGATGGCGGAGTCTGGCATCCTCGAGGCCAACACGCCCGTCGTGGTTGCCGACGTCTACGACAACCAGATCAAGGTCCGCGCCCGCCCGCAGGCCGCGATCTGATACCTTAGCGGCAGCCCTTACCCACACGCGGAGCCAGATCCATGCCCCAGCCAATTCTCATCGGCGGCCTGATTGTCGTCGGAATCGTCGCGATGATCGTGCTCTTCGTCCTGGGGCAGTACATCAGCCTGTGGTTCCAGGCGTTACTCTCCGGGGCACGGGTTCGGCTGATCGATCTCATCATGATGCGTTTCCGGAAGGTCCGCCCGCAAGAGATCGTGTTCAACCGAATCAGCGCGAAAAAGGCCGGGCTCGAAATATCGACCGATGAGCTCGAGGCCCACTTCCTCGCGGGCGGCCGGGTCACCAACGTCGTGCGCGCGATGATCGCCGCCGACAAGGCGAAGATCGAACTTCCATGGGACCGCGCGACCGCGATCGACCTCGCCGGCCGCGACATCCTCGAAGCGGTCCGCACCTCGGTTGACCCGAAGGTTATCGATTGCCCCAACCCGGCCGGCGGCAAGACCACGATCGACGCGGTTGCGAAAGACGGCATCCAGCTCAAGGCCAAGGCGCGGGTGACGGTGCGGGCGAACCTCGCGCGGCTCGTCGGCGGTGCGACCGAGGAGACCGTCATCGCCCGCGTCGGCGAGGGCATCGTCTCCGCGATCGGCTCCGCCGAGAGCCACAAGGCTGTGCTGGAGAACCCGGACCAGATCTCCAAGGCCGTGCTCGCCAAGGGCCTCGACGCCGGCACCGCCTTCGAGATCCTCTCGATCGACATCGCCGACGTGGACGTCGGGATAAACATCGGCGCGAAACTGCAGGCAGACCAGGCCGAGGCGGACAAGGCGCGGTTCCAGGCCGAGGCGGAGAAACGCCGCGCGATGGCGGTCGCCCAGGAAGCCGAGTACAAGGCGGAGATCGAGAAGAACCGCGCACTTGTCGTCCTTGCCGAGGCCGAGGTGCCCAAGGCGATCGCGGAGTCCTTCCGGAACGGTCACCTCGGCGTCATGGACTTCTACCGGATGAAGAACGTCCTGGCCGACACCGCCATGCGGCAGTCCCTGGCCGGGGACGAGTCGAGTTCCACCTCAACGTAGCCCGCACCGGCTCGTGCCCGTTCTCCACGTCGTCATCCCGTTCTACAACGAGGGCGGCACGATCCAGCCGTGCGTGCGGCGGGTGCTGGATGCGACGTTACCCGACGGGTGGTCGCGATCCATCGTGGTCGTCGACGATCACTCCGCCGACGCGAGCCGCGAGACGCTCGACCGGCTGACGACGGCCGTCCGCGAGGACGGCCACGCCATCGCCGTCCACCGTCACGACCGCAACCGCGGCAAGGGCTCGGCGGTGCGGACGGGTTTCGACGCCGTCCTGGCCGGCAACCCGGGCGACGACGACGTCGTCATCATCCAGGACGCGGACCTCGAGTACGACCCCGCGGACTACACGCGGCTCCTGGCCCGGCTCGCCGAAGCCGACGTCGACGCCGTGGTCGGCTCGCGATGGGGCGACCACCACGCCGTCACCGGCGTGCTCCGGCGGCTGCACGCGTGGGTCAACCGCTGCCTGACCCGGTGCAGCAACCTGATGACGGGCCTGGACCTCACGGACATGGAGTGCTGCTACAAGCTGCTGCCCGTGCCGCTGCTGCGTGCGATCCTGCCGAAGCTGACCGAGGCCCGGTACGGCATCGAGCCGCAGATGGTGGCGGTCCTTGCGGCACACGGCGCCCGGATCGTCGAAGTCCCGGTCAGCTACGACCCGCGTAGCACCGCCCAGGGAAAGAAGATCGGTTGGCGTGACGGCGTGCGGGCCCTGTGGGTGATCACACGCGAACGGGGAGGAAAGCGGTCGCTGCTGAGCCCGGGAAAGCTTTTCCTGCAACTGGGGTTCTTCGCCGTCGGCATCGCCCTGCTTGTGTGGGTCATCGCGGGCGCCGTCGAGACGGAAGGGCTTTGGGAACGGATCGTGGCGAACAAGATGCTCGTGGCCGCGCTGCTGGGTTGCACGGCCGTCAGCGCTGCGCTCAACGGCTTGTCGTTCTGGGTCACGGTACGGCCGATTTGCCGGATCCCGGTGTGGGACTTGCAGCGGATCAACCTCGTCGCCAACATGCTCAACTATGCGCCGCTGCGGCTCGGCGCGATCGCCCGCGTCTACTACCACGTCCGAGTCGACCGCCTGACCCTCCTGCAGATCGGGGCGTGGTTCAGCCTGATCGGGTACCTGCTGCTGCTGGCCCTCGGTGCGTGTCTCGTCGCGACGCTCGTGCGTTTCCAGGTCGACTGGATCTGGGGCCTGCTCGTCGCGGCCCAGATGCTGGCCGGGATCCTGGCGATCCGCCTTTTCGGCCGGGTGCCGCTGGTCGCCAGGCACGGCCGCGGGTTCGATCGCATGGTCAAGGATCGCTTCACCCTGTGGACCGCGGTGGGCCTGCGGATCGCGGACATGCTGGTGTACGTCACACGAATGGGCCTCGCGGCCTTGATCCTCGGTATCGGGCTCTCGGCCCCGCAGATCGTCGTCCTGGCCGTGGTGGCCCTGTCGGTGAGCCTCATGCCGGTGGGCCGGGTGGGCTTTCGTGAAGCCGCCGTGGCCGTGGTGGCCGGTGGCCTGAGCCTGTCTGGCGCTGACATCGACGCGAACATGAAACAGCTCGCCCTCGTGGAGTCCGCGGGCGAAGCGCTGGTTTATATTCCACTTGGGATTCTGGCGCTGCCCTGGCTCTGGCAGCGGTTACGATCGGGGGCGACACCCGGAGATCAATCATGAACCGCCGGACCTTCCTTGCCGCAACCGCACTTCCGCTGGTTCCCGCACTCCCGGCCGCCGCCAAACCGGCAACGCGGCGACCTTGCGCGATCAGTTCGGGCAACGGCATGCGGGCGATCGACCGCGCGATGGAGCTCATTGCCCGTGGCACCGACCCGCTCGAGGCCGCCGTCGCGGGTGTCACCATCGTCGAGGACGACCCCGACGACATGTCGGTGGGCTACGGGGGATTACCCAACGAGCACGGCGTGGTCCAGCTCGACGCGTCCGTGATGCACGGACCGACGCACACCGCCGGCGCGGTCGGGGCCCTGGAGAACATACGCAACCCCGCCCAGGTGGCCCTGGAGGTACTCAAGCGGACCGACCATGTCCTGCTGGTCGGGGCGGGAGCGCTTGCGTTCGCCAAGGCCGTCGGCTTCGAGGAGCAGAACCTGCTGACCGACCGCGCACGGCAGGCTTGGCTGCGTTGGAAGGCGAACATGAGCCGCAGCGACGACTGGCTCGACCGCGACCAGCAGATCGAAACGCTCCACACGGACGGGACCATCCACCTTTCCGCCGTCAACGGGGCCGGCGACCTCGGTGCGTGCACGACGACCAGCGGACTCAGCTACAAGCTCGCCGGGCGGGTCGGCGACTCGCCGATCATCGGGGCGGGGATGTTCGTTGACAACGAGGTCGGCTCCGCC
>SMVB01401405.1_pt1 | contig 10280 bp, 10 predicted proteins | sample 2456461 | NCBI WGS metagenome assembly SMVB01 (sample SAMN11095934, study PRJNA526329) | marine sediment metagenome | biome: Marine sediment; feature: Surficial sediment; material: Deep marine sediment; isolation source: Hadal surficial sediment | place: Pacific Ocean | collected 2014-05 | depth...
AACAACATCGATGGCGATCTCGATGACCTGGAAGATATTCCGATGTCCTGGGAGCGCGAAGGCGGCAGCATGTCGGAGGTGACCATCGCCCGTATCAGCCAGGGCTTTGACACCCTGTTCCTGAACTTTCTCAACCCGCCCCTGGTAGCGCCAGCCCAGAGCGGCGACGTCCCGGGCGGCATTGCCGGCGGTCATATAGACGTGGATACCGACTCGGCCGCGATGAGCGGCCTGGGTGGCGCAACCGACAAGCACGAACATGAATACGACAATAAAGTCGATCGTACCTTCATTGATTACTTCGATATCAACCCGCCTGACAGAACCAAGGAAACGAAGCTATTTGCTGTCGACAGCGCTGGCGTTAACATTGCCGCGGCCACCAAATTCATTATCATAGTCGCCAATGCCGACCTCTCGCCTGGTGGTGTTATCACTATCGGCGCCTGGCAGTACAACGTAGTGGTCTACCAGGAAATGATACACAGGAAACTGGCCGCCTGGGATGGCAACGGGGACCTGACAGGCGATAATAATGAATCTTTGATCTTCAATATAAATCAGCTAAGGGATGCTGGTGGACTGGTCACTACCTTCGATACCCGTTCGATCATCAGCGGTGGATTGCATCCGACGCAAACCAGCTGTGTGAATAGAGCCTCTTCGATAACCGACGGGCGTTGGAGAAATGGCGCATTGATTATACAATTGGTGGATCGCACCCACTTTAAAGCCGACACACCGGCCCTGGACGGGCTCAGCGTACAAGCGCCGCTGGATCTCAGGAGCCCGTTACAATTGTCCGATGGTACCCAGGTGGTGCTGGAACTGGATTTTAATGGCAATGGCGTTATCGAGGCCAGCGCCCCGAACTACGAAGTATTCGGCGGGCTGGTTGCCGCAAACAACACCGAATTTCTCTACGAGTCTTCGCTGTTCTGGCACTTCAAGGGGGTCTGCTATGGAAGCACATTATGGGAGTTTGATGTGTTGGCGGCAGCCGGTGACCTTACCGCGGAACTCTATAAGGAGGCATTGGCAGCCTACGGATTTGCCGACGTCGACGCGCTGATCAAGGCGCTGGCGGAATATGAAGACTGTAAAAAGGTAGATGCAGACAAAAGAGACGCATGCAAGGCCCTTAAAAAGGAATTGAAAAGGCTGTTAGCGCTGAGCTTTCTGATCAATAGTGACTCGTCAGACAGCTCGGGTACACCACCATCAACCGGGCTTGACAATATCAGCGGTTCGCCGGTTGTCATCGAAGGCGGTGTCTCCGAGGGTGGTCTGACTTCAGGCCCGAACTTTAACACCGGACGCCGTACCTGGATCGATATTCTGCCACAGTAGTTGGTGTAGATTTAAATAGCCCCGGCCCACCGCCGGGGCGCTTTTACGAGAGAGAACATATGACTGGTTCAAGAGGATTCACGCTCATAGAGACGATGATAGTGGTTGCGATTATCGGCACCTTGTTTGCCATTGCACTGCCGTCTTATCAAAATTATGTATTGCGCGGGCACCGCGCGGACGCACAGAGCATGCTCATCGATATCGCCGCGCGCCAGGAACGCCATCTGTCTCAGAATAATGCCTATACGACCGAAATATCGGCTGCCACAGGGCTCAACCTGGGGACCACTACTAGCAGGGAAGGCTACTATAACCTGGATGTAACCTTCTGCCCCGGCGGCAGCCTGGCTACCTGTTACCTGATTACCGCGACGGCGCTTGGCGGGCAGACCAAGGATACCGACTGTTCAGAAATAACCTACGACAGTAGAGGCGTCCGCTCGGGCACCACCGCCAACTGCTGGTAAAACTTAGCGCTAATATTCGCCGCCCCGGTTCTGTTATACTGCCCGGCTTTAAGCGAACTATTCGACCAAGCCATGACTAGAAAAGCGGTGGCCCTGATCTCAGGCGGCCTCGACTCCTTACTTGCCGCAAAATTAATTCTGCAGCAGGGTATCGAGGTTGCCGGCATCAACTTTTATACTGGATTTTGCGTCGAGGGCCACACCCACGCGATCCGCAAGCAGGACCGGAACAAGGTCAAACGCAATAACGCGCTCTGGGTTGCGGAGCAGCTCGGCATCAAGCTCCACATCATCGATATCGTCGAAGAATACAAGGATGTGGTGATCAACCCGAAGCACGGTTACGGCGCCAACCTGAACCCCTGCCTGGACTGCAAGATATTCATGGTGCAAAAGGCCCACGACTGGATCCGTGAACATGATTTCGACTTCATCATCACCGGTGAAGTCATCGGCCAACGACCGATGTCGCAGCGTAAACAGACCATGCCCGTCGTGGCGAAGGAATCCGGGGCCGGGGATTTACTGCTACGCCCGTTATGCGCGCAGAACCTGCCACCCACCAGGGCCGAAAAAGAAGGCTGGATCGACCGCGCGCAAATGCGCAACTTCAGCGGGCGCTCACGCAAACCGCAGATGGCACTGGCACGACAATTCGGTTTCGAAGATTATGCCCAGCCCGCCGGCGGCTGCTGTTTTCTCACCGATGAAAGCTACTCGGTCAAGCTGCAGGATTTATGGGACAACCGGGGCACTCGCAAATACGAACTCGACGATATCATGCTGCTCAAGGTGGGCCGCCATATCCGCCCGAGCGAGACCTTCAAGCTGATCATCGCGCGCGAGGAGGGCGAAACCCGCTTCCTCAGCGGCTATCGCAACCTCTACCAGAGCATCAAGACAGTCAGCCACGCGGGACCCTTAACCCTGATTGAAGGCGATCGACTCGATCAAAGTCAAATCGAGCTGGCCTGTGCGATTACCGCGCGCTACAGCAAGGGACGCGACGCGGATTCGGTCGAATTGTTATTTAGCGATAAAAACCAGGAGACCCAGGCGGTACACATCAAACCCCTGCGCGCGGAAGACATTCAGCCGGACTGGTATATTGCATGAGCGAGGTGGTCGAGGTGGATGCGCGGCGCCTGTTTTGCCCGATGCCGGTCATCCGGCTGCAGGACTGCATCAATAAACAGGCGGCGGGAAGCGAAGTCAAGATAACCTGTACCGATCCCGGAACGATGCAGGATATCCCGGCCTGGTGCCGGATCAACGGGCACCAGGTAGTTTCCTGCGAACAGCGGGAGTACGAGATCATCTTCCTGGTGCGCAAAGCTCAGAATGGATGTTGATCGGCGTTATCACATCACGCGCAAGGTAACCCTGACCGGGGCAGTGGTAAACTGCGCACTGGCCTCGCTGCAAATTATTTTTGGCATCCTGGGAAACTCCCAGGCCCTGCTCGCCGACGGCATCCATACCCTGTCCGACCTGGCCACCGATTTCATCGTCCTGTTCGCCTCGCAACGAGCCGCCAAAGCGGCGGATGAAGATCATCCCTACGGGCACGGTCGTATCGAGACCCTGGCATCGGTGATTCTGGGAGGTATTCTGGGCCTGGTCGGTATTGGCATCGGCCTGCGTGGCCTGGACACAGTCTTCGCTCCCCCGCAGGCGAACCCGCAGGCGATTACCATCCTTTTCGCCCTGCTCGCAATTGTCGCCAAGGAGTCCCTGTACCACTACACCATACGCGCGGCACGTATCTGCCATTCGAGCCTGCTCGAGTCCAATGCCTGGCACCATCGCTCCGATGCGCTCTCTTCTATCGTGGTGGTAGCTGGAATTTCCACCCAGTTGCTCGGCATTCCCTACATGGACGCGCTGGCCGCAATCGTGGTTGGAATGATGATATTGGCCATGGGCTTTCGACTCAGCCGCAAGGCATTGTACGAACTGATCGATACCGGGCTCGACGCCGACCTGGTCAGACGTATCAAACTGAGCATGGAAACCAGCGAATGCGTCGAGGCGTTGCACCGGTTACGCTCCCGTTCCATGGGTGGCCTCGGTTATATCGACGCGGAAATCCTGGTCGATCCGCACCTGACCGTGTCCGAGGCGCATCACATCGCCTACCAGCTGGAGCAATCGATCAAGCGGGAATTTCCTCAAATTATCGATGTGCAAATCCACGTCGATCCGCTGAGCGAATCAGGGCACGATTCGGTAATCGATTTACCCGGGCGTGGCCAGGTCGAAAAGGATCTCGAACTGGCGTGGCAAGCACTGGCCCATCGCCACCAGATTGCCCAGATCAAGCTGCATTACCTGAACCGGGCGATCGAAATCGACCTGGTGTTTCCGCTGAGATCAAGCAACCAGGAACATCATGTCGAGGTGGGTCAGTTGAAAGCACTGGCACAGCAGATCGGCTACGTGGGCAGGGTGAACATTTATTACAGGGCATAATGCCCTATTTTGGTGCATAATGGTCGGGTTCGATCCTTAATCGAGCGATTCGACACAATAAATTGGTATTGGAAAAATATTCAGTACAATGCCCTCTGCCTTTTCACCCCGATTTCTGGAGACTAAACCATGTCCGCTGCCGATGTGCTGAACAAGATTAACGAGTACGGCGTCAAGTTCGTCGATTTTCGCTTTACCGATACCAAGGGAAAGGAACAGCATATTTCGTTTCCGGCAAGCGCCCTGGAAGAAGAGACCTTTACCGAGGGCAAGATGTTCGACGGTTCCTCGGTTGCCGGCTGGAAGGGCATCAACGAGTCTGACATGATATTGATGCCGGACGCGAGCACGGCGGTGCTCGACCCCTTTACCGACGAACCCACCATAAACATCACCTGCAACGTGGTTGAGCCGACCACCGGCGAGGGCTACGAACGCGATCCGAGATCTATCGCGGAACGCGCCGAGGCCTACCTGAAGGCTTCGGGCATAGCGGACATCGCCTACTTCGGTCCGGAAAACGAATTTTTCGTTTTCGACGACGTCAAGTGGTCCACCGAAATGGGTCACTGCGCTTACCATATCGATTCTGAAGAAGCCTCGTGGAATTCGATCAAATCCTACGAAGATGGCAATACCGGTCATCGCCCAGGCGTCAAGGGTGGATATTTTCCGGTACCCCCGGTTGATTCACTACACGATATTCGTGGCGCCATGTGCCTGGCGATGGAAGAAATGGGCCTCAAGGTCGAAGTCCACCACCACGAAGTGGCGACCGCAGGCCAGTGCGAAATCGGAGTCGAATTCAATACCCTGGTGCGCAAGGCTGACGAAGTACAGGTATTGAAATACTGTATCCACAATGTCGCTCACAGCTATGGCAAGACCGCTACTTTCATGCCCAAGCCACTGGTCGGTGACAATGGCAACGGCATGCACGTGCATATGTCGTTGATCAAGGACGGGGTTAACCTGTTCGCCGGCGAAGGTTACGGCGGGCTTTCCGATACCGCGCTTTTTTATATCGGTGGCGTGATCAAGCACGCACGTGCAATCAATGGTTTCGCCAACGCCGCGACCAATAGTTACAAGCGCCTGGTGCCTGGTTTTGAAGCGCCGGTTATGCTCGCTTACTCGGCGCGTAATCGTTCAGCCTCGATTCGTATCCCCTATGTCAGCAACCCCAAGGGACGTCGTATCGAAGTGCGCTTCCCTGATTCGACCGCGAATCCATACCTGACCTTTGCCGCGCTGTTAATGGCCGGGCTGGATGGCATCAACAATCAGATTCATCCAGGCGAAGCCATGGACAAGGACCTCTACGATTTACCGCCCGAGGAAGAAGCGGAAATCCCCCAGGTGGCATATTCACTTGACGAAGCCCTGCAAGCACTCAGTCAGGATCGCGATTTCCTCAAGGCGGGTGGCGTATTCACCGACGATGTGATCGATAGTTACATCGCGCTCAAGGATGAAGAAGTGCAGCGCTTGAGACTGGCGACAAATCCGGTCGAATTTGACATGTACTACAGCTGCTAGATCGAGACTGAGGCATCAAAAGGCCCCGTCAGGGGCCTTTTTTGTCTGCGGGCTATTGCCGGTTTTGTGCTAAATAACCACCATCAACGCACCAATATAGTGCAACTCTTGCCGCGATGACAGCACAGCTAAGCAACCGCATCCTGGACACGCTCAACGTAGCCATCGTTTGCCTCGATGCCGGCCGATCTATCTGTTATCTCAATGCCAGCGGGGAGGCGCTGTTTGGACGTAGCGCGAGCAACCTGGTTGGACGCCAGTTCGATAGCCTGTTCAGCCAGGTAGAAACATCCACCATACAGGACAAGCTTAAGTCCTATCCTGGCGACAGCGATGCACTAACCGAACGCGGGGCCGTAATCACCCTCGCCAACGGCAAGTCATTCATTGCCGATTACAGTATCTATCCCTTCGACGAGCGTTCAACCGACAGCGCCATCCTGGTTGAAATTCGCCAGCTCGAATACCAGTTACAGTTTGCCCAGGAAGAACTCAGCCAGCTACAACAGCAGCTAAGTCAGCAACTCGGGCGAGGACTCGCCCATGAAATCAGGAACCCTCTCAGTGGCATACGTGGTGCGGCACAATTACTGGGGAAGGAACTGAGTAATCCGGAGTGGCTCGAGTACACGAAAGTCATTATTAGCGAAGTCGACCGACTGCAGTCATTGGTCAATAGTATGACCGGTCCCGGGGCTTTGTTAAAGCCGGAGCCGGTCAACATCCTCGAAGTACTGGAACACATACGCAAGATTATCCTGGCGGCTGAACCCGAACGCATCCAGATTCATCGTGACTATGACCCCAGTATTCCTGAAATTCAGGCCGACCGAAATCTGCTGATTCAGGCTTTTCTGAACATTGCCCGCAACGCGGTGCAGGCCATCGATGATCAGGGTGAGATTACCTTTAAAACCCGGATCGGTCGTCATATTACCATCGGTAAACTTACCCATGCGCTAGTTGTGCAGGTAGATATCAGCGACAACGGTCGGGGTGTATCCAGTGAACTCAGAGAAACCATTTTTCTGCCGATGGTCACCGACAAGCCTGACGGAAGCGGACTTGGACTGCCAATCGCCCAGGAAATCATATCTCGGCACGGCGGCACTATCCGCTTGCAAAGCTCTGGGCCGGGCACCACCTTCAGCGCCATCCTGCCATTAAATCTTGACGGGGACAGGCCCGCTACGGGAAATATTCCTTCACCCTGGAGAAACAATGAGTCTGATGATTGAAAATCCCCACTCTGTCTGGATCATCGATGACGACAAGTCGATTCGCTGGGTACTGGAAAAAACGTTGTCCACCAATGGCTACCGGGTTACTCCCTTCGAGTCTGCGTCGATTGCGCTGACCCAGTTCAAGCGCTCGCCAGCTGATCAACGCCCGCATTTGATATTGACCGATGTGCGCATGCCTGGAATCGATGGCTTCGAATTATTAAAACAGATCAAAAACATCTCGCCGCAAACACCGGTTATCGTGATGACCGCCTATAGTGACCTGGATAGCACCATACAGGGTTTTCAGGATGGGGCTTTCGAGTTCCTGGCGAAGCCATTCGATATCGACGATGTGCTCCAGCTGGTGGCCCGGGCCTGTAATCCGGTTGCCGAAGTAACACTCGGCAATGCCGAATATATGCAGCACAATACCGGGGACTGGGAAACCCAGCTTCGCTTCTGGGCCAGGCTGCAACTCGCCCATGGTGAGAAAAATATCCTTGCCGGAGCCACCCGAATTTTTCAAAGAGCCTTGCTGGAATCTGCACTGGAAGCCACCAACGGGCGCAAACAGGAGGCCGCACGCTTACTGGGCTGGGGCAGGAATACGCTGACGCGCAAGTTAAAGGAGTTGGGAGTAAACCCGAAATAGCTGACCCCATCGAAGCCACTTTGCGGGCTGGAGCACCATCTTTGGCCGAATAAATTCGGCCCTAGGGGGGAAAAGTCTATTTTCCTTCCAACGATTGATCGGGTCGAATTCATTCGACCAGGTGCATAGGTTGATTAATAGGGTCGGTTATTCAGAGATACACTTCATATACGCTTTTTCCAGCGTGTCGGACTGGTAGTATTGCATACAGTCTGCCGGGGTGCCCTGGTACTTCATTTCGCCATCATGGAGGATGCCGAACTGGTCACAGAGGTCTTCGGCATCGGCGAGGAGGTGGGTGCTATACAGGATGGTTCGCTGGCTGGATTTCTCTTCGCGCAGTAGTTCCTTGAAATGATAACGTGCGCGCGGATCGAGGCCGCTGAGTGGTTCATCGAGAATGATGAGCTTTCGATCGAGCATAAAACAACTCACCAGACCAAGTTTTTGCACCATGCCCTTGGAGTAACTGGCAACCCTGGAGTCGAGACGATCGGGCGGAAAGTCGAGGCGTTCACATAACCCCGCAATATGCTCTCTGCTGATAGCCTGGCGGTAAATCGCGGCGATAAACTCGAGGTACTGCCTGCCGCTTATGTTTTTCTTGACGTCAAACTTTTCCGGCAGGTAGGCCAGTTGATCACGACATCGCGGCGCTCGATTGTCAGCTCCGAAAATCCGAATTTCACCGCCAGGTCCAGGGCGAATAAGGTCGAGTATCAGTTTGATCAGGGTTGACTTTCCCGCGCCGTTGACCCCGGCGATGGCATAGTAATTCTGTTCGCCGACGTCGAAATTCAGGGTCTTGAGTATCTCAGTCCCGGAAACTGAATATGAAATATTGTTTAGTGCAAGTGCCGGTTTCATAAGCTGAATTGAGAACACCGGGATCCTTCCCCGGTTCAAACGATAATGGCCCACCGCATCGGCAGGCCATTATCGCAGCGCTATAGCACTTGTTACAGGCGGAAAGCCATGTAGTATCTCAGGTTATCAGCATAACGCTTTCCAATCTCCGTGCTATCTGAATTGCCGTCCATCGCCCCCACCGTTATGTCTGACTGTATTCGCCCAGTACCCGGGTCACCGTCGTCGAGCCTGCCTTCGATGATGGCGGCGATCGGACCCTCGATGGAACCAAATATGGTTACATGACCCGCAATCTGCAGCGAACCATCACGGATGCCGATATTGCCGCCATAGGCATTGGTCGGCTGGGTATCATCATTACCACCGCCTGGCACCAGTCCGGATGCGCGCAGGTGCTTCCAGAAGTTTGCGGTCTCGGTGTTCGCTGCGCCGACCCAGTTGCCACTGATGCTGCCATCGCTGTCACCGTTGATGTTAGTCAGGCCAGTGAAAATAGTGAAGCGGATGTCCGCGGAATCATCGTCGCCCGGTAACTGCAGGTAACGATCCTGGTAGGAAAACATCGCCGCGGCGATACCGGCGTTATCACTCTCGATTCGTTTAAGTTTTGCATTGGTAATCATTTCCTGCCCCTTCAATACACCGCCTATGAGCAGACCTACGATTACCAGCACGATTGCGATTTCAACCAATGTGAAACCCTTTTGTTTAGAAAACTGCATTTGTTTCTCCTGACTGTTAAGTTATGTACCTGTGTACTTGATATACTTGATATAATACCGAGCATTTAACGTGCCAACATGAATAAAACCTTATATATCTTGGGCACTTAGTAATTTTAATCACTCATTTTCCCGGGTTTGTTGAGATTCAAACAGTTTTTGTTGAAAATCCAACAGTTTTTCCTGAAGAAATCGCTGCTCGTCCGCATCGGTGATGGCGACGGATTGCAATAATAACTGGATAATCGCGATGGCGGATTCCAGTTCATTCATGTCGGCAAGCAACAGAAAACGCATATCGCGTGCCCACCCCGGCATCACCACATCGGCGGGTTGCTGCGCCAGTTTTTCCGCCATTCGCAAGGCAAATTCGAGGTCTTCGAGCCGATGTCTGGCGATCACCGTGGCCTCGGCAAGCCGGCGCCAGTGCAGTTGCGGGTTATCGTCGAAGCGGCGTTGAATAAACTCGAGCATCAGGCGCAAACGGCCATGATCGCGGGTCTGACTATAGACCCGTGATGCCAGTAACATCGGGTATTCGGAAGCCGGGTTAAGCTCGCTGATTTGCTCCAGCCAGTCGATCAGCAGCGGGTAGTCGATTCCCGCATAGCTATAATGGCGTCCGGCCTGATTGTCGTGTAGCTGCAAGCGAATTACCAGCAGATAGCTCATTAAATGCGCCGAACCCATGGCGATGCCCCGATAGACAGCGGCGTTCAATGGCTGTGTCAACGGCTGGTAATCTGATGCTGCCGACGCCTGCCGGTATTGGTGAAACAAAATCTGGCTCGCCAGTAAGCCCAGGAACCCCCATATCAGGGGACGCGGTAACTGCCATATCGAACGCTCCGCCCGACGCATCTAAAGGTTAAACTCTTTACGATAAAAATCGATCAGGCAGACAGATAATAGAAACAACGCGTATATGCCCACCGTCGATCCCTGTACGCCCAGGGTCGTCAGTAGGTCGGTGTCTGCA
>SMVB01164157.1_pt1 | contig 10279 bp, 12 predicted proteins | sample 2456461 | NCBI WGS metagenome assembly SMVB01 (sample SAMN11095934, study PRJNA526329) | marine sediment metagenome | biome: Marine sediment; feature: Surficial sediment; material: Deep marine sediment; isolation source: Hadal surficial sediment | place: Pacific Ocean | collected 2014-05 | depth...
CAACTATTGCAAGATTTGGTAATCCCTCTATGAACTCGATAGGATTAGCATCAACATTGTAGGATGCAACTACCAAAAGTGCAATGATAATTCCAATAATAATATTATTTTTTGGGGTTAACATCATACATCTCCATAATATCTTCAGTAGTCACATCACCGGTTTGAAAATCAACTATAGTCTCACCTTCAACTCCAAGTTCTAGAATTTTTTGCCCTTCTTTAATCACTGCAACTCTATTTGCATATTCCAATGCTAATTTCATATCATGATGAACCATAATTGCCGTAAGATTCATTCTTTTTTGAGCAACTGCAATTAAATCCATAATCTCATGCGCAGTTACATTATCCAACTCTGAAACAATTTCATCTGCCAACAATATTGTTGGTTTTTGCATTAATGCTCTAGCAATTGCAACTCTTCTTTTCTCACCACCACTGAGCATGTAGGCTTTTCTATCTTCTTTTCCAGATAACCCAACCAACTTTAAAATTCTCTCTGCTTCTTTAATCTCATGTTCTGGAAATTTCTTAAATAATGATTGAATTTTACTTTGCCTAGGCAAAGCACCAAGAAGGGTATTTTCAAGAACTGAGATATTTTTTACTAGTCCAAGGCTTTGAGGTATGTAGCCAATTGTATGCAGCATGTTTTTGAATTTTTTATTATTCATGTCAGGGGAAACATAATCAATTTTGATTGTACCCTTACTTGGAATCATCATACCATTCATTAATTTGAGCAATGTGGATTTTCCAGAACCAGATTGTCCAATAATAGCATAATTTGTTCCTCTATCAATTGACAAATTAATTCCCTGTAATGCAAAATTTTTAGAATCGTAAGATGTCCAGACATCACTCATCTGAATAACTTTCTTTGTAGAAATTAATGAAAAAGAAGAGTTTTTGGTCATCTGAATTTGTTCCACACACAGAATTCCAGTTTTTATTTGCTCTTGTTATATTTGTCAAGAATCAACTGATCAAGTCCTGTCAAAGAATCAATGTATGTTCCAAATTCACCAATATGCATAGTTGTGGTTGTTGGAACAAGTGCTTCTGCACCATACAAATCTGTTAAAATAGAATTGTTTTCATCATAATTGAGTTTAACAAGTGCACTAACAAGTGCATCTTTTACAGATTCTGACATATCACTGCTTACCATAAAAACATGTGATGGTACTGGTCCAATAGTTGTAACTGGACGTAATTTTACTTGATCTTCTAATTCAAGATATTTCTGTGGAGCAATATCTGAACCAAATGCGACATCTACATTTCCATTAAGAAGTAATTGTAAGGCGGCCTTGTATCCCCCTGTAAAAGTATAACTTTCAAAGTTATTTGCTAAAGCAGATTCTAAAGCAACAATATCATCACCTTCAATGATTATGTGACCATCACTAACCAAAGTTCCCATAGGTCTTACAAAACCGGACGAGCCAGTAATACTAGTAAATGCCACTCTTTTACCAATAGTGTCTTCTAATGAATTAATAGAATCATTATCAGCTAGAGCCCATACTGTTGCTTGGTAGTATACTTTTCCTTCCACAAGTTCTGCCAATACAGCTTCTGCACCTGTTCTTTGATGTGCTATCCATGCAGGTCCTGTATCCATAAAGGCAGCATCAATATGACCAAATCGCATACCTTCAATAATTATTTCATAATTTGTTGGAACTACTATTTCAACATCAATACCCAATTCATTCTCAAGAAAATTTTCTAGTGCTTGAGCTTTTGGAGTTAATTCATCAGCTTTTTCGACTGGAATAAATCCAATAGTAATTGTATCAACATCAATTATTTTTGATTCAGATGAAACGTTAATAATTTTATTTTCAATTAGGAATTCAATTCCGTTTAGAAAAGTTACATCATCTATATCTCCATTAGCCCAAAATCCAGCATTATTCTTAATCCAAGATGGAATCAAGGTTTCTGCTTGAGCATCATATGCTAATGGAATAGTTGCAACACCAATTGCTACAATTACAGCAACGAATGCCAAAGTTGTATTTTGTTTCATTTACAAAAATCTTAGGATTAGCTAAGTGATTTAAACTAAATTCTCATTCTAAATACTTGTTCTAACTCTCTAGAATAAGATTACATGGAATAGAAGTCTACAGGTTTGATTTTGGGTTTTCGGTATTTGGGTATAAATTCAATTTAGGTTCTGAATCCTCTAAAGTGATTTCCACTTTGCTTATTCTACTACGATAATATTTGATTTTTTTACCTTCTGATGTAATCACATACTTATCAATCTCTACAAGTGCAAGATCCTCCAAATTAGATAGTGTTTTGTATACAGTAGAAAGAGAAATTGTTAATTCATCTGCAATTAAAGCCGCATCTTTCGGTTCTTTTTTAATTGAAAACAATACCGCTCGGGTACAAACATTACTAAGGGATTCAATAATCTTTTGAGTTATATCAAATTCAGATAATTGAACAATGTTTGGCTTCAACATAGGATCACTCAATTAGGAACCAGTGTTAGAATTGGTTCAGGTTTTCTAATGGAGATATCTGCTTTGCTTATTCTACTTCGATAAACTTTGTATTTTCTCCCTTTATCAGATAACATCCATTTTTCAATTTTGATTAGTGTAAGTTCTTCCAAATCAGATAATTTTTTATAAACAGAGCTAAGAGGAATTTTTAATTTATCTGAAAGTTCTGCTGCAGTACTTCCTTTGCGAACAATAGAAAACAGAATTGCACGAGATTCAGAATCAGCTAGTGCTTCAATTACTTTTTGAGTTATATCATATTTTTTTAATTGTGGTAAAGTTAATCTCCTTGACATATGAAAACGAAAAATTATTTAGTATATTTAAATGACATGTTTTTGTTCTCACTCTATAGAATGAGAACAATCAAGTATAAGATGGAGAGGTCTCTTTGTGAGGACCAAGACGATTCCAAAAGAATCCAAGAATCAAACCAATTGAAACCCAGAAAGAAGTCACTCCAAGGAATGACACTATCCTAAATTCATTAACTAAATCCATTGGGGCAGTGATTTCATCTGGGTTTTCTGGCATTACAAAAAAGACAACTGAGATGAAAACTCCATAACCAATCAATGCTACAAATTTTCTGTTGTTTTGGAATTTCTTTGATAATTTGTAAAAAGCAAGTGCCCCAAATCCAGAAATTGAAATAAAAGAAAGATACAAGATTGATCTTAGAACCACAGTTTCTGGATCACCCACAGTTGGTGGATTTGCAGGATATTTTAGAAATGGAATCAAAAATAGGGTAAACCACATAATCCCAGCTAAAAGAACTGCTTTTTTGACATCACTATTTCCAGGTAATGAATTTCTAGATAATGCAAATATTATTCCAAATAATGCACCAATTGACGTTCCTAAAATGGTCCCAGCAAGTATCTGACCACTTTTTTGCCATACTCTATATCCTTCATATTCTACCCAAAATTCAGGAGTATCCTTTTCTTCACCTGATGCAAATAGATGTTGATTTTCAATTCCAATGGCTTGATCAAGGTAAGGCTCTACAATTACAAAATTAACAAGACCATGAATAGTTCCGGCAAATGCACCAGAGGCTAAAACAATTATGAGAAAAACAAATGTTTTCATGATTGGGTATTTCTAATGGCAAGGAAAGCCTGCGGCATGTCTCATATCATGAGTAAGTTCATGAATGTAAAGATCTTCAAATGCCTGTTCACCTAAAACAATACTGAAAATATGTCCTTGATCGTATCCTACAAAAAATAATCCAAAAGCAAAAACAACTGCTAAAAGGATAATTGCAAAGATTGGAACACCTGACTTTGAAATATTAATTTGTCTGGATTCTGACACAAAATTTATGACTCTCTGAATATATTTAAGCTCTTGGATAAGATAGCAAATTTACAAAAAATAGACAAAATTAGGCTCAATTAATATTGTTATTCCAAGATCTAACATACTGATGCTTTTGATATGTTTTTTTCTAATATTATTACAAATTGAATAATTCAGGATTAGAATCAAACGATAATAAATATAAAAATCAGATTTCAGAGATCATTCAAGGAGAATTAATTGATCTACATGGTCGAAATGGATACAAGTCAATTATGCAAACAATGATGAAAATTAGTAGAAGAACAGAAAAGGAAATTATTACAAACTATGAATTATTTGCAGAACTAACTGAAGGAGTTTTTGGTAGATTTAGTGATAAAATTTTAGACCCTGTGAAATTAGAAATTCAGAAAATAGGAGAAGAGAATATTTATCAAGAGGAAAAACAGGCTCCAAAAATACCAATTAGGATACTAATTGCAGATGATGATCTGGATATTTTAGGATTATACAGGGATTTTCTTGAAGCAAAAGGTAAAGAAATTACATTAACGACAGATGGTCGTAAGTGTGTTGAAGCATACAAAAAAAAATACAATTCTCAACAATCAGAGAATTATTTTGATGTTGTAATACTTGATCAAAAAATGCCATTTATGACAGGATTACAAGCAGCAGCTGAGATTTTAGATATAAATCCACAACAAAGAATAATTTTTGCATCAGGATATATTGAAAAAACATTACTAGACATATTGACAAAACTAAATAGGGCAATTGCAGTAATAGAAAAACCATTTTCACTGGATGTACTAGAGCACATGATAAACAATGTAGCAATTTTTGAAAAATTAGAAAAAATCAACATAAATCAACAAGAAAAAGATATCAAAGAAAAAGTAGCAGAAATTATGACAGTATTAGAAAATCAAATTTAATAAATAAAAAAAATTCTTAAAATAACAAATTTAATACTTGAAGAATTTGTTCTCAGTGTATGGCTAAACTATACTTATTGGCAATTCCAATCATAATAGGAGTTATTACTGGAATGTTTTTGACATTTTATCCAGAAGCAGAAAATGATTCTAAATTATTAACTATTTCAAAATTAATTGAGAATGGTTCTCCAATATTAGGCGACTCAAATGCAGAAATTACCATTCTAGAATGGGGAGATTATCAATGTACATTTTGTTACAAATTTCATCAAAATACGTTAGATACTATTGATGATGTTTTTATCAAAACAGGTAAAGTAAAACTAGTATTCAAAGACTTTACTCTAAACGGTCCGGATTCCATATTGGCTGCTGAGGCATCATATTGTGCAGAAGATCAAGGAAAATACTGGCAGTATCATAATGAACTTTACAAGAATTGGGGAGGAGAAAAAACAGGATGGATTACAAGAGATTCATTAGATAGATTTGCAGTTACAGTAAAGTTGAATTTACTTGAATTCAATACATGTCTAGATGAGCACAAATATCAAAACAGAGTAGTTACACATTATGAATTTGGAAAAGAGATTGGAATTGATGCCACACCGACATTTTTAGTCTTTAATGATCAAAAAATTATCAAAATTAGAGGGAACCAACCACTAGAAGTATTTCTAAAAACAATTGATGAATTATAATTTTAGAAAAACTGGAATTGAAGCAATCAAAATTAATATTCGCATTAACAGGAGAAATCACAAATGAATAAGAGAATAAACATAGAAAAACAAGATTCAGTTAAACTCTATAAAATTAGAAAGACATTAGAGGAGTTATCTAAAAAATCAGGTAGAGGAACAGAGCTTATTTCAGTATACATTCCAAAGGGAAAACAACTTCATGAAATAATCAGTTCACTTCAACAAGAGCAGGGAACAGCAGACAACATCAAATCAGATCTTACAAGATCTCACGTAGTTGATTCATTAGGTAAAGTTGTTCAAAGACTAAAACTGTACAAAAAAACACCAGAAAGAGGATTAGTAATGTTCTGTGGTGCACTACCGCCAGAGGAAGGTGGCCCTTTAGGAAGTGAAGTAATTACAGTTTGGGAAGTAGACCCACCAAAGGATTTGAATCAGTATCTATACAGATGTGATGATCATTTCCATGTAGATATTCTAAAAGAGATGCTAAAAGATGATAATCTAATTGGATTTTTAGCAATTGATGCAAAAGATGCAGGTTGGGGATTATTACATGGAGATAAAATTGATGTGTTGGGTCAAACAGGTTCAGGAGTAGCAGGAAAACATAGACAAGGAGGGCAATCTGCAAAAAGATTTCAAAAACTTAGAGAGATGGAGTTAAGTTATTTCTATAATAGAGTAGCTCAAACTACTAGAGAATATTTTATCGACATATATCCAATTAAGGGATTAATAATTTCAGGTCCTGGGCCTACAAAAGAGGATTTTATCAATGGTAACTATCTAGAGTATAGATTACAAAATAACATCATATCTACAATAGACGCATCATATTCTGGAGCAGAAGGAATCAGAGAAGCATTTGCAAAGTCTTCAGATATTTTAGGGAGTTTTAGATTAGTGGAAGAAAAGAAACTAGTTGAGGATTTATTCAGAGAAATTAATGGAAATTCTGGGAAAGGTTCTTACGGTTTACAAGAAGTCATAGAATTTCTAAAAAACAATGTTGTTAAAATTTTAATCATCACTGATGATACAAATTTGAACAGAGTAGAAGGAAAATGTAAACGATGTCAACATGTTCAAGAAGAAATTATTGAGAGGCCTCTAGTTATTCCAAAAAAGACAGAATACACAAGCAAACCATGTCCAGAATGTAATGCTATGGAAGTACAAGTCAACGAACAAGATATTGTAGATTATCTAGAAATACTTGCAGCAAAAACAGGCACCCAATTAGAAGTAATTTCTGGAAGCGCAGAACATGGAAACATGCTTGCCAGTCTTGGAAAAGTTGGAGCGATTTTAAGATATAACCCAGGGCACGCTAAGTAAGAAAAGTACGTATTTTTTTTGCCAATTCTGAAAGATCATTATCATTTGAGATTTGACGTTTTGTCCATACAGTGCCTTTGTGGTTATATCTAGGAATGATATGTATGTGAACATGAGGTACAATTTGTTTTGCTGCTCTTCCATTATTTTGGCCAATACTAAATGCATCAGCGTTTGTTGCATCTAAAATTGCCTTTGCGATTTTTGGAACAAGTGCAAAGACAGTTCCTACATCTTCAGGAGTCATGTCAGTTATTTTTTCATGGTGTTTTCTTGGAAGAACTAAACTGTGACCAACATCAATTGGATATTTATCTAAAAATGCGACATGTGAATCATCCTCATATAGAAAATGTCCATCTTTTTTTCCATCTAATATATCACAAAAAAGACAATTCATAAAGATCAGCAATTGATGATTTTATTTATTGTTTTTATCGAATGGTTAATTAGGGTAAATTTTTGAATCAGTTCATCTCATGGGACGAAAAGAAAGAAGAGAGCGTGAAGCAAAACGTGAAAATTATGCTACAAAACATTCAGCAGAAAAAAGAAAGAATACTCTAATTGCAATTGCTGTTCTTTCTGTAATTGCAGTGATTGTTGGATATTCAGTATATCTATTTCTCACCATGACTGAAACTGCACCGGGAGGTCCAGAAAATGCAGGTGCTATGGGCACTGCACATGACCATGCAGGAATTTTAGTAAAGATTTTTGGTGACACCTTTGAGTTTTCAGGTCCAGCTTTTCAAATTAAATCACCTTGGATTCACTTTGAAGGAAGGGATGGTTCCACTATTCATAAACATGCCACAGGAGTTACTCTAGGATTTCTATTTGATTCATTCAGATTAGCTCTTGATGATCAGTGCTATGTATTTCCAGGTGGAAAATCTTATTGTACAAATGAAGATTACACACTCAAATTCTTCATTAATGAAGAACAAGTAACAGATATTGTAGATTATGAAATTGATGAGGGAGATAAAATCCTAATTATATTTGGTGCTGAAACCCCTGAAGAAATAGATGGATATTTGCTACAATTAGAAAGCCAAGAACTAGTAAAGTAGATTTAGTTCAAGCAATTATATCAACAAAGTCTTTAATCTAGTCAAATGGTTTACAATAAAATATTATTTTTGACAACATTAGATTATATAGACAGAAAATAGTCGTTTTTTTATGAATTTATTTAGAAAACAAACTCAAGAAACGAGTCTAGTGTGTAGAATATGTAAAATGGAATTTACAGACTCCGAAAGAACTCTACGACATATGATTAAAGCACACTCCAAACCACAAAAAATCAAAAAATAGAAAAATCAATCATCATTTAACTCGAATCTTTCTACAAAAAATTTTGGATTCAATAAACTTGTACTTATGAAAACTAGTGAATAGTCACATAAGTCTAAATTATAGCAAACAGAAAATTACATGTTATGGAAATTTCTAGTAGAAATGTAGTAGAGGGTACTGCCAGAGCACCACATAGAGCAATGTACAAAGCTATGGGATTAACTGATGATGATTTATCAAAACAATTCATTGGTGTTTGTCACACAGGAAATGAAGCAACACCTTGTAACATTCATCTCCCTAGATTAGCTCAAAAAGCTAAACAAGGAGTTTCAGATACAGGTGCCACCCCAAGAGAATTTTCAACTATTGCAGTAAGTGATGGAATTGCAATGGGTCATGAAGGAATGAAGTCATCATTAATTTCTAGAGAAGTTATTGCAGATTCAATTGAATTAATGGTCAGAGCACATCAATATGATGCACTTGTAGGAATTGCAGGATGTGATAAGAGTCTACCAGGAACTATGATGGCGATGGCCAGACTAAATGTTCCATCCGTATTTGTATATGGAGGAACCATAATGCCCGGAATGCTTGATGGTAAAGAGCTAACAGTTGTTGATGTGTATGAAGCAGTTGGGGCATATGATGCAGGTAAGTTAACTCTTGAAGATCTAAAAAATATTGAAAATGCCGCATGTCCAAATGAAGGTTCCTGTGGAGGAATGTTTACTGCAAACACAATGGCATCAATATCTGAAGCAATTGGTCTTGCATTACCTGGAAGTGCTAGCCCACCAGCTGAAGATGATAGACGTGAAAAAATGGTATATGATTCAGGAGTAGCATGTGCCAAATTACTTGAAATGAATATCAGACCAAAAGAAATTTTGTCATTTGAGGCATTTGAAAATGCAATCATAATGTTGAATTCTGTTGGAGGTTCAACTAATGGCATATTACACTTACTTGCACTTGCAAATGAAGTAAATATTGATTTGAGTTATGATGATTTTGAAAGAATAAGAAAAAAAACTCCCCATTTAGCAGACATGAAACCAGGAGGGAATTATGTAATGAATTCGTTGGACAAGATTGGAGGAATTCCATTTGTGTTAAAGAAATTACTGGACAAAGGACTTCTTAATGAAAACTGTATGACAGTTACAGGAAAAACTATTAAAGAAAATCTTGTTTCAATAAACTTTTCAGAAGTAGAGCAAAGCATTGTAAGACCAATTGAAAACCCAATACACACAGTTGGAACTGCAGTAATTCTCAAAGGAAATCTAGCTCCTGAAGGAGCAGTAATTAAAACTGCAGGAGTAGAGATTACAAAATTTACTGGGAAAGCTCATGTTTTTGATAGAGAGGAATTTGCATTTGATGCAGTATCCAAAGGAGAAATTGATGAGGGAGATGTTGTAGTAATTAGATATGAGGGTCCAAAAGGTGGTCCTGGAATGAGAGAGATGTTATCTACAACTGCAGCACTTGTAGGTCAAGGACTAGGGAAAAAAGTTGCAATGGTAACAGATGGTAGATTTTCTGGAGGTACACGAGGATTCATGGTGGGTCATGTTGCACCTGAGGCATATGTTGGCGGTCCAATTGCTCTAGTAAAAGATGGTGATGAAATAACCATAGACATAGAAACTAATCTGATTGAACTGCATGTTTCAGAAGAAGAATTGAAAAGTAGAAAAAACCAATGGAGTAAACCAAAACCCAACTATACAACAGGTGCTCTTGCAAAATATGCAACACTAGTAGGTTCTGCTGCAAATGGTGCAGTTACCTCTCCGAACCTCTAACAAAGAACAATTTGTCCACAATCTTTATAGATCGCAATTAGAGTTAGTTTTTAGAGATAACAGGCAGAAAAAATTACATTATTATAATTAAATTTCTGTTATCTACTAAAGATATCCTCTAACAGTACTTTTGACAAGTCCTCTTCCAGCTAGCAAAGAGTGACCTCAAAGCCTGTCCAATTGATCATTCCAGAGATTAACTTGGATCAAAAATCTTAAGTTCATAAAAAAAGAGATTAGAGTTATCATGGACGAAAAATATGATATATTGCCAGACATACAAAACAGCCTAAAGTTATGGTGCTCTCAATATGATTTTCATG
>SMVB01234925.1_pt1 | contig 10277 bp, 9 predicted proteins | sample 2456461 | NCBI WGS metagenome assembly SMVB01 (sample SAMN11095934, study PRJNA526329) | marine sediment metagenome | biome: Marine sediment; feature: Surficial sediment; material: Deep marine sediment; isolation source: Hadal surficial sediment | place: Pacific Ocean | collected 2014-05 | depth 0-1...
AGACGTTCCTTAACCTGTGGAAGCTGTTCAATCTCAAGGATATCTTTCTGAAGACGAAGCGTAGCAGGGTCTTCGATACCAAGGATGTTTGTAGCAACCCAGTCCCAAGGTAGGCCAAACTCAAGTGCCATACTAGCAGAACCTATATCCTGAGCCTTATCAACAGGACTCTTAGGCTCAATCTGAACCGTAATTCTATCTTGGTACTTCTTAGCTTGCTTTAGTGTAATAGACTCATTTTGAATTTCAACCTTTTCACCAATTGTCTGTACGCCACGAAGAAGTAGTCTCATTACCTCTGTAAGACCGTTTGCCATATGCTGTGCAATAGGCACCATCTTACTCTTGGCTACGTTAATACGTAGTTGGACTTGGAAGGCTGGTGCTGTACCAGCTACACGTCCAAATAGAACATCCTCTAGCGTATGTCTCTGAATAACATCATCTACCTGTGATAACAGGTCGCCAGCATCGGGTAGATTCTGTGGGAAGGGCAAAACATCCAATTCTTCATCAGAATAGGTTACTGTAACCCCACCAAGCTCTACCTTCATCTCTGGTCGTTCACGTCCTTGGAAGTGAGCACTTGTAGCTGCAATCTTCCAAGTGTATGAAGGCAAGTAGTAAGCATACACCATTGTTGCTAGTCGTGATAGCAAGAAGTCATATGTTTCTAGAGCATCCTTAGCGTCGTGTAGGAATCCCTTGTATCTTAGTTCGTACTCAGGAATCTCTGTCTTTACACCAACAATCATTACTACCGGACATTTACCTAGTCCGTGTCGCCATGTTCGTAGCCTATCATATTGGGCTACGTGCTCATAGATTGTTTCTTCACGATTCATCTTCTCGCGCGGCTGCGTACCCGCGAGAAAGTATGCTACATGTTCTGCATCAATATACTCCACAACAGGTAGTTCGTCATACCATTTAATAGTTCCTCTTTTAAGGAGTTCTTTAACTTTCTCTGATTCCATCTCTTCTGCTAGGATGTTCGCTGTAACCCACTTCTCTTCGATTGTTGCTAAAACGTTGTCATTAGCATCAAGCATTGGAAGAATGTCTAGGGTTGGTACGTGTCGAATTACAAAGGGGAATTGAGCTTCGTCGTGCTTCCAATCCTTGATTCTAGCAAGGTACTTCTTAGCTGTTTCCTTCTTCTCTCGTACAGGATAACCCTCTTGGATTGTCCATACAGTAGGCATAGGCATTGCCTTAACAAAGGCTCTACCATAAATAAGAACTTCTCGGCCAACGGAAGGCCAGAAGTCATTTGCTAGTAGTTGGTGCTCAAATGCAGCAGCTAGGAACTTCTCAACGCTCTCTGCATCACGGGCGGTTTCGGTAGTTAAATCGGGAGGTTCGGCGTGCATGCTAGGTAATGCACTCAAAAGACCTAGTGCGTGGTCGATAATGCCTCCTGCTCGCCCTGAGTGTATCTCAATCGGATCCATGTTCCTACGATCAGAGTCAGGAAGAAGCTCAATATTATTGGTTTGGTGTACTAGCGCACGATACTCCTCGTCAATATAATATCGAGGAAGCCACTCTCGTACCAGCTTTTCATGTAATTCTCTTACGTTTCTGCCGTTTGGAACAGGAATTCTATATGCCATCTATTCTCCTAATTTAGTATAACGTTTACTGTCGAAAATATCTTTTTACTCTTCTTTCCACATTTAGGACATGCCTGCTTTTTCTTATAATCAGACACAGGTATATTTACCCTCTCAAATATATTATAACATGATTTGCACTCATATTCGTACTTTGGCACCTATTTACTCCTTAACCTAATGTCAATTTACCTGTTAATCTCTTTGATTGGTCATATTCTGCTGGATGTGCAGTCGTTAATAGCTTTGATATAAGTAGGTATAAGGCATCTACATCGTCATCGTGAGCAGCAGAGCCAAACCTAGTAATGAAGTATTCGGCATCTGGAAACCACTCTGCGTGCTTTGGAAACAGAACATACCCACCATTAATATATGGTTGAATAGCTAGTGCTCTACTTCTCTTACCTCCTGAAGTTGGAGATTCTAACATTAGGGGCATGTGGGGCAATTCAGCCTTTAGAGTCTCTACAGCGGGTGTTCCTGCTGCACTATCCTCAATCCAAATAGCATAAGGATGCCAGTCCTCATATATCTGTTTAATCTCAGAAACTAGATCAGGCATCATATATCTTTCTTTCTTCCTATCTAATATCCATAATCTTCCATTTTGATCTAAGCCACCTATGTACATGACCGTATAGTCATTGTCCTGACCCTTCTTAAGCGCAGTATCAATCCCTACACCAATAATAAGGTCTAGTTCTCCCTCTGTAGGGTGAGTATACTTGTATTGGTTATTAAAGGGGTCTATATAGCCACTAGTAATCCTTAACCCCGCAATTTCTCGTACAATCTCCCCCGGATACGTTTCAAGGTCTTTAAAGATACCAGAAGCACCCTTTGTTGTATCACCCATGTATTGGATGGCAAAAGTCTCTGGATTTGTTACTTCCTTCTTCTTTAGGAACTCAATTGAATAGCTTTCAGGCCAATAGCTATGTCCTGTGCTAGTATAGGCTTGAATAACAACTTGTGCCCAGTCACCCTTCTCTCTTCTTACAAGAGTTCCAGCAAAATCATCGTCAGCCCAGCGAGTAGTAATACAGAGCCGGAAAGCACCATCCAAGAGTCTAGTTCGTATAGCCTGTTCCCAGTTAATATATACTTTTTCTTTGATCTCAGGTGTTGTTGTATTTTTTGGATCATGTGGGTCATCAATAATTACTCCTGACAGTCTATATGAAACAATGGATGATGTACTCCCGCCCGCGCGTAAGGTTGGATGTGGGTCAGCTACGTTATCTCTCTTAACTCGAAAACCAGATGCTCCCCAACTCTGAGGGTCTTTCTCTACATCAGGGAAAATCCTATGAAATTCCGGTGAATACTCAATAACATTACGAACGGCAACGGCCCTATCCCATGCTGGCTTGTCTGCGTATGAGATAAGACCAAAATGTTCTGCTGGATACTTCCCAATCATCCACGAGATAAACAATACAGCAATTAGATAGGATTTACCACTTCCGGGAGGAGCGACAATGATATAGCCTTTATCTGCGAAGGGATTGTCTCCAATCTCTTGACAAATCTCAAACCACTCTTTTTGATGCTTACCCGGAATAATCTTACCTACTATACGAGCATAAGTCTCAAAGTGGTTAGCTGCCTTCTTTATGATGGCATCAAATTGCTTTCTCTTAGTTAGCTGCATCTGCACCTAGTACGCTTTCTATCAAATCGTCGTCAGGAAGAAGTTCTTCCTCTTCATCATCGTCACTATCAGGTACTAGTTTAGGTTTAATCTTATCTTTTCCTAGTACTCTTTCAAGAATCCAAAGAGAACCTTTAAGCTTTAACGTTGCTATCTTTACATCGTCAACACTCATCTTTTCAGCGCCATTAGATGTAACTAGTCCAACTAGAGCTTCAGCAGCTTCAGGGGCACTCTTGATTAGAATATCTTGAACGTTAGCCACTACATCAACCTTAAGTTCTGCAACACGATTAATGAAATCTTCTTCTTGATTCCAGTTACTCATTGTCTGTTTGGTGACGTTAATTCGTTCATCCCTATACGTATCAGCTTGGGTTCTGCCATCAGCAATAAGCCTAGCTGCTAGTTCTTTTTTAGGTGAAAATCTAATACTCATATTACCTCCTACTACTATAATACCATATTGGTTCAATTAGTGTATAATAATAGTAGAGAAGGAGGTACTATGCCAAAGAAATTAAAACTGCCGAAGGTAGAAGTTCTTGAGGATACAGATGAAAAACCAGTAGTAAAGTCAGAGGTACAGATTAAGTCTGAGAAGGAAGAGGCTGAATATGTAGCACCTGAACCAGTTAATGAAGTTGCAGATGCTATCGTGCCGGATGTAATTTTGGTTCCATTAGGAACGAACCATAGACAAATTAGACTTGCATTCGATGTAAGAACTAATAAGGTAGATGTTAGTGATATTCCTGCTATTATTCAGACTGTCTTTAAGAAAGCAGCACCTATGGTTGGAGAAAAGCTAGTAGAAGCTATCAACGTGGAGAAAGCCTTAATTGACGCAACTAGACAAAAATAAGTGGTCTACTAAGATACGGCTTCCGAGGCTAACAAAAGAAAACGCTACCCTCTTTATGAACATGTCATATAAGGTAGCGAGATTGTATGGTGTTACAAAGGATGCTGATTGGTCATGTACTCCTCTAGGAGATAACTATTATGAATTATGGGCTGAGTATACGATTAAACCCTTCTATCCTATCACTAAGAAGAGTAAACCTATTAGGGTAGTGCAAAGATAAGAACAGTTATTCCCGGAATAAGTGCAAGTCCAGCAATAATAAGATGGGACAGATTAAACAACTGTTTCTTATTCTCTTTCTTATCTTCTTTGTTCTTCTCTTGGTAGTCCCATTTGGTTTCTACTGAGTGGAGCCTATCATCAAAATCTCCAAAGGTACCATTAATGGTCTCTAAGTGTTCTACAATCTCTGTCTGTCCATTTTTAATATCTGTAAGTTGAGCAGGCAATAGTAAGAGAGTATCTTCTATTATTCTTATCCGCTTTTCATCATCCGCCATTATTCACTCTAGCCCCCCAATTCCACAATTAACCACTAACTTAAGTATAACATTATCCTGATAGGATTAGAGCCTGATTGTCTCCAACTATTAACTTAGTATCTTCAACTGTCTTCCAAGTCTGTTCAATTGTTGCTGTTCCAGTATCAAGAATATCCCCAAGAGTATTTTCCCCGAAGATATTATCTTGACCAAGAATTGTTCTAACAACGCCTGATCCTATATCAACCCCATATGCAGAGTTATTAGTAAACTGATTTCCAGTAATACTATTAAGTCGTGTCGTTGGGGCAACGTTAGACAGCAATTGAATGCCGCTTGATGCTACGTTTTGTCCATTTGAATCAAACTTAGAATTCATAACAATTATCTCTTTACAAGGATGATTAATAAGGATACCGTTGCTCTCTGAGTCGTTTATCACTACTGTATCTACTATTGACGTACTAGAGTCACTATTGAACTCAATGCCTTGATCTCCCGCAGTTTCAATCAGTAGGCTACTAAGTAAGACATTTCTATTGCTAACAGTAATAGCATTCGTAGTTCCACTACCAGCCAATCCTACTACACGGAAGCCACTAAACTCAGCACCCTGAGCAGTAATACTTACTGGTAATACATCCGTTACGGGCGCGATCTGAAAGTTCTCTCCCGGCCCTCGAAGATATGTAAAGTCTTTATCTAGAACAATTTGTTCAGTAACAACGGTTGTTGTGCCAATAGCATCAGCAATAGCCATTACAACATCATTATTACTATCTGCTGTTAGTGCATATGCTGCTGCGAAGGTTAGTGTAGCGAGAGCAGGAGTAGTTCCATCATTACTGTCGTTTCCATCTGTAGGGCTCCAATAGAAAATATCTCCTGTTGCTGCATGTCCCGGTCTCTGACTCTCAATAAGATACTTTAGGTTAGCATCCGATGTTGATTCAGCAGCTTCAAGAAGAGTTGCAGACGATGAAGACGCCCTAACAATTTGAGTATTCACAGTAGGGGAAATAGGATCAATAGCATCACCCGCAGTATCAATAGCCCCTAGATTTCCACCAGATATGTTACATCTAACAACATCATATATCCTATAAACATCAGAGGAGTCCCATTGGTCATCTCCTCCACCCAATAGGGGCTTAGTAATAAGTTCTTGTTCAGACTCTACTCTAACTACTACAGTAAGAGACAGATCAGTAAAATTGATTATAAGGTCTCCACGCTCAACATTGTTAGCCTCGAAAGTAGCACCTGAATCTATTAGGGTCTCCCCAGCCGCATCAGGAGTAGTTACTGTTCCAGCTTGAGAGACTGTTGTTCGGCCCTCGAACTCTACCTGTGTGTTTTGAAGAGTAGAAGTAATTCCTACAGCTACACCTCCACCCAAGTCCTCTTTTCCAGAGGAAAGAACTAATCTTGGATATGCTAGACTGTCCTGACGGTCTTCCCAATCCCTAATTTGGTCGTGTAGAGACTGAATAGTAATAGATACCCCATCTGTTATGGGAACCGTTACTATCCTTGGGTCAAGCGACGGATCAACTACAATAGCCATAGGTTTATGTCGTTACAGTGTCTTCTGTTCTAATTACTGATACTGTCATACCACCAGATAGAATGTCAGATGTAGTTACAAATGGTACAATCTTTGGATCAGCCAAGTTATTTCTAACTCTAATTACAACGGCTCTGTTAGAAAGGAACAATAGTGTATCACTTACTGTTCCGGGAGTACCTTCTGAACCATTATCTTCAATCGCGTCTAGATAAGGAACAAATGCTGTATCGCTTGATGTAGTCGCATTAACGATTGAGTTGACCTCGAAAGTGTCACCAGATTGCCAAGGAATAACGTTTCCATTAGAAGCTCTCATTTGAGTTGTAGTAACCTGTCCAATACCATCAAATGTTTCAATATATCCAATAGCTGCATCAGTTGCATTACGAATAATGTCTCCTCGTGAAGTTGTAGAAGCCCCGAATGGATTACCAGAGTCAATTAGAACTGTATCACTATCACCACCAGTAGCAGTACCAGTTACTTCTGCCTTCAATACAAATGTATCTGTGGCGAAACTCTGGTATACATAACGATGTTCTTGATCTGCTTGTGTGAAGTCATCATCTACAATAAATAGTGCTCCGGTTGCAGGAGTATCAACAGGGATTGTAGCATCAATCTGGAAAGATGATGCCGATACAGCCGTTACACCCTGAGATGTAAATTGAGTCTTAAGTGGTAGTCCAGTTGAACCATCCTCAAGGAAGCACGAGATTACGTCACTAACACGAGTATTGTTGATCTGAACTAGTACAGATGGAGTTCCCTGTTGGGCATTTCCACTGTCGTCTGTTAGTCTAAGATCATCAACTGAAGCTGTTCCTTGAATCCATACACCTTGCGCTGCGAACAAAAGAGTTCCAGCTAGAGTTCCATAAGGTGCTGGCTTAGTAGCAGTATATCCCCCGTCTGCTTTAATGTACTCGTCAGCAGCAAGAGGAAGAATCTGTGTATTGTCTGAAGTCCAGACAGTTCGGTCTCCTAATGCTTGTCCATCTCTTACATAGTACTGCCAGTACTTATAAATGTCATTAAGGGATCGAGCCGCATTATAAATTACTCCCCCATCAACAACAACGGCATAACTATTTCCTGATTGCTGATTGAAGTTGAACGTCTCAATGTTAACATCCGTCATGCCAGAAGTACCGCTAATCTCATAAACAGCACCAGAAGCTTGTCCGGTAAGTGTCGTCGGATCGATATTCAGCCCACCCTCATCCTCTACATTACCTAGAGTAATTTCGCTCGCAGTACCCGAAAGATAAATAGCAGGCCCACCGCCTGACCATGTTACTCGTTCTCCAACCTCCCAAGTACCAGAAAGCCCGTCTACAACAACCGTTCCATTAACGTGAGCAATTGTCACATCGGTAAAGTCACTAACAAGAACTCCATTTAGGAATGGTGCTGCATATAGATCATCAGCAGTAACATCCATAGTTCCACCACCACCAGATGATGCTGCCCAAACATCATTATCTACTGGTTCAATGTAAAGCGCATCATGTAGTGCGGCAGTATTAAAGTTGTGGCCGTCTTCTGTAGCAAAGAGGCTATCAGGAGCAGCATCTAGTACTGCCGCACCCGCGCTACCCGCGAATAGCTCAAATCCTCTGAGCAATCGAGTAGCACCACTAACTGAGCCTGTAAAGGGTCTTCCATTACCTGTTGAAGTATCAGTACCGATTGGATCAGTACCAGCATCCCAAGTAAAGAAAGTTCCTCCCGGAACTCCTTGTGCTGTTCCTTCATCCGTTGTTCCTACAAAGATTGCATCATCATCAGCAATTGTTCCTCTAAGAGAACGAATTACAAGACAACCTGTTGTGTTAATTGTAAATTCTTGAATTGCTACAACTTCTGCATACCATGTTGGGGGAGTTGCATTGGGGGCTGTAGATTGGTTCTGAATAACGTCTCCAATACTAAACCCACCAACTGAACCTGAGTCGTATAGAAGGTAATATTCACCTTCAGTAACGTTTACTGCGTCTGAAAGAGTCTCTGTAGCAAGCGGAGTACGAGCACCACCTGTTAGGTCAGATTCTACGAAAGTGTAACTGTCTCCTGTTTGTCGAACGAATGTGGTGATATTTCCACCATCAATCTCTGTTCCACCTAATTGAATAGGAATTAGAACGTCAATCCCGTTTGGATCACGGTTCCAGTTTGAAAGTCCAGACCACTCTACGAATCTAACTCTTGTATTGCCAGATACGGGGTGATCTTGGTAAATGTATACCTGTGGATCAGGAGTACCGGGGAAAGAGGCAAGTGTGAAGACGTTAGAGTAAACTTCTTCACCATTTACACTTGGCCCAAGAGTGTTTGAATCATACTGTCCTGCTCCCGGTGCGGTCATGTCAATCTTAGATGCACTTGCAATGTCAGCAGGAGCACCTCTTGTATCTCGAACCCAAAAACGAGCAGTAAGAGATGTTGGATAGTTAGACTGGAAGGCCAATAGTGGGCCAACCTCAACATCATCATCTTGAATAATCTCATCTTTATCAGCATTAACAAATGCTGTATCTTCAGCATCAATATCCATCATATAGACAGGATCGTCTACTGTTGTATAGTCAATAGAGTCAATAGAAGCACCAGTTAGGAATTGCAGAATTTCAGAAAAGTCTCCATTATCAAGGAACCAGCCATTAATCATACTGAAACTGGTTGGTGTGTTGAACTTCATTGGAGCTTCGTATGCCAGCAATGCTGGTTCATCAAAAGCGTCCATTAGGAATGAATAGAAGTCTGTTACTGAAAATACATCAGTTCCGCTATCATGCCTAATTACTTTACTGAATGGATAAATTCTAAAATCGTCTGTAATTGCCATTATGGTGTCTCCTTAATTTCTATATCTGGATTGTGCTTCTTAAACTCCTTTAGTAACATAAAGTCTTGGTGTTCTCGGTTTTTCCCTATAACAGTAAACTCAACGTACTTTTGGTTATATTTATTCCCATTTTCATTAAAAGTCCTGTTGGTTTTCTGTTCAACGTTCCTAACTTCAATTATACACTGTTTTCTTGGATCATAAATTTCAGTCATGTTATGTTGCCACCGTATCCTCTGCTAGAACTACATTAAGGGTTAATCCTGTACTTGAAATAGTTGTATTTGTCTTAAATGGAATATATTTAGTTGCTCCGTTGTTAGAACGAACTCTAATAATAATTGCTGTAGGAGTTGCTGCGCTGTCATAGGTAAGGGTAGTAATGTCTCCACTTGAGTCTGTTTGTCCATTAAATAATGGGGCGTCTACAAGGTCTACCCCATCAACTAATGTTGTAGCAAGAGTATTTATACTAAAGCCATCTGTATTTCCCCAAATCCCTGAACTTAGAGGAGTAGTTATAAGATTATCAGAGTCTACAATTGTATCTATAACCGCAAATTCTCCTGTAGTCGTATTTAATATAGTATCTCCTTCCTCAAAATCTGCTGTAATAAAGTTGGTTGATGTTGAAATTAACGTAGTAGATGTTCCTACACCAGTTGTGTTACCAGTAATACTTGCTAGGAATGTAAACTCATTGGCCCCATCATGTGAGGCAAAACGATATCCTAATGTTTCATTAAGAGAATCATCAAATACTGATAGGAACCCTGCTCCGGGTTGGTCAGCCTCAATTGTTACATCTACTACAAGAGTAAGATCGCCAGCAGTATTTCCTGCTCCTGACTTAAGAGCCTCTACAGTAGATCGCTGAATATAAACTTGTGCCTTTTCAATATCGGCTCCTGATGTATCCTCAACGTGGATATCAACATCTACGGTACCAACAACGTTAGTTGAAGAACCAGAGCTATTCTTAATCGTTGGGGCAGTATCTCCCGCGCTAAGGTTAAGGGTAATTAGCCCACCAGAACTATTAAAGAATGCAGCATCATTTGTTCCTGCTGATCCATAGCCTGTAAACACATTACCTGAGAATGTGTAACTGTTAGCTGTATCAGCTTCAATTGCATGTCCTGCACTAAATGTAAAGGTACTGTTGCTAAGAATCCCCGGATCATCAGCAAGCATGAATGAGATATCGGGACTAGTAATAAACCCTTGGTCATAGAC
>SMVB01307656.1_pt1 | contig 10275 bp, 11 predicted proteins | sample 2456461 | NCBI WGS metagenome assembly SMVB01 (sample SAMN11095934, study PRJNA526329) | marine sediment metagenome | biome: Marine sediment; feature: Surficial sediment; material: Deep marine sediment; isolation source: Hadal surficial sediment | place: Pacific Ocean | collected 2014-05 | depth...
CTGCCTGGTGAGGAAGCCGTTCGTAATTACAAGAAGGGACAGGAGATCGAGGCGAGCGTGCTGGCAATTGATTCCGACCGCGAGAGAATCTCGCTCGGGATTAAACAGCTGGACAAAGATCCGTTCTCAGCCTGGCTGGCGGAGCATCCAAAAAATTCGGTGGTCAGGGGTACCGTTACCGAGGTGGATGCGCGCGGCGCGACCATTGATTTGGGTGATGGTGTCATCGGCAATTTGCGGTCATCTGAACTGGCGCGCGGACGGGTTGAAGATGCGCGCGCAATGATCAAGGTGGGCGAGGAGATTGAAGCCAAGTTCACCAACGTCGATCGCAAGAACCGCACCGTCGCCCTGTCGATCAAGGCGAAGGAAGTACACGAGGAAGCCGAGGCACTGAGCAGCTACAAGTCTGATTCTGCGGCCAGCTCGAGAGGCACCACGCTGGGTGAGCTCCTCAGAGAAAAGCTGTCCGGAGGAGCGAAGTAAAAAAAACTGGCCCGGGCCTCGCGGTCCGGGCTATAATTCCTTTATAATCGGTAGCTTAGCCGGTACAGCATCAAAAACAATAAGCGAAGCAGCTAATGACAAAATCAGAACTCATTGAAATGATCGCCAGAAAGCAGAAACATTTGCCGGCGAAAGACGTTGAGCTTGCAGTGAAGCACTTATTGGATTTGATGAGCGATTCGCTCGCGGGTGGCGAACGTATTGAGATTCGTGGCTTTGGCAGCTTCTCGCTGCATTTCAGGCCGCCCCGTATCGGCCGTAACCCGAAAACCGGCGAAGCTGTCGCCCTGTCCGGCAAGTATGTGCCGCATTTCAAGCCGGGCAAGGACCTTCGCGAGAGGGTCAATTCCAGCCGCGAATTTCCGATTAAGAGCTAGACTGCCTGCCTCCGGCTGTTGGCCGTTTTTCCGCTGGTACCGGCCTGCTTACCATATTCTCGTGAAAGTCATACACTGTGCGTGTTTTGGACGCCCTGACGGATGTGGAGTAGGTGCATGCTGAAGCGAATTGGCAGCGGAATCCTGATTCTTCTTATCTTCCTGCTGATGCTGTGGTTTACCAACAGTAATCCGGGCGACGTCCCGCTGGATCTTGCGTTTGGCACCGTGCAGCCATCCATTTCGCTGGCGTTTTCGGTAACTTTCGTCATTGGTTGGGCATTTGGTTTGCTGTGCACGAGCATGTTCATATTCCGCCTTGTTAGCGAGCGCCGCCGCCTGCGGCGCGCGCTGCGTAATTCACAATCTGAGGTCTCGAGCCTCAGAAACCTGCCGCTGGCGAATGCCGACTGAGTCAACATTTTTCCTTGCCGGATTATTCCTGCTGCTCGCGGCGGCAGGGTGGGCACTGGGCCGGTTCGGTGAAAGAGAAGAGAGAGAGGGTGCACCTCCGCCGCTGAACATCGACTACCTCAAGGGACTGAACTTTCTGCTCAACGAGCAGACGGATCAGGCACTGGAGCATTTCCTGAAAATGGTGCGGGTCGATGACAAGACCATCGAGACCCACTTTGCGCTGGGCAGCTTGTTCCGCCGCCGCGGTGAAATTGACCGCGCCATTCGCATACACCAGAACATCATCGCGCGTCCTGATCTCGCAGCCGAACAGAGAGACCAGGCGCTATTCTCGCTCGCGAAGGACTATCTGCGGGCTGGATTGCTGGATCGCGCCGAGAACCTGTTCGTTCGCCTGTCCCAGGGTTCACGCTACCAGGTTGAGGCCTACGAGCAGTTATGCCGCATTTACGAGCAAGAACACGAATGGCAGAAAGCCATCGATGCAGGGCAGAAACTTGAGGTCCTGAGCGGCAAGTCACTTGCATTGCAGATCGCTCATTATTATTGCGAGCTCGCCGAACAGGCTGTCGCGAAGAAAGATTACACCGCGGCTCGCGCGTACGTTAAGAAGGCGCAAAGCGGTCGACCGCGCACCCTCCGGGGCGCGCTCACGCGGGCAGAAATTGCCAGGGACACCAATGACACGAAAACTGCGCTTCGCCTTTATCATCGCATCATCGACGAAAGCTCCTACCTGATCACGGAAGCCCTGCCGCAACTGGTTGATATTTATGACAGCGAGGGTTCAATCGACCAGCTCGAACGGAGTCTCGAATCCCTGTTTGCGAAACATCCGGAAATTAAGGCCGACGTCGCCTACACGGCGATTGTCAGCAATATCGGCGGAGTTCAGGTGATCGACAACTGTGTCGAGGAGTACATGCTGAATGAACCCACACTGACGGACTTTATAGACTTGCAGACGATCGACGAGGGCAATGGCGAGCAGCGGGCGATAGCCTTGCGAAGAGTCCGTACCGCACTGAGCAAACTGGCGTCAACCACACCAAGATATCAATGCACGGAATGTGGGTTTTCCAGCCAGCGTTTGCTGTGGCAATGCCCCAGTTGCAAAGACTGGGAAACGCAGCGGCCGTTCACGAGCGTGCGCTTCGATTCGGTGTTGCAGCGCGGCTCACCGGCAACATAATTCGCGATCCATTTCACTCTGAATTCCGTACATTTGGGAGCGGTTTCCGTGGCCGTCACGTTCTAAGCTCCGCAATGAACCTGTCGCACTCGCATGCGATACACGGGCAATCATCAACATTAAGGAGTGATAGATGAAAATTCTCAGGAAAAGTTTGCTTTTCTTTCTGTTCGCCGTAGCGTCGCCATTGGCTGCCTTTGCGGGTCCGGTGAATATCAACACGGCGGACGCCGCAACAATTTCTGCCGAGTTGCAGGGTGTCGGTATGTCGAAGGCGCAGGCGATCGTCGACTACCGTAAGAATCACGGTCCCTTCAAATCGCTTGAAGACCTTACCTTGGTCAAGGGTATTGGTGATAGAACTGTTGAGATTAATCGCGCCAACATCCTGCTCAAATCAGGGGAGCAGAAACGCAAATAGCAGCTCGAGCCTCGAGCGGAGCCTGTGCCGGTATAAAACGCCGGCACAGGCTTCCAACTGAGACCCCGGTATCATCGGTTACTGTTGCCCGTTACGTCTCGATAAAGTGGTTATTTGGCTATGATGCGGCATCTCCAACGGCGGCCGGAGGCCACCAGCAAGTACGGCATTGTCGCGGTCGAAGAATCTGCAAATGGTCAGCGGATGACCCGCATTGTTGAAAAACCGAATCTTGACGATGCACCATCAGATCTTGCGGTCGTGGGAAGATAACTGGTGGGCCGGATATTTTCGACAAACTTGAGTATCCTGGCCGCGGCGGCGGTGCTGAGATGCTGTTCATAGATGCTATTGTAGATCTGCTCACCGATGCCACCGTTTATGATTTTACATTCAGCGGTACGCTCTTCGACTGTGGCAGCAAATTAGGTGACTTGCAGGCAACAATCGCCTTTGGGTCGGCACAGGAGAAATCGGTACCGAATTTCGCGAATTCCTGCAAGACGTCCTGGACAAGTAGGCAAGCGCCCGCGTCCACCTTTCCGTATCGCGCGTACTTTCTGGCGGTTCCCTGGTGCGTCTTTTCCATAAAAGGTCAGCGATCGTAGAATGACGCCTAATTCTTGCCCGGTGTACTGAGGGTTGACATGAAAAGAGCGACACTGTGCCTGGTTCTTGTCCTGATCTGGTCTCTCCCGTATTCGGCGCGTTCGCAGACCAGTGAAGTCGACGCCACTTCATACGGCCTCGACCCGGGAATATTTTCGGTCGGGTTTCAGTTGCTCGAAGATCTGGACCTCTCCAGGGCAGTCACTGGCGGTGTCTCCAGTTCATCGGCGCATCCAAGGCCAATTCGTACTTACCTGTGGTATCCGGCCAATCGTCCTGACGATGCGCAATCAATGCGATTTGCCGACTATGCCAGGTTGGCGGATGACGACATCTGGCCGGTCGGGATTGCGGGAGATCTTCACGATGAACTTAAGTATTCACGTCGTGTGCTTGCACGTTCGCTGGGAGATGAGGGCTTTGACGCACTATTAAAACGCCCGGTTCTGGCGATTGAATCCGCGGATGCGATGGACGGACCGTTTCCGCTAGTCATCATTGCCCAGGGGCTTTACTACGAATCACCGGTCGCCTTCGCTGCCCTCGCCGAATATCTGGCTGGTCGAGGCTTCGTCGTGGCGACTTGTCCGCTGGTTGGTACAAATTCTCCATTGGTCAGGATCGATATTCAGGGTTTGGAAACACAGGCCCGAGATCTCGAGTTCGCCATAGCTAAGGCTCGTGGATTCTCCTTCGTCAGCCAAGACAAGCTCGGGGTATTTGGTTTTGATATGGGTGGCATGGCAGGCCTCATACTGACCATGCGAAATCCTGATGTGGATGCTTTCGTGAGTGTCAGCTCAGGCATTCTTTACCGGCATCCATCCGGCGTGCCAATGGATTCGCCGTACTACGACCCACTGGCGCTTCGCGTGCCGTGGCTGCACAGTATGCCGACCGAGTGGACGACACAGGAACAGGATTCCGAATCCGAATCTCTGTTTGATACCGCCGTCTATTCCGAACGCTATCTCCTGCTAACGGAGGAAATGGGGCATGTCGATTACACGGGCTATGCGTTAATCGACGGCCGAGCGGCAATGGGCGGGTACTGGGCAGCGTCAGATCCTGCCGGAGCTAAAGGTTTCAAGGCCGTTGCTCAGTACATCGCAACTTTTTTTGGCGCATACCTTGCCAGGAATCCCGAAAGTCTGGCGTTTCTTTCGCAGGATCCAAAAGAGACCGTTCCGGGTTCAACAATGACTCTTGAGCATCGGCCGGCAATACCACTATCCATCACCTATGAGGAATTCGTGCAAGCCGTGATAGCTGGGCAGGCGGAGCAAGCAATCGAAAAAGTTCGGTTATTGCGCGATACGCAGCCTGACCACATCCTCTTGAATGACAGCTATTTGCAACGGATGATTTGGAGTTTGCGCGACACTTGGGGCTTCGTCGATCAAGCACTGCCCGTCATTGATTTCATGGTTGAGTTATACCCGGAATCCATCAATGCGCAGACAATGCTGGCCGAAGGCTACATAGATATGGGTGACTATCCCGCTGCGATAAAAATTTACAGCAGGCTTGTGGAGCAAAACCCGGACAACGACTCCTTCAAGTCCCGTCTGGAGTGGTTACAAAGTCAGTAAGCCGTACTTTTCTACTCCGGAATCGTATTGAGTTGATACATGGCGAGCAGCACGGGTGGCGGGCGAATGCCAATGCGTCCGATCCATTTGTTGAATATCTGAATATGCTGGCCGCTCCGGTAAATCTGCGTTATAGCCCTGTTCGCAACCAGGCGAAAATCGGCGTCATTGCGTCGCACCACGAAGCCGTACGGTTCATACGAAAATGTTTCATCGAGCAATGAATACTTTTTTGGATAAGCTGCCTCAATAATCTGACCGATCAACACGATCTGATCAGATGCAAACGCGTCAATGTCGCCGCGATTCAATCGATTCATGGCTTCCTCGCGATTGCCGACAATTACAAGGTTTGCGTCGATCAAATTCTCCTCCAGGTAATCCCGGAGTAATTCGACTGTGGTTGTGCCCTTGACGACCCCAACCTTCTTGCCGGAGAGGTCGGACATTCCCTGGATGCCGGCCTCGGCCAGCGACAATACACTCGCACCGGTAACAAATGTCGGAATGGTGAAATCAACCCGCTCCTGGCGTGACAGGGTGATGGTTGTAGAACCACACTCGATATCGATCTCGCCGCTGATGACCGCGGCAATGCGTTTATCAGATGAAACGCTGACGAATTTCGTTTCGATGTTGCCATCGCCCAGGTGTTTCTTGACGGCAACCGCGATACGCTGGCACAGGTCAACCGAATAACCCGACGGTTCACCAGTAGCATTCTCATAGGATAAAGGGCTTGCATCAGTGCGGTAGCCGATCACGAATACGCCGGTTCTTGCGATTTTTTCGAGCGTGCCCTCGAAGTCCTGGGCAAACAAATCGGTTCCAGCAAAAATCAGGATGACAGCCATGAGGGTGGCTATGCAGGAGCGCTGATTCATTATTATTCTCCTTAATTGTCAAGGCAGAGATTATCAATAAGCAGACACAAGCACTAGGAGCGAATACTGCGCAAAGCCGGTGATTGCCTTCATACCGGTAGATGTTACCGTGGCCATGTGAAACGATTTATCCAGATAGTTGTACTCATCGTCGCGGGGGAAATGATATTCAGCCTGCCGTTCCATACGGCGCGGTTTTTTCGTCCGACGTTTCTGGATGTCTTCGGATTTTCAAATACTGATCTCGGCGACATCTTTGCGGTCTATGGGATCACCGCGATGCTCGCCTATTTTCCCGGAGGCGTGATTGCAGATCGCTACTCTGCTCGTAAATTGCTGACGCTTTCGATGGTATTGACGGCGGTTGGTGGTTTTTACATGGCAACCATCCCTGGCGGAATGTCGATGGCGCTGCTCTACGGATACTGGGGAGTCACTACCATTCTTTTGTTCTGGGCCGCAGTGCTCAAGGCCACACGCGAGTGGGGAGGAGATCTGTCCCAGGGCAAGGCATTCGGTATTCTCGATGGAGGACGTGGACTCGTTGCCGCCGCATTCGCAGTGCTTGCGGTTGCCGTTTTGGCGAGCTTGTTGCCGGCCGAGGTCGAATCTGCAACGGGCGAAGAGCAAAGGGCTGCATTTCGCAGTGTCATTCTTCTGTATTCGGTTACCACGGCGGCAGTAGGATTGATGACCTGGTTTTTGCTTCCCGATACCGAATCATGCCCGTCGTCATCTTGGTTCGCCGGTTCAATGAATGGTGCTTTTGAAGCACTTGGTCGCCCGGTCGTATGGGCCAAGGCCGGAATTATTATTTGCGCGTATTGCGGTTACAAAGGACTCGACAATCTCTCTCTTTACGCTGTGCAGGTGCTGGGGATGAACGAGGTGGAAGGGGCCCGCCTGTTTGCCTATGCCTCTTACCTTCGCCCGGTCGCGGCTGTCGTGGCCGGGATTCTGGCGGATCGATTCGTTGCAAGCAGAACGATCGGCGTAATATTCGTGGTGCTCACCGTCTCTTTCGGAATGCTTTCAATTGCTACGCCGACATCGGGCTGGCTGACCATTATTTATATCAATATCCTTGTCAGCGTGTTTGCCGTGTTTGCGATTCGTGGCATCTATTTCGCCTTGCTGCAGGAAACGAGAACACCGCCGCAACTTACCGGGACCACGGTCGGCATCATGTCATTCGTCGGCTATACGCCGGAGATATTTTTTGCGCCAATCGCAGGCCGGATTCTTGACGCAGCCCCAGGAATATCCGGCCATCAGAATTATTTTCTGTTTCTCGCAGCAATCTCGTCGATCGGGCTCGCGGTTGTCTTTTACCTGGTTCACACCATAAAGCGTTCAACACTTGTTGCACATATTGCGCAGCCCTGATTCCAGTCTCAGCCTGTGACTCGCTGCAGGTGCGCAAATGCTATGGTTGCAGGCAAAAGAAACAGAGCGGCAGCCAGTTTGACGCACGCCATTCCGCAAGAGGCAGCTCATGACTAAGGCGATCTGGTACTCGATTATCAGCCTGGCGGTATTAGCCGTATCAAGCTGTTCATCACCTGAGCAATATGAACTGGTGGTGAAGGGTGGCCACGTAATGGATCCGGAGTCGGGTCTGGATGCGGTGCGGAATATAGGAATTCGTGACGGGCGGATTGAAGCGATCAGCAACGATCGGATGAACGGAGATCAGGAGATTGACGCAACCGGCCTGATCGTGTCACCCGGGTTTATCGATTTGCATGCGCATGGTCAGCGTGATGAAGCATATCGATTGATGGTTCAGGACGGTGTCACAAGCTGCTTCGAGCTCGAGGTGGGGACTGCTGACGTATCTGCCTGGTATGACGAGCGCACGGGCGGGCAAGCCATCAACTATGGTGTCGCCATCGGCCACATTCCGGTACGTATGCAGGTCATGGGGGACACAGGGCGGTTCCTGCCGAGTGGGCCTGGAGGCAGCAAGAAGGCGACTTTAGATCAGATTGCCATGATGAAAAGCCTGCTCGAAGAAGGCCTGCGGCAAGGGGCGGTTGCCGTCGGTTTCGGGCTCGCTTATACGCCGGCCGCAACCACCGGTGAATTTGAATCCATGCTGCGTATCGTTGCGGATCACGGGACAACGGCGCACATCCACGTGAGAGGCGGTCGCAGCGGCGTGGACGAGGCCATCGATGGTGCTGCAGTCACTGGTGCTTCGCTGCATATCGTTCATGCCAATTCCAGCGGCGGCGCATTTATCTCAGAATTTCTGCAAAAGATCGATATGGCCCGGACTCTGGGCCTGGATGTAACGACTGAGGCCTATCCCTACGAAGCGGGCATGACACTAATAGAATCCGCGCTTTTAGACGATTGGGAGAGTTGGGATGATGATCGCTTTCGAATACACCAGTGGGCGGAAACCGGAGAGCGATTGACTCGCCGGAGTTTTGCGCGTTTCCGCAAGCGAGGCGGGGGCGTGATTATTCACAGCCGGACAGAAGAGATGACGCGGACTGCGATTGCAAGTCCACTGACGATGATCGCCAGCGACGGACTGGTAAATGATGGACGTGGCCATCCCCGTACGTCCGGCACGTATGCAAAAGTGCTTGGCAAGTACGTTCGGGAGGAGAGTGTGCTAACCCTCATGGAGGCACTGCGAAAAATGACGATCGCGCCGGCGCGACGGTTGGAATCTTACGTAGCAGTCATGAAATCGAAAGGCCGGCTGAAGGTAGGCGCGGATGCCGATATCACGATATTCGATGCGACAACGGTGATTGATCGTTCGACCTATGTCGATCCAACTATTCCATCCCATGGGATTGAATTCGTACTAGTAAACGGCGTGTTGGTCGTCGATGCTGCGGAGCTGGTATCTGACGCAACACCCGGACGTGCAATAAAAGCACTCTGATACGAAACCAGACATTTCTCAACTGACAACAAAGATGCAGGAAATAAAGAAACCAGGTCTTTTTACCATGCTCGGCCCCGGACTGCTGGTGGCGGCGACCGGTGTCGGTGCCGGTGATCTCGCCACGGCGAGTTTTGCCGGCAGCTTTCTCGGCATTGGCATTCTATGGGCGGCGGTGCTAGGGGCGTTTCTCAAGTACGTGGTCAACGAAGGACTGGCCCGCTGGCAGTTGGCAACCGGTGCCACGCTGATCGAGGGTGCGGTGGATAAATTCGGCCGGGTGTTCGGCTGGCTGTTTCTTCCCTACCTCTTGCTCTGGTCATTCTTTGTCGCATCGGCCCTGATGAGTGCCTGTGGCGTGACTCTGCACGCAATGATTCCTTTGTTCGATGACGCAAGCGATGGCAAAGTCGTGTTCGGAATTCTCGCCAGCGTGGTTGGGATGACGCTGGTTCATATGGGCGGATTTTCACTGTTCGAAAAAGTGATGCGTGTTTGCATCGGTATAATGTTCTTTACTGTCGTTGTGACGGCGGCGTTGCTCTGGCCGGGAACGGGCGAGGTCGTACGGGGCCTCCTGGTACCGGAGATCCCGAATCTTGAGGGCAACGGTCTTACCTGGACCGTTGCCCTGATCGGCGGCGTCGGCGGTACCGTAACAATCTTGTGCTACGGCTACTGGATTCGTGAAGAGGGCCGATCAGGCGGCGAGTATCTTCGCACCTGCCGCATCGATCTTGGCGTCGCTTACGCCATGACCGCAGTTTTCGGCGTTGCGATGGTTATCATCGGCAGCAACATCGAGATAGTAGGCGGGGGTGCGACGCTGATCGTCAGCCTGGCGGAACAACTGGAAGGGCCACTTGGGCCGTTCGGTAAATGGATGTTCCTGATCGGCGCAGGCGGCGCCGTGTTCAGCAGTCTTCTGGGCGTGTGGCAGGCCGTACCGTACATTTTCGCCGATACATGGACCCTGCTTCGACGTCGAAACACGGCACAGGAAAACCAGGGGAAAGGGCATACAGTGGATACTAAATCTCTGCCTTACCGTGGTTACCTGTTCGCGATCGGCATCGTGCCGATGTCGGGACTGGTCATGAGCTTCCAGGAAATTCAGAAGCTCTATGCCATTATTGGCGCGTCCTTCATCCCGCTCATCACGCTCGCACTGCTCCTGATGAACGGCCGCGCCGATTGGGTCGGTGAGCAATTCAGGAATCGCCGCATGACGGACAGCGTGCTGCTGGTCATATTGGGCTTTTTCGCCTGGATCGCCTGGCGAGCGTTAGTGAAGTAGCCTGACCAGGGGTCGAATGCGGAGATGTGTTCGCGCAATGCGCGGAGCGTAGCAAGTAATCGAGCCGGTATCTC
>SMVB01052604.1_pt1 | contig 10273 bp, 6 predicted proteins | sample 2456461 | NCBI WGS metagenome assembly SMVB01 (sample SAMN11095934, study PRJNA526329) | marine sediment metagenome | biome: Marine sediment; feature: Surficial sediment; material: Deep marine sediment; isolation source: Hadal surficial sediment | place: Pacific Ocean | collected 2014-05 | depth 0-1...
GAAAGTCACTTCCGCAGAATGGACATCGCCATATTGAGCCACAATATATCCATTTCTCAGAACAAGCCCTGATGGCTTGCCGCGTGGTTTAAGGGGCCCCAACGGTCTGTCGAATGGATGTCTCTTGCCCCTGGGTAACATCTGAGACAGATCCGTTGGCGCATCAATTTCCAGATCTTGCAGATGGCTTATCGCAGCGTTAACTTCCTGCCCAAAACCTGCCTCACTGCAGTCAATCGTTTCCCAGTCAGATCCGGTTTGAGCAGCATCTGGAAAGTATTTCATCCAGTTAAACTCCTGTACACCTTTGATAACTCGTTAGGCAATTGTTTTATATCCTGGATTACCATATATTGCTGATCCGGGCACATTTCACGAAGATAGTCGTGACCCGAGGGATCTACAGTCAAACAAAAAGCCTGGACGCCCTGAAGTCGAGCCTCGGACAATGCCTTCATCGTATCTCTAACGCCATAGTCTTTACTGCTTCGATCCTGGCCGTAGTCAAAATCCTGGGGATAGCCATCCGAGATGATAATCAGGGCCTTGATTCTGGACTCGGTCTTCACAAGGCTGCGAGTCGCATGACGAATGGCTGGACCCATGCGGGTGCTGCGTGATGGTTTAATGCCACCAATTCTCCCCCTGGCACGCTGATCGAGGGAGTCGCTGAAGTCCTTGCACAGAAAATATTCCACACGTTCACGGCCGTAGCCGCTAAACCCGCAAACCGAGTAGTTATCCCCCAACTCTTCCAGCGCTTCTGCCATTAGGATGACAGATTCTTTCTCAAGATCTATAATTCGTTTGCCGGCAATTTCTGAATCTCCCAGGCCACGTTCATAATAATTCGTCAGGAAGTCCTCGTCATCATAGTCCTCTGGTTTGAACACCGACCCTGCTTCCGGGTCAGGGATAATGTCGTCAGTGGAGGCGCTCATATCCAGCAGAAATAGTGCGGACACATCCCGTTCCCTTCTTTGTCTCTGGACATATATATTATCCGATGGTGTGAAACCGGTTTTTCTGTCAACAAAAGCTTCTATTACCCGGTCCAGATCCAAATCGTCACCATCCGAAACACCTTTGATCTTCACCAGCATTTCAGGCTTTAACATATTGAGCTGTTTGCGAACCCGTTTCGCCAGATCCCGATATTCAGTCAACGTCTTTTGAACATATTCAGGTGCCTCTTCAAGATCCCGGATTTCAAAAAGCGTACACCACCGGCGCCGGTAGTCGTCAATCGTGTGATCCCATTCGTCATAATAAAAACGAAGATCATCGCGTGCCTGGCCCGAGATTTTTCCAGCCATGGCTTTGAGTTCGTCAGAGAGATTTACGCTGCCATCTTTTTCAGAATCTCCAATGATGTTTTCCAGCTCTGTTATCAGCATGCCAAGGCCATCCTGGACGCCACCTCTCTTGAGCTCATCAAGATCCAGGTCATTGAGATCAACGGGGGAAGTGAGTGAAATTGAGTCCTCATCGGAAAGATCGTTGATGCATTCTTCCAGTTCAACCAGCAGGAAATTCAGAGCCATCTTTTTGGTATCCATCACTCCGTGAAAGCACACAGGCTCAGGTAATTCGGTTTGCAGGAATTCTTTCTGCTGCTGGCTCAGTTCACTATATTCGGTTGATAAATCGCTGGAGATTAACCTGTAGCAACCAGCTACAGCCTGGAGCGTCGCTCCGGCATCCCGCATATTCGATCGCAAGTTTTTCATCTCTGATTTCAGTTGATCATATTCACTTGCATATTGTTTTTGAACCCAGCCAAATTCAGTAGCGCCCAGACCCGTTTGAACCAACGCTTCTAATAGTTGAAATCGGCGCCCAATATAAGTTGTGCCCCTTGATTCCAATGCTTTCAATTTGTGATCCCGAATCAGGATGGCTGCACCCCTGAATTTTTTCTCCAGTTGCCAGTCGACCCTCGCATCTTCGAGGAGCCTAAAAAGAGTCCGCGCCAGGATTTGATCATCATAGGCAGCCAGTTCCTTTTCTGTCTTGGCTATCCGATCAAAAGTTCCAAATTCGAAGTAGCCTAACTGATGCAGCAGGGCGACCTTGTAGAAACTAAAATTCTCCTGCCTGGAGGCAAAGCGGGAAAAGTGTTCAGGCAGGAAAATCCTAAACCCATCGGTCTGTGGGAGTTCCCGAAAATCATCTTCTGTCGAATCACAAGACTCAACCTTAATTGTTAGCCCGGAGATGGCTTCCGCATAAAGTTGCAAAACTCTTTTGTGCTCGGTGAAGTTTACCTGTCCCTTTAGCTGATCCAAAACCTCAACTGAACGAGAAGATTCCAGGTTGAAAAATGCTTCGGCAGCGGCATGATTTTTTCCGGCGATTTCAATACCCGTTTCAATCCAGCTGTGAATGACCCTGGGTTTAGCACTGGGAAGTAGCTGGTAATGGCCTAAAAAACAGCTGGCCAGCCTGACATTATCTATGTCACCAAGAAACTTCAGCAATTCCTGAGGGTCATCATGGATAGATAATTTGACCGACAACAGTGAATCCAGGAACTCGCCTATCGAATATTCTCCCGACTTCTGTTCGGCATTCTCTATATATTTTATCAGCAGAGGCTGACAATCTTCGAGAAACTCACTGCCAAATTTCTGGTTAAGTTCAGGGTAGGCCGCGATGAAACTGATGCACGCAGAAACAGAGATTTCTTCCAGTACCTGTACACTCGACCAGGGAATCTGAAGATCACTCAGTTCAAGGAGCTTCGTCAGGTCTCCCCGCTCATGTTTACAGATTGCAATGACAAGGTGCTGCCAGGAACCAAACTCATTTAAACTGTTAGTTCGCAATACCCTGAATGCAGCGTTGAAATACCCGGTGATCAGATTGGAGGCATGCTCATATTTTTCATGGATCAACCTTCCTGCCGATTCAACAGGCGCAAGTCCTGGCCAGAGGGATTCCACATCTCTGGAAGTCAGTAAACTTTCCAGGCCGGTAAAGTAGGTAAACCCTGGTTCAAAAGAATAACCGGAAAGTTGTAAACCGAATTCACCCTTTGCCAGCAGTTCCTCAGTTCCGAAATGAGAAACCAGTAAAGGACTCAGCCGGATATAAGCACTGGCTGACTCATGGGCATGCCAACCTGAACTGGCGATGGCGAGACACTGTTTAGCCCATTGCAGTTTAGCGGCATCTGTACCGATACAATCAATCGTGCCGTTGAGCAACTCCGCTACTGGTTTGTGAATCTTTTCCAGATTCATGACAACCTGTTCAAGATTTATCATTGCCGGTCTAGCTCGCTTGCGAACCCGCTGGGAAAATAGTGCTGACCACCTCGTTAATGGCGCTCTGGACCTCAACATCATCTGAAACGGCGCGACTGATGGCCGCATCACATGCTCGCAGGGGATCTACATCCCTGCCGATTAATTGACCTGCATAAACCAGCAGTCGAGTACTGATCCCCTCGTCAAACCCGTGGTGTCTCAGGTTCCTGATACGTTCTCCCAGCATTGCCAGCTCCGCAGCAATACTTTCTTCAACGCCGCTCTCATGGTGAATGATATCTGCCTCTCGTTCTACATCAGGGTAGCCAAAATCAATCGCAATAAATCGTTGCTTTGTACTTGTTTTGAGGTCTTTCAACACACTCTGGTATCCAGGGTTATAAGAAATAACAAGAATGAAATTTTTATTAGCCTCCAGAATAAGACCGAGCTTCTCGATTGGCAGTATTCTCCTGTGATCAGTCAGGGAATGAATTAGCACAGTTGAATCTTTCCGGGCCTCAACTATCTCATCCAGATAACAGATGGCACCTTCCCTCACTGATCGGGTAAGTGGACCATCTTGCCAGACCGTTTCTTCTCCTTGCAGCAGGTAACGACCAACCAGATCAGTAGCGGAGAGGTCTTCATGGCATGCCACCGTTTGCAGCGGCTGCTCAACAACCTGCCGGTCAGGAGTTGAATCTTCCCCCCGATAGATTCTATGTGCCATATACTCTACAAATCGGGTCTTGCCACATCCTGTTGGTCCTTTGAGCAGAACCGGTAGTCTTTCCGCGTATGCAGCGAGAAACAGCTCCACCTCATCGCCCAGCGGCAAGTAATAAGGTTCATCCTTCAGGGAGTAGCTACTGGCATCCTGCAGCTTATTCAATGTGTTCAAAACTAATCCCCCGTCCACTTTGGTGCTCGCTTTTCAAGGAATGCTTTCACCCCTTCTTTGTAGTCATTTTGTTTGCTCATTTCATTCAGCAATCTTTCGCTGTCAAAAACTGCACTGGCAACATCTCGGTGCTGGTCCCGGTATATCTGCCACTTGGTTTCCCTGAGTGACGCAGGTGAAACAGTATCCTTCATCATGCGTGCATAGTGGTAGGTTTCTTCAATTAGTTTTTCCGGTGTGATCAGTCGATTGACCAGCCCTAACTCATGCGCCTCATCGGAAGTAAATACACGACTGGTTAACAGCAGTTCATTTGCCGCAGACAGACCAATGAGTCGTGGCAGTAACCAGGACAAACCATACTCCGCCGGGAAATTTAGTTTGCCGTGAGCCGTCGTGAACTTCACTCCGGGCACTGAGAACCTGATATCGGCATAGCAGGCCAGCACCAGACCCACCCCTGCCGCGGGGCCATTGATGGCTGCGATAACCGGCTTACACAGACCAAAATGATAGGCAAAGCTGGCATCAAATTCACTGCTTGTGCCAAAACCTGGTTCTGCTAATGGATCTGGTGTACCAGGATCATAACCACCTTTTTCAACATGACCTTCCAGTGCCTGGCTATCCGCGCCAACACAAAAACTACGCCCCTCACCGGTGACGACGATGACCCGTACATTTCGATCCTCATCGGCATTGGCAAGCACCCACCGATATTCTGTATGCATCCGACCGGTCCAGGCATTCATGCGATGTGGCCGGTTCAATGTGATGGTGGCAATCTCATCATCCACCTCATACTTTACGGTTTTAAGCTCCACCTACCTACTCCACTATCTGCTTGTTATTGGCACAATCTATCACAGTTGACAAAATCGGCTGTTGCCAATATCGCCATGAATAGGCGCCATGTCGATTCAATGATAGGGGACCAGTTTAACGGTACAATACTGCCTAATCATTATTGCCTGACCATTCAGAAACTTCCTATGCGCATCGCACTTATTGCCTTTATTACGATTCCTCTGGCTGAAATGTTCATCCTGATCAAGGTCGGTGAGATCATTGGCGCCTTACCTACCGTTGGGCTCGTCGTGTTGACAGCAACGCTCGGCATCTGGCTTCTCAGGCTGGAAGGGATTGCTACCTTAAGACGTGTGCAGGAAAAACTTAACCAGGGCCAGATACCAGGAACTGAACTGTTGGAAGGTATTATGTTGCTGGTCGGTGGTGCGCTGCTACTGACACCCGGCTTCGTCACCGATGCCATTGGTTTTGCCTGCCTCATACCCGTTCTGCGCCGACCAATTGCCCGATGGATCATTCACCAGGGTGTTATCCGTGCAATGAATTTTTCGTTAAAAACAGGTCAACCCGACACTCATGGGCAGACCATCGAAGGCGTATTTGAAGAAGAAAACGCTCGAGACGAAGACAACAATCCAAGATAGATTCACCCCTTTTTAGCCATCTTTTTGATGCAGGAAAACAGCCATGTCATCCGACAGCATAAATCAGCTGAATGAAGAACAACTGTTCGCCACGACGGATAACTTCTGGGATCAGGAAATACTCCATAGCCTTGCAGAGTACGTAAAAATACCTAACAAATCACCACTGTACGACCCGGATTGGCAGGAGAAGGGCTTTATGACTCAGGCGATGGACCATGTCGTGGGCTGGATAGAGCAGCAGGACATACCCGGCTTGTTGTGCAAAGTACATCAACTGGAAGGCAAAACCCCTACCTTAGTGCTGGAACTTCCAGGGGACATCAATGAGACAGTGCTGGTCTATGGTCATCTCGATAAGCAGCCGGAATTCAGCGGCTGGTTTGACGATTTCGGACCCTGGAAACCGGTCTTTAAAGATGATCGGCTATACGGGCGCGGCGCGGCCGACGATGGCTATGCCGTCTACTCCGCAGTCAGCGCAATCAAATCACTGCTGGAACAAAATCTGCCCCTGCCCAGAATAATTGTTTTGATTGAGTGCTCGGAAGAAAGCGGCAGTCCTGATCTGGCTGACTATATGCAGGTACTGGGTGAGCAAATCGGCGAACCGGGGCTTGTCATTGCCCTGGACTCTGCATGCGGTAACTACGACCAACTCTGGTTAACCACCTCTCTGAGGGGAATGATAATTGGTGAATTGAAAGTCGAGGTGCTGGAACAGGGCGCCCATTCAGGCATGGCCGGGGGTATTGTCGCTTCGAGTTTCAGGATTATGCGACAGGTGATCTCGAGGCTGGAGGACGAGGCAACCGGCGAAATCACGCCATCATTTCTCAATGAACAGATACCGGAGACCAGACGCAAGGAAGCAATTGCTGCAGGCGAGATACTAAAAGAGTCCTTCTCTGAAATGTACAGCTATGCCGGTCAGGGCAAACCTCTATCTAATGACCCTACCGAGCTGGTATTAAACAACACATGGCTCGCATCACTCGAGGTCACCGGCATTGATGGCATTCCCGATATTCAGGATGCCGGTAACGTCTTACGTCCGTTTACCTGCGCCAAGTTAGCGTTGCGTCTGCCACCGACAACCGATGCTGTGCGAGCGACCCATGAGCTGAGGGAATTATTAACCTCTAATACACCCCATGGCAGTAACATCACATTCACTTCGGACTCTCCTAACCCTGGCTGGCATGCACCCATCACCGTTGACCACCTGGAAAGTTCCATCCAGCAAGCGTCACAGGCTTTCTTCGGGGCGCCTGCCATATCCATGGGTTGTGGTGGCAGCATCCCGTTTATGGAATTCCTTGCGAAAAAATTACCCAACGCGCAGTTTGTTGTGACCGGTGTACTTGGACCTTCATCTAATGCTCACGGACCGAATGAATTTCTGCATATTCCTACGGCAAAGAAAATAACCGCATGTACAGCCAAAATAATCTATGACTGGGGGCTCTTCTTTCTAAGGAAGAAGTCTGGAAGGTCAGAGAATTCCTAGTGAATGATGCAGTCATCCATCGCTGATCTAAACTGTTGCAGGGTAAAAGGTTTCTGCAAAAATTCGATATGCTTTGATTGTAGTTCTCCCGGCTTCATTTTCTGTTTGCTATAGCCGCTGACCAGAAGGATTGGCAAATCGAGATCGCGCTCCCTGATCTTGTCCGACAGGATATCACCAGCCATCCCAGGCATTGTCAGGTCGATAACGCAGGCGACAATATCCAGTTTATTATCTTCATAAATTTCCAGCCCGGCTTCCCCGTCTTCTGCCTCGATCGTCTCAAAGCCCATTGACTCCAGCATACCGCGAAAAATTGTCCGGACGTGGGGTTCATCATCAACAACAAGGACCTTACCACCGGCTTGCCCTGAACCCATCTCATCGATCAGATTCTTTACCTGGCCTTTAAGGACGGCAACTCCAGTAGACGGAAAATAGACCCGGAGGGTCGTGCCACTTCCCAGTTCCGAATCAATACTGATAGCGCCATCGTGAGCCATGACAATGCCATAGACGACCGCCATGCCAAGGCCTCGGCCAGCAAACTTGGTGGTGAAAAAAGGCTCGAACAACCTTGCCTGGTCCTCTTTCGAGATTCCAGTCCCTTCATCTTTGATTTCAATGTAAACGAATTCCCCCTGGGTGAAGGTATCGCTGATATCAAATAATTCACCGGGGTCCTCGCTGAGAATCGCCGTGCCAGTTGAAACATTGACTGCACCCTGAGTTTGATCAGTCATCGACTCACTGGCATTTATCAGTAAATTCATCGTCACCTGATCCAACTGGGTACTGTCAGCTTTTATGACAGGCAAATCATCCTTCAATGAGTAGTTAATCGAAATATTGCTTGGTACTGAGGCCCGCACAAGGCTCTGCATACTCTCAATCTGTTCATTGACATCAACCAGTGATTCAACAAACCGCCCCTTGCCTGAGTAGGTCAGCATCTGCGTACAAAGTTCAGCCAACTTGCCTCCAGCGTCGGTCATTCGACCCAGATACTCAACCACAACCGGGTCATCCTCAGAACGCTCTCTAATCAGATCAATATAGCCAAGCACAGGGACCAGTAAATTATTGAAATCATGGGCGACTCCCCCGGCAAGTACACCGAGACTCTCCATTTTCTGCGCGTGTTGAAGCTGCTCTTCTATCCCCTTCTTTGATTCCCTCAACAATTGGCGTTCCGTATCATCTGAAAAAATATAGAGCAGGCCTGGTTCAGATTCATCACCACTGGGGACGAACGATTTCGAAACAATAATCCACCTGACTTCATCGTCCTGGTTCTTAAGGGAAATCTCGAGATTACCCTCGGCTTTTTGCAGCAAGTCCTGATGAGACCCTTCTAACATGTCAAACTGTTCAATCAATGGTTGTCCGAGCAGCTCCTCTTTTGAGCTGGCGAGCAAAATGGCCATTTGACCATTCAAAAATTCTATGTCCCCGGTGTTGCCTACAACACAAACGCCATCCTTCGTCGTTTCAACGATTCGGCGATAATTTTCTTCGCTGGCAATTAGTCTTTGTTCACTGTTCCGTCTTTCTATTTCAGTAGCCGCACGCATGGCAAATAAAGCCAGAATCGTCAGCCCGAGTTCCGGCTTCTCGAATGGCTTGACGTCCATTACCGCTAACAACCCAATCCGTTTGCCATCATGACTTAGTAACGGCGTACCGAGGTAGGCATCGACACCGGCTTTCTGCAATTCTTTATCGTTGGGAAACAACTTTGCCACCCCGGTTGGATATGAACATGGCCCTTCCCTAAATATATTTTCACAGGGGGCACCTACCAGCGAGTAAGTGAAGTTTTCCCTAAAACCATCTCCCTGCCAAAAGGCAAGTGTATCCACACTTTTATCATCGTCCTCATCCAGCACCGCCAACATCGCAATCTGGGTATCGAGTGCCAGCGCAAGATATCTCGTTAAAGAACGATGAAAATCTTCACCCACATCCTGGGATGTTCCCTCAACAACCAGCCTCAACGCATCCTGCAACCTCCCCCCAGCAGACAGGTCATGGATGATGATTAGCTGCACCGGCGCAGTCTGTGTTCCTGTAATTATTTCTGAACTGACCCTGTGCGCACCCTCACCAAAACCTGTATACATCAAATCTGTACCTTCAGCATTGTGATGCAGAAGCTGGAGCAGTCGCGGGTGACCTCTGAATAGTTTTTCAGCATCAAGCCCGATGATAGATTCCTCTCCTGGAAACAATTTTAGCAAGGCGCGGTTACAATCGATCACTCGCTTCAACTCATCGAGTACGAGTATTGCCTCATTCATCTCGGCTACGATGCGATCACGAGCCACTGGCATCAGGTCGCCAAACCTATACCGAAAAACACCAAGGGCGAGAAGCAAGCCACTGCCAATCATCGCAATTGGTGAAAAATCAAAGGGATAGTCTGTCAAACGAAAAACATAAACGATATTGGCGGTCCAGGTGAGGAGTAAAGCGAGAATAATCGAAACGCGCTGCCGAACGTAAAAGTCATTATCACTGACCGCTGCCGCGATGGATAAACCGGCACCGATTAACATCAAGGCATAGGAATAGACCAGATGAACCCAGAACCCTGGCCCATATTCATTCTTGAATAACGTGAAGCCGTTGAATTCAACAATTTCTTTACTACGCCAGAGGAGGGAGTGATAGTCAGAAGTGAACGCCAATGTCACTGTAAATAGCGGCATGATCAACAGCAACAGATATCTCTTGTTGGCAAGTATTGATAAACGATCCTGGAGCTGTAAACCCAGCAAGAACCAACCGGCTGGTCCCATCACTATCGCAATATATCCAATCCTGCTCACCATTATTTTTGCAGAATAGCTGTCGAGGCTAATCTCGGTGGCATAGCAGGCAGACCAGAGCCCAGCGGTGGCAATAATCAGTGCGAGCGGAAGATCTACTACAGACCTCCTGCGAGCAATGTACACAAGCAGGTACATAGATATTGGAACTGGTGTCAACAGCAACAATAGAAGTGTCAGTTGTTCACTTTCCATGTCTTAAGGAGGCACCCAGATTCAATTCAGTTTATGACCGTTTCTAATCACACCATAATCAAATTCAGAAATACACATATACTAAAAACTTATATGCTAATTCCATTTAGCTATAGAAAGCAGGCTGA
>SMVB01144932.1_pt1 | contig 10271 bp, 6 predicted proteins | sample 2456461 | NCBI WGS metagenome assembly SMVB01 (sample SAMN11095934, study PRJNA526329) | marine sediment metagenome | biome: Marine sediment; feature: Surficial sediment; material: Deep marine sediment; isolation source: Hadal surficial sediment | place: Pacific Ocean | collected 2014-05 | depth 0-1...
AACTTCGAGGAGAACGTCCGCTGGCTTCGAGACCGGGAGCAGCTCAAGATGCTGTATCAGCGCTACGCCTACGGGGTCGACACACGAGATTTCGAGATCGTGCGTTCGGTCTTCCATCCCGATTGCAAGGTGACCGGCACACTTGCGGACGGGGAACTCGAAGTGTATCTCGAGGGGATCGAAGAAGGCTTGAAACAATGGGACTCCACCATGCACTTCATGGGCAATCAATACATCGAACTCGACGGCGACCGGGGCCACGTCGAAACCTGGGTCGTGGGCTACCACATGGAGGCTCCGGGGAGCCCGTTGGACCACCTGGTGCTGGGACTTCGCTATCAGGATGATGTGGTACGGATGGACGGAGACTGGAAGATCATCCGGCGCAATACCGTCAAGCAGTGGCACACTGGGCCGTTCCCACGCCCCTCCCTGGGCCCGCCGTCCTACCCACCCCCGCGCTGAACCGGAGAGAGCTCATGGCCGCCACAACTGATTCACCTGGGGAGGGTGCCGATCCTCGCGAATGCGATTGCGAACTCGTGATCGTGGGTTCCGGGTTTTCGGGAATCGGAGCGGCCATCAAGCTCAAACAGATGGGGCTTCACGACTTCATCCTTCTCGAAAAGGCGGAAGACGTCGGGGGAACCTGGCGAGACAACGACTACCCGGGCCTCGCGGTCGACATGCCTTCGTTCATCTACTGCTACCCGTTCGAAATGAGTCCACGCTGGAGCCGCGTGTACGCCCCCGCCAAGGAGATCAAGGCGTACGCCGACCACTGCGCGGACAAGTACGATGTTCGACGCCACATTCGCTTCGGAAAGACCGTCACTCAGACCGTCTACGACGCTGACCGCAATCTCTGGCTCACTCATCTGGCTGACGGCGAGATTGTCGCTTCGCGATACCTCGTAAGTGCCTCGGGCTTGCTGGTCGAGCCGAGAATGCCCGACCTCGAGGGAATTGACGATTTCGAGGGCAAGCTTCTCCACAGCGCCCGCTGGGATCACGCCTACGATCTGTCGGGCAAGCGCGTGGCGGTCATCGGCACCGGTGCGACGGCCGTGCAACTGATCCCGGCGATCGTCTCACAGGTTGCGCACCTCGACGTCTACCAGCGCACGGCCATCTGGCTCCTGGGCAAGGCCGATGCCGAAATCAGCGATCGTACCCAGCGAGCCTTCCGCGCCCTTCCGATCCTGCAGCACGCGGTGCGGTGGTTCATCAATGTGTTCGTAGAACTGGTGATGGGCACGGGCTTCGTGCGCTACAAGAAATTTCCGTGGATGTTCAGGTGGCTCGAAAAGAAGTTGATCGAGTCCATCCGAAGCCAGATCGAGGATCCGGAAATTCAGCAAAAGTTGATTCCGAAGTACAGTTTCTTCTGCAAACGGCCCAGTTTCTCGAACACGTACTACTCCGTGTTCAACCGCGACGACGTCGAACTCGTCACGGACCCGATTCAGTTCGTCACGAAATCTGCAATCGTCACGCGAGACGGCAGCCGGAGAGAAATCGATACCCTGATTTGCGCGACCGGCTACAGCGTCTTCGACCGAACCTGCATGCCCAACTTCGAAGTCCTGGGAACGGACGGAAAAAATCTCGGGGATTTCTGGCAAGAGCATCGATTCCAGGCGTACGAGGGAGCCAGCGTGCCGGGCTTTCCAAATTTCTTTCTCTTCATGGGCCCGTTCTCTGCCGCGGGAGCGTCGTACTTTTCGATGATCGACACACAATCCCGACACTTGACCCGCTGCCTGCGTGAGGCCAAAAGACGCGGTGCCAACTACATCGAAGTCAAGCAAACGGCCCACGATCGAGACTTTCGCATGGTCAACCGACGTCGCGAAGACACGGTGTTGTTCGCCGGCAGCTGCGCGGGTTCGAACAGCTATTACTTCGACAAACGCGGCGACACTCCGGGGCTGCGACCCGTCACGGGCCTGGAGCATTGGCTGCGGAGTCTCTTTTTCAGCATGAGCGACTACGACTTCGAGCAGAGGTGAGGCGGTTAGCGCCGCCCGGAGTGGCGTTTGTGACCGCGGCCGCCACCACGGTGATTGGAACGATGTCCGTTCCCCCGTCGCTTTGTCTGGGACGAAGCCTTGGCGTGCCGGGAAGCCTTGAAACTCGGCCGGGCTTTGGCATGGCGCTTCAAGCCCGCGCCGGAGCGGTGCAGCTTGCTCTTCGCCCCGGAGCCACGGGACGCCACGCGCTTGATGCTGTCCTTTGAGCTCAGCTTGACCGAGTGCCCTCGCCCTTTCTTGTCAACACGCTCGCCGTCTCGAGCTGCGCGGATTTTTGAAACGGTCTTCCGCTGCTTCACCGGCCCGAGGCCGCGCTTGGTGTTCTTCATGACATCGTCTCGGCGGTTCGGTCGGATCCTTCCTGGCTTCCGCGGCTTGGAATCTGGCGCGTGACGAGCAAACTTGCGACCGGGGCGGTGTCGGAAAGGGTCTTCTGCCCGAGCCCTGCGGCGATTCGTCTCACCCCGGCCGAACTCTCTTAGACGGTGCGATCGTCCCGGGTCATCTCTCAGCCAATCGTGCCCAGCGCGACCGTGGTGTTCGCTGCGCCAACGGTGCGCTACCCGGTAGCCCCCGTGATGCAGATCCGGATGGCGCTCCTGGTGGCGCAACATCCGGTGAGAGAGGTGCGAGTAGCGGTCATGGTGGGATGGCTGGGAAAAATACCAGTGGCTGAAGTGAAATGAGGGGAAGCCGAACGAGACGCCCAGGTGGCCCCCGTGGAAGGACAAACCCCAGCCCGGGTAGCCGTGGTGGCCATGGCGGTCGTAGTGATTGTAGTGGTCGTAAAAGTGATGCGGCCGCCAGTAGTAGTAGCTGGGATATCCGGAATAAAGATTTACGTGCCAAGTCGGATATCCAAACCAGTAGGGATAGGTGACTAGGTAGACCTCGGCAGATTGCCGGCTGGTATCCCACCCGCCGTCATCGCCATCGCCATCGCCATCTACATAGACACCGCCATATTCATCCTGGTACTCGCGCCGGGCTTCTGCCAGCTCCTCTCGCGCTGCGGCATCTTGGTCGAGCTCGTTGCGCCAATCCTCTTCGGCGGCCTCCCGACGGGCGATTGCCTCTTCGTGCAAGTACGAGAGATCCGCCAGTACGCGCTCGGGATTTTCCAGGTAGGCGCCACCGAGTGTCACCGCCAGATGCATGTGATCCGTCAGCAGGTCGAGCACTTCGGGTGCGGCCACCAAGATGCGAAAGGCGTCGCGGGTAGCGTCCGCGCTGCCCTCGAGTTCGCGTTCGAAGTCGCGCTCGGACTGGGCGTCCAGGGCGTAGATTCTCAGCAACAGCGAGAACTGGGTCTGGCCGAGATCGACTGCGATCTCGCGAATATTTTCGGGGTAAGTGGCGGCCAGAGACTGAAGGATCGTCTCACTCTTGCGCCCGCCGTCGACGATTGCCGCGATCAGATCCGGGTAGCGAATCAGCTCCCAGACCTTCTCCTGCTCGTCCCGGGGCAGGTCGCCCACGAGGTCGCGAAACGCGTTGCTCGAGCTGCGCTGCAGGTTGTGCACCCGGTTGAGCAGACGCGGATGCGCGGACGCCTCGACAGCGGCCTGTCGCAGTTCCTCCGTCCCGGACGCCAAAGTCTCGAGGGCCTCACGGTCCTCGCTGCGTATCTCGGTCAGGGTGCCGCTGAACGGCCTTTGGGCTGCATGGCCGAGCGCTGCCGAAACCACCATGGCGACGAGCAGTGCGGGCACCGCTCGCACGATCGAGGAATCGCTGAATGCTTGGTGCATCGAGTCCTCCTTCCTTCGCAGGAAGCACCCGGCAAGCGTAACACCGGAGCGCTAACCCATTGGATGTCGGACGCGGCTGTCGGTTCCTCTATTCAAATAAAATCGCCCTGTCCCGCGGGAACCGACACCACCCACCACGGTGAGCGCGCCAAATATCTCAGCAAAGTTGGCGAGTGTCGTGAGGTTCGTTTATCAGAAACCTTCGGGTCTATCGAATCCGTGCTGGAACTCAATCGAAGCACGCACGGCGCAACTGTTGCAGGTCGCTGAAGTCACCGTTGGCTCTCTGCCCGATCCCTCGGTTGCGACGACAGCAAAAACTCGAACTCGCTGAAGTTCCCCCAGTTCGGGAAACTCTTGTTCTTGTTGTTGGCCGCATGCGATTCTTTCTGGCCGCATTTCTTACAGGTGAGCATGGCCCAAACCTGGTCGGTAAGAAGCATCTCGAGATGCTACTACACATGCGTCCGCGTGGTAGTCTGCTAGCTGCCGAGGTCAGTAATGACGGCACGGCCCACGTATTTGCCGGCTTCGAGTTCGTCGAAGATTGCGCCGAGTTCCGAGAGCGCCCCCACCCGGCCGATATGGCTTCTCACTTGACCGGCCGCGGCCATGTCGACGAGTTCTCGCATGTCTTGCACGTTGCCGACCGCGGAATAGATGAGCGTCGGATCCTTAAGGAAGAACTCGAAGGGATTCAGTTCGAGATTGCCCTCACTGGTTGCGGGAAGGCCGACGGCTACGAAAAGTCCGCCGGGGCGCAGCAGTTTCAAGCCGAGGTTGAAACCGGCCATGCGGGCCGAGAACACGATCGCGGCATCGACGCCGGCTCCGAAATCCCGTTGCACGGCCTCGATCGCATCGTCGGCATCTACCGCCAATTGCGCGCCCATCGACTCGACGAACTTCAAGCGGTCGGCGCCAATATCGACGCCGACGACCTTGTAGCCGAGAGACTTCGCGATCTGAACGGCGTAGTGCCCAAGGCCTCCGGCGGCGCCGATGATCGCCACCGAACTGCCGGGCGCGATGTTGTGCTTCGACAGCTTCTTGATCGCACCGTACGCAGTGAGACCGCCGCAAGCGAGCGGCGCCTCTTCATCACCGACATTGTCCGGGAGCTTCACCAATGATTTTGCCCAGACACAGAACTCCTCGGCGAACACGCCCATGATTCCCTTGGTCTCTGCGCAGTGGCGGGGTTCGCCCCGCATGCAGTACTCACACGCGCCACACCAATAGCCACCGCCGGTCCCACCGAGGCCCAGGATCACCCGGTCGCCCACGGCGGAATAGCGTTCCGCACCCGGCCCCAAGGCCGTGACGACGCCAATGGCCTCATGACCCAGCACGCCACTGCGGGGCACGCCCAGCCAGTCGCCGCGCACGATGTGGAGATCGGAGTGACACACACCGGCTGCGCTGATGCGGATCAGAGCCTCTTCGTCGCCAGGTACCGGCGTGGGGACGTCCTGTATCTCCAGGGTGCCTTCTTCAAGCCTCGCTGCCTTCATGATCTACTCCTTCAATCGACTCGAGTACGCGAGCGGGGTGTCTCGCGCTCGCGTGCAGTATGCCAGCTCGAGGCTCGAGTTGCCCGCGGAGCATGCTGCGAGCGATCGTCGACTTCCTCCTCCTGCCCGGATGAGAACGCGAGCAACATCGGGTCAAGTCGATCCGCTATGTTTCTGTTTTGTCGAGGTAGCGATGAGCGAGACCCCGTTGCGGGACAAATCGGACTGGGACGAGGTAGTCGACTTCGCAGTGGTGGGTTCGGGGGCGGCCGGCTTGACCGGGGCCCTGGTCGCTGCAGATCGCGGCGCTCGGACCCTCGTGATCGAGAAGAGCAGCTACTACGGAGGCGCCACGGCAATTTCCGGCGGCGCGGTCTGGGTGCCGGACAATTACCTGATGGACGAGATCGGCGTGAGCGATTCCCTTGCGGAGGGCCTCGCCTACCTCGAAGGCGCGACGGCCGGCAGTTCGACCCCCGAACGACTGCGGGCCTATCTCGAAGAGGCGCCGGTCATGTTGCAAAGCCTCGCCGCGACCAGCCACGTGCTCTTCCAACCGGTCCCCGCCTATCCCGACTACTACCCCGAGGCCGAAGGGGGCAAAGCCGGAGGTCGCACGATCGAGCCCGCACTCTTCAACGCAACGAAGCTCGGCGCCGAATTGGCAAACCTGCGACCTGGGGCCCAACACCGTCGCTTTGGCTTTCTCACCCTGATGGCCCGGGACATGGGCATGTTGATCGCAGGTGGGCTCCCGCTGTATTGGAAGGTGTTCAGAGATGGGCTTCTCTACTACGGGAATCTCCGGGCCCGGATCCGCCGACTCGGCAACACGCGCCTGACTGTCGGACGCTCGCTAATCGCCCGGCTGCGCTTGTCGCTGCTCGAACGCAATGTGCCGTTGCTGCTCGGCACTCCGCTCGTTGAACTCATCGAGGAAGACGGCCGGGTCGTTGGCCTGCTGGCAGAACGCAACGGACGCCCAATCAAGATTCGCGCAGAGAAAGGTGTATTGCTTGCGGCCGGAGGCTTCGAACGAAATGCCGGCTTGCGCCAGGCGCATCAGGCCGCCCCCATCGGGGACACCTGGACCGCGGGCCCCGAGTCCAACACGGGCGATACCATCCCGATCGCACAGAAGCTGGGTGCGAGTTTCAAGTTGCTCGACGACGCCTGGTGGACTCCGGTCCTGACGCCACCCGGCCAGCCGACCTGGGTGATGGTGATCGAAAAAGGACTCCCCAACGGCATGATGGTGAACGATGCGGGGGAACGCTTCATGAACGAGGCCGCGCCCTACAACGATGTGGTGAAGGCCATGTATGCGGCGAACTCTGCCGAAACCCCGTGCATTCCCGCGCACCTGATCTTCGACGCGACGTTTCGCGCCCGCTATCCGGTCGGCGGCATCGCCCCGTCGTACGCAATGCCCGACAGGATGCTCAGTCCCGAACTCAAAGAGTTCATGGTTCGCGATCGCACCCTGGCGGGACTCGCGCGCAAGATTGGAGTCAACCCAGCGGGCCTCGAGCAGACGGTTGAGCGTTTCAACCAATTTGCCCGGGAGGGCATTGATCACGACTTTGGACGGGGCAAGAGCCTGCACGATCGCTACTACGGCGATCCCCGAGTCGACCCAAACCCGTGCCTGGGTGCGATCGAAAAGCCTCCTTTCTATTCGATCGAGGTCCATCCGGGTGACCTCGGCACCAAAGGTGGCGTCGTGACGGATGCCGATGCCCGGGTCATGCGCGGCAGCGAGCCGATTCCGGGGTTGTACGCTGCGGGCAATTGCTCCGCATCTGTGATGGGCAATACCTATCCGGGTGCCGGCGGCACGATCGGGCCCGCCATGACCTTCGCCTGGATTGCTGCACGCCACGCGACAAAAAGCGAGGCTTGAGCAACCGGGGCTCGACGCTCGGTCGCCTTAGCGCGAGTGTGTGTGCCCGATTGGTTTTCCGACTGCGATGCCAGCGAGCGCCCGCAGACTTTCGTCCGGGTGTTGCTCGGAAATTTTGAGTAGCAGCTGATGGGCTTCGGCACCCATGAAGGACAAGGTCACGACTGCGCTGCGCGCCCCTTCTTTCGATCCGGAGTCGACCACGTATTCGAGATCGCGAATGGCCTCGGGATCGAGGGTGGCAATGGCTCTCATGGATGCCAGTCGAACGTCGGGCACAGGATCGTCGAGACCGCGAATCGCATCGCTCAAACCGTCGGCCCCTTCGAGTTCCAGCAGTCGCTTCACCGCGACTGCCCGCACTGCAGGATCGGGGTCCCACCGGAGCAAATGACGAATGCGCTCCCTCCCGCCTTGGCCGCTGGCGAAGCGCGCTGCGGCGACACGATGTTCGACTGAGGCGGACGCCAGAAGTTCGAGGGCAACGTCATCGGGAATGCTGCCGTCGATCGCGCCGAGCGCCGCATAGAGCACCGCGGGAGCCGATGGTTCGAGTTTTGCGATGCGGGCCTTCAGCACGGGTCGCAGCCCCTCTGGCCGACGCCGCTCGAGCAGTGTGAGTGCAGCTTCACTCACATCGGCCTCGGCCGTTCCTCGGATTTCGCCCGGCTCGCGTCCCGCTCGCATGACCGCATTGCAAAGGTGGTTCGCGGTGCCCGTATCGAGTTCTTTCGAGAGATCGGGCGCCTTCTCGAGCATTGAAAGCGCCGAGATTGCCAAGCGAGGCTGAGCCCGGGATGCCAGGGCCGCGAGGTAGACGACGCCCGCGTTTCCCCGGCGTGCATCGATGCCCAGGGCCAGATAGTGCTCGAGGTCGAGAAGCTCCGATGTCGACGGACGCTCGAGGTAGGCATTGGCCTTGTCCGCGACCGAGTACAGACGCGAGCGTCGCACAGGGTCGGGCACGCGCTGCTTCCAGATGGAAGCCGTACTCAGCGACTCAATCGCCAGCAGGATACGCTGGCCCGTTTCGAAGCGAGCGGGCATCGCCGGTATGGGTTCTTCCCAGGCAACCTCGATCTGCGAAGGGGCTTTGGCTTCACCGTCTCGGCTGCGAAGCCTGCGTTCGAGGTCGATGGTCGCGAGCCACCCTCCGTGAACCACACCCTCTACGTCGGTCACGGTTCCGATCAACAGACCTGGTGCAGACACGAACGCCTCAATCAGACGAGCCTGATTGAGAATGGGGGATCGCATCCCCGCCTGGGCTGAAGCGCCTACAGCGAGGAAGACCAAGCCTATATTGAGCAGGGTGGCGATCCGCCGGCAGCGGGACCGGGTCCCGGCGCCGGGGCGGCCTAAATCAAGGTGCCCTAAATCAAGCTGCATAGTCAAGGTGCTCAATCAATACGCATCGTCGATATGCATCGTCACGGAGCGTCGAAGTAGAGTGCGTTCGTCGCGCCAAGGGCCAGTACGCCCAACTCGCCTACGTTGCCGTCCATCAGATCAGCGGGGGTCGCATTCGAAACAGAATCCAAGTCGGCGGCAAACACCGGGAACATGGCGGAGCAGAATCCGTCGGTTCCCTGGACCACCACGACAAACCAGGTGTCCTCCGTCAGACCGTTGAACGGAATCGTGAGGTTTGCTTCCAACCGATCGGCGCCGGCAAAGCCCGCCACCTCGATGACACTGACGTCGAAGTCGCCATCGCCGGTCGTCCCGGGATCACAATCGCCCTCGAACAACTCCAGGTCGGGCGTTGCGCCGTAGAGGTAGGGCTCGAGAGGGTCCACGGGTGTCGTCACTGCATTGGTGTAGACCCGCACCACGTCAAACGCTGACCAGACCGGCGCCTGGATCCTCACGTCCAACTCGACGTTGCCCGCGGCGTCGCTCATGTGCGTGTCGCCAAAGCGAGTCAGATCCGCTTCGTCACCACTGCCGTCGGTGGCGCGCAGGCGCGTGGTCACGAACACGCCCTGGCCTGCGGTGGCCTTTCCGGCATCGACCATGTTTGCAACTTCGCCACCATCGACGGTTCCCGGCTCGTCGCTGCCCGGGGCTGCCGCTGTCCAGGTGCGGGCGCCCGCCATGTTCAAGTTGACGAACCTGTGCGAATCCGTGTCGGCGATAAACGTGGTCTCGATCCCCTGATTCAGCAGATTGAACCAGATCCCGATTCGTTCGTTGAGGAACGTTGCCTGCTCACCTCGCCCGTCTCCGTTCCAAAGCTCGATGGCGGGAAACGCGAAGAAGAGGTTCGTGCCCAAGGGTTCGTCGAGTCGTCGCTCGAGACGCTCTGCGACGGTCAATCCATCGGCGGGAGGAACCAGCGAGGTGTCGATCTTGAGTGGCTGAAAGTGGGAGCTGATGTGGTTGATCTGCACCGTGGTGTCCGCCGTCGACGTTGAACTGGTCGTCGCGAGCACGAAAATCTCCGCGGGTGTCGCGTTGAAGGCACCGGCTGACGGGAAGTCTTCTCCCGGTGGCGCCGCGACCGCCCAATCTGTCGAGCCACGGGAGATGCGTGTGTCGTCGACAAGCCTGGGATAACTGTTGAAGTGTCCGTAGTCGAAGGTGGTGATCTCCTCGCCGATCGTCGAACTCACCCAGTCACCGATGCCAAGGCTCGCGATCACCGGGTCGAGATCGGTATGCACGTGGTGATCGGTCATGATGATGTTGTCGACGCCCTCCCCTGCGTAGCCTTCGACGCGATTGATGTGACTGATTCTGGAGTCGGCCGAGTTGATGCCATGGATATGAAAGTCCGACGACACGAAACCATCCGTGTCGATCACCTGAGCAATTTGGGCCGCGATCGCGGTCTGGTTGCCCGCGGTAATCACCGCCACCTGGTCCGAGATCGAGTACTCGGTCCCCCGGCTCACCACCACTCGGTAGCTACCCGGTTCGAGGTTGAACGTCGCGATGCCATCGGCGCCGGTGTGGACTGCCCGGACAATGCCAAAGGGGAGCCGATCGTCGGGGTCCTCGAACACGCCGAGCGTCGATCCGCCGAAGCCGGGCAGTGACGGCCCCACGAGCAAGATTGGCGGACTCG
>SMVB01226817.1_pt1 | contig 10266 bp, 15 predicted proteins | sample 2456461 | NCBI WGS metagenome assembly SMVB01 (sample SAMN11095934, study PRJNA526329) | marine sediment metagenome | biome: Marine sediment; feature: Surficial sediment; material: Deep marine sediment; isolation source: Hadal surficial sediment | place: Pacific Ocean | collected 2014-05 | depth...
AAAAGAGTTTAGAATCTAAGAAACTTTCTCTACTTCCCAATTTTCATTTACCCAGATGCCAATTACTTGGGCATCATAGTTCCATGACTTTATAATTTGAGTTCCTTTTGAAATTTGAGCAATTTGTTCTTCTTTTGAGACGGGGTTTCCCGCACAATCATGATGTGCTGAAACCACTATTAGCCCAGATTTGTGTTTAAAAATTGAAATTTCTACCATTGATTTAATTTGCTCAACATCAATATTCTCAGTAATTTTTTTCTCAACACCTGGCTTTGTTATTGTATCAACATAATCAACTGAATAGTTTTTTTTAATCCAATCATTTACTGGAATTTGAATTCTCCCATCCATACAGCTTATTGATGTTGCAAATTTTCTATCTGTCAAATGTTATGTCACAATTTTAATTCCAACATTATATTATATACATTTCTCAAGAATTACAGATTTCATTTAATCAAAAAAGAGTTTAGAATCCAGAGTAAAAAAAGAACAATCCAATAACCATTAAAAACAATCCAGTTACTGCTAAAATCTTAATTAATACGGGTTTCATTCTTTTTTCACTTGCTTATCTCATATAGCCTTCAGTTGATTTACAATTAGGACAAGCACCATCAGTATCGTCAGGAACCTCTTCTTTACACCATCTACAGACTTTCATTTTCTTAATCCTACTGTTGCAATAATTATTACAGGTTTCATTCCACGATCAGAATTTTCTCATCAATCAAATATTTTATCGCATTAAGCAATTGGTCTTCAGAAATTACGTCTTGACCATACCATAGAAAGATACTCTTTACCCAATCAGGAATTTTGGAAGTTGAATTGTTGTGTTCAGATTGTTGTGATATAGTAACTGGAAATGATTTGATTGTACACTCATAATATTCACAAAGTCCTGGTAGGTCACTCCAAAGATCTAGGGAAAATGAATCTCCAATTCCCTTTGGAACCTCATAACAAAGAATCTCTTCTGATGATAGTCCCGGATTGCTACTTGTAAGAGGAACATAGGGGCAGTCCTCGATTGTTACCTGAAAACCTTTTTCCTCTAAATGTGAATAATACTCAGACTCAAATGATCTTTCTTGCGAGTCAATCAAGTAAACATAAGGGATAATGTCTGAAGCATATTTTCCATTATTGATAAAGGATATTGTTAATATGAGTACATCTGATTTATCGGATTCAATTTTTTCCCATGCTACAAGTTCTAATTCAATTCCTTCGATACCTGTTGCTGCATAACTTGTGTTAGAGCTACCAAGAGAAATTAACAAAACTACTGCTATTGCAATAATTATTACAGGTTTCACGAATTATCTACGTTATACTATGAATTAAGAATTACAGATTAGAAAATTCCAACTGATATACTGCCGAGGATACCAGCTGGCATACGAAATACTCAAGGGGAGTCTTCTATAATGAATAAGAACAACAAGAAAGATAAAGATTACTAGAAAACAAAAAGAGTTTAGAATCTAAATTAGAAGAAAGGATTGTCATTAATTGTTTCGTCGTACTGTCTAGCTTGTTTTAGACAAGTCTAGGTACGGAAAATTTTCTTACAAATGTTACACATGAATTTGTAAGGACTGACTTGAATCCATTCCATACATCTAATACATTCTTTGTTTAACATACTATCTAACCCTCACATACTAATAAAAACATACATTGGTTTCTATGTAATCTAATCACATTTTGGACAATATTACGACATATTATGATAAAACATCTATGATTTGTATACTAGAGTATTCGTTTGTATACATATTGCAATATTTGTTACAGGTTTCATCTAATCACCCTTGACTAGAAAGTATTAAACTTAAACTATTATGTGTGAATAAATGATGAAATTCAAACAGTGTAAGAAGTGGTTCTTGTAAATAAAAAAATGCTTATTGGAGGTCTTGCAATGGTAATTGTAGGAATCATACTTACTGTAAATATCAATGCAGCAATGCCTACAGGTCAAACAGGAATGAGTGAAGAAGAGATCATTGATTTGTTGATAGCACAGCGAGAAACTAAAGAATACAACACACTGTCTGGAATTCTAATTGGAATTGGGTTCTTACTAGTGTTGATTAGTTTTGGTGCCAGAAGAAAAAAGGGTAATGTAAAAAAAGAAGAGAAAAAGCCAGTAGAATGATTCAAACCTTTTAATCTCAAATTATTAATTTATACCAATGATTCAAGCTGAAATTAGTCTTTACCCCATAGCAACAAGAACTACTAGTGCCAGTTTTTACATCGCAAAGGCAATAGAATCAATTCAAAACACAGAGAATCTCAGATACGAGATTAATTCAATGGGAACTGTTTTGGAATCAGATAGTATTGACATAATCTACAAGGCATCAAAAACAATGATGGAGACAGTTCACAATCTAGGAATTGCCAGGGTAGAAGTTGTAATTAAAATTGATTCAAGAAGAGACAAGCAAGTAAAGATGGAAGAAAAGATTGATTCAATTAAAAAACAAATGAATTAGAATTGTTTTAAGATTTTAAAGTGTGTGTTTCTCTGAGCTGGAGTTCGTCCTATCTCTTTAACCATTGTTGCAAGTTCTTCAACAGATGATGCAGTGGGTTTACCTGCAGCACGATAAATCTCTTCAGAAAATGCAGTTCCTACCAAGTCATTGCCGCCATTAGATAGTGCAACTTGTGCTAATTTTTTGCCATATGCTACCCAGTAAACCGAAATATTGTTTAACACATTTGCAAGCATTAGTCTGGATATTTCAATTATTTTCAAATCATATACAGATGAGCATTCATTTTTTACCAAATGGTCTTGTTCAAGTTCAGTATTATCTAAACTAAACTTTAATGGAATTAATGTGAGAAACCCATGGGTCTTTTTTTGAAGCTCACGAATTTTTATGAGATGATCAATTACATGTTCTGGTTTTTCAATGTGTCCATAAAGCATTGTAACATTACTTTTAATTCCCATTGTATGAGCCTCCTCAATTACATCAAGCCATTCTTGTCCAGAACATTTTCCTCTAATAATCTTGTTTCGAATTTCTGGATGAAACAGTTCTGCACCTCCACCTGGCATAGAGTCAAGTCCAGCATCTTTAAGACGAGACAAGATTTCTTTTGTTGAATTTTTAGTTAGTTTTGACAAATAAAAAATCTCAGCTGCAGTTAATGCTTTAATGTTAAGTTGAGGATGTTTCTCTTTGATAATTTTCATCATATCCTCATAGTATTCTAGTGGTAGTTTTGGATGAAATCCTCCAACGATATGAACTTCAGTTGCACCCATTTGTTTTGCAATTCCAACTCTTTGTTCGATTTCGTCCAGAGTTAGGGTGTATGCATCATCTGCCCCTTCTTTTCGATAAAACGCACACATTTGACAACTAGCAGCACAAACGTTTGTGTAATTCATGTAGTATGATGCTGCAAAAGTAACAGTATCACCAACTAATTTCTTTCTTGTATCATCAGCAACTGCCCCAAGAAGATGTAAATTGTCATAATTCATTAGTTCTATTCCATCTTTGTAGGATAGTTCTTCTCCGGCAATTGCTCGATCTAATGCTTGAGAATCTCCAACTAGTTGCTCTAACATATTGGGTTATTTGCGCATCATGATATATTCCTTATAGTCTCAAGAAATAAGTAACCAGTCACATCAGTACTATCATGGTACTCCCACTAGTTGACGAACACAAGCCAAAATGCTATTTGTGTCACGAGGGTTTTGAGAATATAGAAAAACTCAGAGAACACCAAAAGATTGAACATAAAGACTCTTTTGAATCAAATGAAAAACAACCTACCCGAGAGCCAGCACCTGGCGATGTTACTGTGTTTTGATTTTATTTGCTTTGATTGATTTTAATAATTCCTGAGCAACTTCTTTTGAAATACTGGCAAGATCATATTGATGATCAATTGATAGTGCTTTTTTGAAATGTTTTATTGCATCTTGTAGTTTTCCCATCTCACCTAATGAAAGTCCCTTGTATGCAAGTGCCATGGCAGACTTTTTATCAATCCTCAAAGCCTCATCGTAACATCTTATTGCTTTTTGATATTTTTGATCTGAATGAAATGTCGCACCTTTATTCAGTAATGCATCAAGATTGTCTGGAGAAATAACAAGTGCTTTATCATATGAACGAATGGCAAGTTTGAATCGCCCCATGTTTTGTAGAGTTACTCCTTTATCTACAAGCGCACTAATATTATCAGGTTCTTTTTTGAGAACAGAATTATAAAGTTTGAGGGCATCAGAATAATTTTCATCCTCCACATACTCATAGGCTTCTGCTAACATCATGTTTATTTTGTTGTTCACAATACCTGATAACATTTTGCTAATAATATAGATTAACTATTTGTCAATATAAAATCAAGATGCATCTTTATCCCGAGGATCAATTCTTAAAGATTTGTTAAAGCACTCCATTGCTTCCTCGTATCGTCCCAAACTTCGAAGAGCTGTGCCTTTATAGTTCCAGAGATCAGGATCATTTTGATTCAAAAGAAGCGCTTGCTCAAAAAAACTAAGAGCATCATTAAATTTTCCATCTTCCAGAAATAAACGCCCCTTTGTGACAAGTTTTTTGATTTCATCCATAAAATAAATACGAATTTATGTAATTTAAATAAAATTAGGCACAGATTATTTCATCAAAAAAGAGTTTAGAATCTAATTTTTCTAGTAAAAAAATAACAATCCGATCATCAATAAAGCTATTCCAGTTGTTGCTATCAGTATCTCTTTTTTAGACATGAATTTTCATCAACTTGAATTTTCTAACCAGAACTACAAATTAAGAATTTTCAGAATAATCATGTGAAAATATTAACCGTGAATAATAATCCCTAACATATCCAATAAAACCTCTACATTTGCCTTTATTGTTTGACGTGGCAATTCGACTAATTTTGCAAACTCAGTTATAGGAAAATCAACAAAAATATATCTTATTGATTCGCCCATACCATTTTTACTAATCAATTAATGTTTTAAGATTTCATGTTGGGGTGTCTTACAACCCTTAGAGGAATAACATGATGGACCTGGAGATTGTCCTTAATGCTGCATATCTGACATGCAAACCCATCACGTTCTAAAACTTGAATCCGATTACTGTAAGATTGTCAAAAAACTGAACAGATTTACAACTATTTAGTGAAAATTTAAATAAATTTTTCAGCATTATAGGATATGAAGATTGATGAAATAGATGAAAGAATTCTCAAACATTTAATGGTTGATGCTAGACTATCCGCTAGACAGCTTGCATTAAAACTTGGAATGTCAACGGTCACAATATTATCTAGAATCAAAAAGTTAGAAAAAGCAAAGATCATTTGTGGATATACTACAGTTATTGATCATGAAAAACTAGGATATTCACTTACTGCAATCATTGAAATTATTGCCAAAAATGATAAAATTGAGGGTATTGAAAATGAGATTTCAAAATTTGAAAATGTATGTGGTGTTTATGATATTACGGGTTCTACAGATACAATAATTATAGCAAAATTCAAGGAAAGAGACGAATTAAGTAAGTTTGTAAAGAGTCTAGCATCCATACCATATGTGGAAAATACAATCACACATGTAGTTCTAAATACTGTAAAAGAAGATTTTAGATTAACATAGGTAAAAAGAATTGAAAGCATTAGTTTTTTTGATAATTTCAGTAAGTATAGTTGGATTATTACAAACAACATATGCGCAAACTGAGTTGATTGATATGATGCCTAAAATTTCTGATGAAGAGAACATCATCATCTTTGGAAGTGCGGCAATTATAATAATTGCAATCTTTTTGTTTTTAGCAAGAGATACAATACTTAGAAGAAAGACACAATATGACAAAGAAGATCTTGAATCAAAAAAAGATAGGACATATGAAAAATATCACTCTGATTGGGGAGATGATTATGAAGAACTAGGAAAGAGGAGAAACACAAAAGAGGATAAGGAGTTTCGTGAAGCCGCAATAAATGATGAGCTTCCAAATTACTATGAAATTTTAGGAATTCCAAGAGATGCAACGCAAGGAGAAATAAAGAAGAAATTCAGAGAGATTGCAAAAAAAATTCATCCAGATAAAACGAAAGAAGATTCTGATGAAGAAATGGCAGAATTAAACAAAGCATATGAAGTACTTTCAGATAAGGGAAGCAGGGAAAAATATGATAGGTATCTAAAAATAGACTAGACGGACTCTAGTTTGACTATAATCATACTAAGTTCAATTGAATCAGGAGTCTGTATGCTGTTTGTAAGATTAGTAAAGATTTCAAGATTCATAGATTTTCCATCAGATTCTATTGTAGTAGAGATTTTAAGTTCAACAAATTCAGTGTTTGGTCCAAGCATTTTTTTTGTCAAGAGTGGAACTACAGAGAGGCCATCTATCACGCCTTTCATCTTGTAGGCGAATTTTTCAGAAAAATATACACCTCCTCGCGTAGTGGGTTTATTGACAGGAATAGGCGAATTTGTAATCGATACACAAGTTATTGGAAAAATATCATCATTTAGGTAAAGTTTGTACTGTGGAGAATTTTTTTCATTAAAGTCCATTAAAATTTTAAGCAAATCTAAGTTAACAGACATCTAAAATTAGCCACATCATAATTCTATTGAGTGTTCCGTTAAAAGAAATGACATTTAAGGGCATTTTGGACTAAATTTGACAAAAAAGGATTAGAATTTTCAGAATTAGACTATAGTTGTTTAAATGATATTACTAACAATCTTGCCATAAAAATTGCAAAACTTACCACCACAGTAATACAAAGTAGTTCCACTTGGAGTTTTTGTCTCTACAGTTTTTGAATCACAGTATTCACATCTTAAAATTTCCTGCTGTTTGGATTGGCTAAAGAACTTTGAGTATTTTTGATAATCTGTTTGAATCGATCGTATCGAAAATTGTTTCATTTTTACGAATTTATGCCCTGTTTGTTATTCTTATGAATACAGCTCAAGAAAATCATACTTAATGGCAACCAAACAAGCACTATCTATTAGTTATTGTTGCCCAACAACAACACTCATCCCATGAACAGTTGAGACATTCTTTTGCAGATGGACTATGCTTACACTCTTCAGGGAGACAACCACAGTCAGCACATTTTACTTGAAACATCGTTTCATCATCACTCTTGATAGTTGTTGGTTCATAACCTTTTTCCCATTTCTGTACTAAAATACCAAATAGAGCTCCAAACGCACAGGTACATAGATCAAGAAAACCTATTGAGTGTTACTCAAAAACAATTAACACTCAGGGGCACTATGAACAAAATGAAAAAAGAGTTTAGAATCTAAGAATTCCTAATCTCGTTTACTGTTTTTTACAGATACATTCAGGGCGTTTTAGATGACACTTGTTACAATAATGTCTTTGTGTTCGAGCTACTGCCATAGTCAAACATTTCGAGTAAGTGAATAAAGGTTTACTGTTTGACTTTGATCCGAGAGTACGCACAGATACGTAGTCTTGAGTCATTTTTAATGTTAATTTTTGATAATTATTACAAGTTTAATTTTACTTTAATTCAGATTTTGTTTTATCTCAACCTTCGATAAGATTATGATGATCATCACAATAGATTGCAACGTTCTTGTAACTATTATTTTCAGAATTTCCATCTCTATGATGTAAATTTAATTTTCTATCAAGTGCAGTTTTTCCACATTTTTCACATCTGGCTCTATTAACAGTAAATTGACCAAGATACTTCAAAAGATCAGTTTGGCTGAAGTTATTCCTATCTACCACATATCATCTAGATAAGACTATGAATTAAGAATTTTAGGAATAAATTTTAGGAATTCTATTGAATCTTTCTAAGTAAAACCTGCAAAAATCCAAACAGAATTTCAAGTTGCATAGGTCATCTTTAAAAACATGAATTGTGATCGATCTTTATTGCAACAAATTGCAACTCCGCATCCAATGAGAAAAAATATTCTCAATTTGATGGTATTGTATAGATTACAGGATGATTGTTACACTGAAATGCTAGACTATACCATTGACCTATTTGAAAGTCAGGGTCTTGGTGCAGAATATTACGGGTATCACAATATCAATCATGAATTAGAAGTAACATATGTTTCACTTTTAGCTGCAGAACAAAGTAAAGTACAATTTTCTGATGAAGATATGAAATATTTATTCATTGCAGCGTTGTTTCACGACTTTGATCCTGAGAAAAGTGTAGATAAACCACATGAGGAGAGTGTTATAAAATTTATCGCAACTGACAAAAAACTTCTAAAATTAATTAACAGTACAAATGTTGATTTAGAGATTCTTAAAGTTTTGATTTTAAGAACAACATATCCATGGAGTGGAGAGTTAAGAAAAAATGCAGAAGAGCAAATAAAACAATGTTTTCAAAATTCAGATTTAACTAGAAACAACCAACAATATCAATATCACATTATGGAAATGGGTCAATATCTATCAGTAGTAGATAGAGTTAGTGGTTATGCATTAGGGGATTTTACAAAAGCAATGGAGATGGCTAAGATGAACGCACATGCACTTGCATGGAGACCTTCACTAATTGTTAGAAGTGCAGTTGCTTATTTTGAGGAATTGTTAAACAAAGAGCCAGATATGACAAAAGCAATTCTTAGGATTCTTCCAAAAGAAATGAGAAAGAATTTTTTTGATACTGTATTATCATTCATGAAAATTAGGCAACAAGAGATTACTATTCAAGCAGATTATGCTTATGAAAATCTCAAGTTAGTTCCAACAATAGAATGTATGGCAACAAGAGAAGATCCAAATTTCATTAAAACACTGTATGAAATCTTTTTGGAGCTACCAATACCACTGCAATTTGAAAAAGAAGGTTTTGATGATTCTGTAAGAAATCCAGAAATAATTATCAACACACTTAGACTAAATGACAAAAATGGAGAAATTGTAGGATTTGTGAAGGGAGGAGCACTTGAGAAATACAAACTGCGTGAAGAAATAAGAGATGAGAATTATGGTTTAGGAAATACAATATTTCTCGAACCACTAGCATTAAAGATGGGGTATTGGGGGCTAAAAGGTGGAAGTGAGATGCGCCATATGTTCATCTTGCAAGCATACTCTATGAAGTACAAATACATGACAAGTTTTGCTTTACGAGACGTAATCCAAGCAAGAATAGATAAAGAACGTGCAGAGTTTGTAACACAATTTGATCCTGAAAGATGGGATTACTATCGAATCAAAATTTGATTCAACACATGAAAAAATCAATTTTAAAAACACTACAGTCAATAATTCAAGGAGATGTGTTATCACAAAAGGAAGTCAGGGAGTTTTATTCAGTTGATGCTAGTTCATATAAAATTATTCCAAAAGTAATTGTAGTACCAAAAAATGAAAAAGACGTAATCAATACAGTGAAAATTGCAAAAAAATTCAACACATCAGTAACTGTCCGCGGTGCAGGGACGGGTCTTGTTGGAAGTGCATTAAACAATGGAATCATTCTTGATATGAAAAATTTTGATTTACTCAAACTTTCAAATGAGTATGTTACTGTAGGTTCAGGCACAATCAAAGGTAAACTAGACAAAAAACTTGAAGAAAAAAATAAATTTTTCCCACCAAATCCATCAATTGGTTCTTACTGCAGTATAGGAGGAATGTTGGGAAATAATTCTAGCGGTAGTAGAAGTCTAAAGTATGGAAGTGTAATTGATAATATAACAGAAATTACATTTATTGATGGAAATGGAATGAAGATTACTCTTCCAAAAAATAAAATAGTTGCAAAAAAAATTCTAAAATTTGTAAAAAAAATAGATATAAAAAGAATCCCTAATGTAACAAAAAATTCTTCAGGATATAGAATTGATAAAGTAAAATCAATTATTGATACTCACAAAATAATTATTGGATCTGAAGGAACACTTGGAATTATTTTATCAGCAAAGCTAAATATCAAAAAGATACCAAGAAAACGAATTCTATTTGTGATAGGATATAAAACAATTAAAGATGCAATAAAAAATTGTATTGAAATTAATAAAACGGGACCATCGGCAATTGAATTTGTAGATAAAACTACACTTATTCAAATAAAATTTAAGTTTGATAGTAAAATTAAATGTCTTCTCTTTGTAGAATTTGATGAGAAAATTAGCTTAAATGAAAAAAAGCTGAAATCAGTTATTACAGAAAAAATTATCAAAAAATTAAAAAAAGATTCAGATATTTCCAAATGGTGGAAATA
>SMVB01247710.1_pt1 | contig 10266 bp, 7 predicted proteins | sample 2456461 | NCBI WGS metagenome assembly SMVB01 (sample SAMN11095934, study PRJNA526329) | marine sediment metagenome | biome: Marine sediment; feature: Surficial sediment; material: Deep marine sediment; isolation source: Hadal surficial sediment | place: Pacific Ocean | collected 2014-05 | depth 0-1...
CCAAATGAAATTTGAGTTTCGCGTTTTTCCCGTAGGCTTCTTTTACGTCATGCAAGAACGATGTCGTTACATGCAATCGCGCCACTTCATACTCGTCTTTGTAGGCGAGTGTCTTGAACCAGGCCTTGGTAACTGCCCGGCTTAGAAGTTCGGATTGTTCGCCCATAACGTCGGTCTCCCCAGCGCGAACGCGATCGACCAGCGCCTTAAATTTCTCCGACAAAGCAACGTCCTGATAGTCGACCAAAAACTCCGTGCGTCGGCGAATCGCATCGACCAGCGGTTCTTCTTTTGCGGGCAGCGTGGTGACCGGCTCAATCAACTTGTTAATGGCCGGCATGTTCTCTGCGGCTATCCGGCCCCATGTGATTGCAGTTTTGTTTTTATCAATTGTGACATTGTTTAACTCAACCGCTCGCATCAGTGCTTCGAGCGAGATTGGTAGCAAGCCCTTTTGCCATGCAAAGCCAAGCAGCAGTACATTGGCATAAATAGTGTTGCCGAGCAGGCGTTCCGCGAGTTGATTTGCGGCAACGAGTGACAAATTATCCACACCAACCACTTTCTCAATCGCGGCGATCCGCTCGCCGGGACGAAGGTTTGCGTCACGGTGCCGCACGAAGTCTGCGGTCGACATTTCGGTCGTATTCATTACGACCCTGGTGTGTCCGGTTCGATACGTTCGCGATGCTTTCGGCGATGAACTGACGACCAGGTCGCAACCGATCAAAGCATCGGCCTGATCGCTGTCAATGCGCACCTGGTTAAGGCCGTCGGGCGAATCACTGATACGGATGTAACTTAAGACGGGGCCAAACTTTTGGGCAAAGCCCATAAAGTCGAGCACGCTGGCGCCTTTTCCCTGCAGGTGTGCGGCCATGGTGATCAATGCGCCGACGGTCACGACGCCGGTGCCGCCAACGCCGGTGACCAGCAAGTCGTAGGCACCGTCAATATCGGGCAGTAATGGCTCAGGGAGTTCGTCGGCCAGCGCATGCGGAAGCGTGATGCCAGACCTGGCTTGTTTGCGTGTCTCCAGCGCTCCCTCGACGGTTACGAAGCTGGGGCAAAAACCGTTGACGCAGGAAAAATCCTTGTTGCAGGTGTTCTGGTCAATCTGTCGTTTGCGACCAAAAGGCGTTTCTTTCGGAATCACCGACAGGCAGTTTGACTCGACCGAGCAGTCTCCGCATCCTTCGCAAACCAGATCGTTAATCACCACAAATTTATCCGGGTCTACGAGCGTGCCGCGTTTGCGGCGGCGACGTTTCTCCGTCGCACAGGTCTGTGCATAAATAAGAATGGTTACACCCGGTATCTCACGCAGCTCCCGTTGAACGGAATCCATGTCGCGCCGATGTGAGATCGTTATGCCCGACGGATAGTCCGCAGCATCAAACAGCTCTGGCTCGTCTGACACCAGCGCAATGCGCGTAACGCCCTCGGCTCGCACGGAGTGGGCAATGGCCGGGATCGTAAGCGGGCCGTCCACGGGTTGGCCGCCGGTCATGGCGACTGCATCGTTAAACAAAATTTTGTAAGTAATGTTGGTATTGGCCGCGATCGCCTGCCGAATGGCCAGCGAACCCGAATGGTAATAAGTGCCGTCGCCAAGATTCTGAAAAATGTGTCTGCCACCATTAAACAGGGAGCGAGGAATCCAGTTAATGCCCTCTCCGCCCATCTGGATCAACCCGTCGTTGTTACGGTCCATCCAGTTGGCCATGAAGTGGCAACCAATACCGGCAAGTGCGCTCGATCCTTCTGGCACCTTGGTCGAGGTATTGTGCGGGCAACCGGAGCAGAAATAGGGCGTACGCGTTGCGCCACTGATGTCGATAATGCCGGACTCACTGTTCAGCAGTTTGTCGGCACGCTCGGTCAGCTTGAGACCTTTCATCGCCTTGTCGAGACGGCGCGCAACGATGTTGGCTAACTGGATAGGGGACAACTCCCCGATCCAGGGCACCAGAGTTTCGCCATTTTCGTCTTCCTTGCCGACCATGCGCTCCGGTTTTCGGCCAGGATAGTCGTAGAAATATTCTTTCAGCTGGCTCTCGATCAAGCCACGTTTTTCTTCGACCACAAGCACTTCGCGTTTGCCGCGCACAAAGTCGAGCGCAGAGTCATGCGCAAGTGGCCACACCATTCCAACTTTATAGACATCAATACCCAGGCGGCGTGCCTCGCGCTGATCGATGCCAAGCAATCGCAATGCTTCCATCAGGTCCATGTGGCCCTTGCCGGTGGTGACGATGCCGTAACGTGCATCAGGCGTGTTGAAAATTGTGCGGTCAATCGGATTGGCGGCGACAAATGCAAGCGTTGCCGCCTTCTTGGCCTCCAGCCGTTCTTCAATTTGCGGGCCAGGGAAATCCGGCCAGCGAATGTGCAGGCCGCCGGGCGGTGTGACGAAGTCTTCCGGGATAACGAAGTTTGGGTACGGCGGCAACTCTATGGACATCGCCGACTCGACCGTTTCTGAAATAGCTTTGAAACCAACCCACATACCCGAGAATCGAGACAATGCGATGCCGTACAGGCCGTATTCGAGATACTCGGCAATATTGGCAGGATTCAGGTTTGGCATGAGCCAACTCAAGAAAGCGACATCGGACTGATGCGGCATCGAAGACGAAACGCAGCCATGATCGTCTCCGGCCACCACCAGCACACCTCCGTGTGGTGAGCTGCCGTAGGCGTTGCCGTGTTTTAGTCCGTCACTGGCACGGTCGACGCCAGGGCCTTTGCCATACCAGATGCCGAAAACACCATCGACTGTCTTGTGCGGGTCTGCTTCGACCTGTTGCGATCCTAAAATGGCGGTCGCGGCCAGTTCCTCATTTACGGCTGGCAGGAACTCAATATTGTCCTCTTTGAGAAACTCGCTGGCGCGCCACAGTTCCTGATCATATGCACCGAGGGGAGAGCCGCGATAGCCGCTGATAAATCCGGCAGTGTTGAGTCCGGCTGCACGATCAAGTGTGCGCTGCATCAACGGGATCCTGACCAGGGCTTGAGTTCCGGTGAGAAACACCCGGCCCGATTCGCGACGATACCGATCGAGTAGCTCGTAGTTATCCAGTTTAAAATTCAATGGCTTGCGGCTGGCAGACATGGCGATCCAGTGTGATACAGAGCGGTAGCCACTCATAGTGGCAGAAGTTCGCCGAAAAGGGTGACCGGTTTAACCCGTTTTATCGATCAAAATCGAGTAAATATTCGAAAATAAGTAAATAAATGATAGAATATTGCAAATTATCGAGAAAAGTGATTTAAACATGTTGGGACGAAAAGACCGCCTGTTGCTGGACGAGCTGCAACGCGACTCGCGACTGACCATGCAACAACTGGCGGAGCGGGTCGGCATGTCCGCCTCTGCCTGCTGGCGGCGTGTTCGCAATCTCGAAGAGTCCGGCGTTATTGACCGCTACGCCGTATTGGTGAACCCACGCAAGGCCGGGTTTACGCTGTCGTCCATGACCCTGGTGTCGCTCGCACGGCATGAACAGAAGAACGTCGAAAACTTTGTTCAAGAAGTCATGCGCCACCCGGAGGTGCTGGAATGCTTCGCGACCAGCGGCGAGGCAGACTTTCACCTGCGCGTGGTCGTTGAAGATATGGATGCTTACAACGCTTTTCTTGACGATTTCATTTTCCGTCTTCCCGGCGTTTCGCAGGTTCGGTCCAACATCGTTCTGAAAGAAATCAAGGTCGATACGGCACTACCATTTAAGCGGTAGCTGGACTAATTTTTCCCCGATAATCGTTTCAGTTCGGTAAGATACGCACCCTATAAAAGCGCGCGCGGGTCGCTGCGCTGCAACAAAAAAACCGCATTTATGACTGAGCCTACCAAGAAATCTTCGGCGATCGAATTGCCGTCAGATCGTAAGAATTCCTACAATTACGAAGAGCTGATGAAAAGCGCGAATGGCGAGCTGTTCGACCCCGACAGCGCGAAATTGCCGTTGCCCAATATGCTGATGACCGATCGCGTTACGTTGATTACAAACGAGGGTGGCGAGTTCGGCCTGGGCGAAATAAAAGCAGAGCTGGACATCGACCCGGACCTGTGGTTTTTCAAATGCCACTTCAAAGGCGACCCGGTAATGCCTGGTTGTCTTGGCCTCGACGCATTGTGGCAACTGGTCGGCTTCTTCATGGTCTGGTCCGGTCTCTCGGGTCGAGGTCGCGCGCTGGGTGTCGGCAAAGTGAAATTTACCGGGCAGGTGTTACCAACGTCGAAACTCGTGACCTTCAATCTGAGCATCAAGCGCCTCATCACGCGCAGACTCATACTCGCTATCGCCGACGGCACGATGTCCGTTGACGGGCGGCAAATTTATACGGCCGAAGACCTGCGGGTCGGGCTGTTTTCTTCTACAGACGATTTTTAGGTGAAATAATGCGACGTGTCGTTATAACCGGTCTCGGTGTCGTTTCATGCCTCGGCAATTCCAAAGCAGATGTTTTGGAGTCCCTGCGTGCTGGAAAATCGGGTATTACTGCCAACGAAGAATTTAAAGAACGCGGTATGCGCAGCCAGGTGAGTGGCGCTGTCGATATCGATATTGCGGATCACATCGATCGCAAGGTTCGTCGCTTCATGGGTAACGCGGCTGCCTACTCTTACATATCCATGCAGCAGGCGATTGAAGATTCCGGCCTTGAAGAGTCCGATATCTCCAATCCCCGGACTGGAATTATCGTTGGCTCCGGCGGCGCATCCAGCTTAAATATTGTTGCCAGCGCGGATATCTTAAGGGATCGTGGTTGCAAGCGCATCGGGCCTTACATGGTCCCGCGAACGATGAGCAGCACAGTATCAGCATGTCTTGCCACACCATTCAAGATTAAGGGTGTTAACTATTCGATCACGTCAGCCTGCGCAACCAGTGCACATTGCATTGGAGCAGCGGCCGAGCAAATACAGTTCGGCAAACAGGACATCGTTTTTGCCGGCGGCGGTGAGGAAGAGGGCTGGACACTGGGCAGTTTGTTCGACGCGATGGGCGCGCTTTCCAGAAAATATAACGACACACCGGAGTTGGCTTCACGACCCTACGACACCACCAGGGACGGCTTTGTCATGGCAGCCGGTGGCGGCATGGTTGTCGTCGAAGAACTCGAGCATGCGAAAGCACGTGGCGCGAAAATTTATGCCGAGCTCGTCGGTTATGGGGCGACCTCCGATGGCAGCGATATGGTTGCGCCATCAGGCGAGGGCGCAATTCGCTGCATGCAATTGGCAACCTCGACCGTTGAGGGTCCCATCGACTACATCAATACGCATGGCACCAGCACACCGGTCGGTGACACCAAAGAGCTGGAGGCTATTCGCGAAGTATTCGGTGAGAACGTGCCACGATTCGGTTCAAGCAAATCCCTGTGCGGACATTCACTTGGCGCGACCGGCGTCAATGAAGCGATACATTGCATGTTGATGCTTGAGAATGACTTCATTGCACCATCCATCAACGTTGTAGACCGCGATCCTGCCATTGGCGATATGCCGCTGGTCACCGAACGAGTCGACAATGCCGGAATCAAAACGGTGATGTCGAACAGCTTCGGTTTTGGCGGTACCAACGCCACGCTGGTCCTGCAGCGCGATTGAGCCGGCAGAGTCTGTGGAAACACTATCCGAGCATCGCGCGTTCGGTGGCACCCTGGGTTTTTATGAACACAGGTCGAAAAGCACCCGCGTAAACATGCGCTTCGCTGTATTCTCGCCGCCGCAAGCCGAACGATCGGCGGTCCCCGTTTTGACCTATCTCGCGGGCCTGACCTGCAACGAAGAAACGTTCATGACCAAGTCCGGAGCGCTTGAGCACGCCGCTGAGCTTGGTTTGATGCTGGTTGCGCCCGACACGAGCCCGCGTGGCGACGATGTGCCAGACGACCCGGACGGCGCCTGGGACTTCGGTATTGGCGCGGGGTTTTACCTGAACGCGAGCGAAGCACCGTGGAGCACGCACTACCGGATGTACGACTATATTACGCTTGATTTAGCAGAAGTCGTCGCAAACAATTTCTCCGCCGACGCAGCCCGTCAGGGCATTTTTGGGCATTCGATGGGTGGTCACGGCGCTCTGACTATTGGCTTGAAAAATTCGCAAACGTATTCGTCAATTTCCGCATTCGCGCCTATTTGCAGTCCGATACATTGTCCGTGGGGGCGCAAAGCGTTGGGCAATTACCTGGGTGCGGAAGATAATGCATGGCAGCAATACGATGCGTCCGCGCTTGCGGCGAGTATTACCACGAAACCGACTAACAAAATTCTGGTCGATCAGGGCCTGTCCGACCCGTTTCTGGAACAGGAGCTTCATCCACACAGGCTGGAAGCGGCCTGTGAAGACAGTGGCATCGCACTCGATCTTCGGCGACATGCTGGCTACGACCATGGCTATTACTTTATCTCGACATTCATGGGCGATCATCTGCGGCATCATGCTGCAATTCTGAACCGTTGATCACTCACTCATGACCGACCTGACACTCCTGGTCATCGCAATGCTGGCGTCCGGTTGTGTCGCAGGGCTGTTTGCCGGCTTGTTCGGTGTTGGCGGCGGCATCGTCATCGTTCCAATGATGGAAGTGGCATTGTCATTTACCGGTGTTGACCCTTCGATCCGCATGCATGTTGCCGTAGCGACGTCACTCGCCGTCATCGTGCCGACGTCGATATCATCGGCCAGGGCGCACCACAAACGAAATGCCGTTGACCTCGTGTTAGCCAAAAAGTGGGCGATATTCGTTCTGGTCGGAGCGTTAGCCGGGACGTACGTCGCGGCACAGGTGCATAGTCGTGTATTGGCTGCCATTTTCGCAGTGTTCGCTTTTCTCATCAGCCTCAAAATGATTATCGGTCAACAAGACAAGGCGCTGACCGATAATGTGCCTGACAAGCCGTGGGTCTTCGCCGTTCCGTCATGCATCGGTTTTTTCTCCAGCATGATGGGAATCGGCGGCGGAACGTTTTCGGTGATGATCCTGACGCTGTTTGGCAAATCGATCCACAAAGCGGTCGGTACGGCCGCGCTGTTTGGCTTGTTTATCGCCGTACCGGGAACAATCGGCTTCATCATCGCCGGCTGGGGCAATTCAATGACGCCACCGTACTCACTGGGGTTTGTCAGTCTCATCGGATTCGCATTGATCGCGCCGACCACTGTCCTGGTCGCACCCATTGGTGCCAGAATCGCGCATGGCATGTCGCAGCGGAATTTAAACCTGGTATTCGGTATATTTCTAATGGTAGCGGCGCTACGCATGGCGACTCGCGTGATTTGAGAACGGAATGACCAAGGTAAAACATCATCCCGGCAATTCGAGGAACCCGTTGGTTGATGTGACCATTTGGCAACGGAGGCCGATAGACAGGCTAGTCGAGTCGCCTTGAAAATCGCATTACGGCCGCCGTCAGGGTGACAACGGTAAACGCGAGCAACATCAGCACCTCATTGCCGAGCTCAAAAATGCTTGCACCGCGCAACATGATTCCCCGCGTAATTCGAATGAAATGCGTAATCGGCAATATTTCTCCGAGGATCTGCGCCGCTTTTGGCATTCCGTCGAACGGGAATACAAAGCCTGACAGCAGTATCGAAGGCATGAGAAGAAAAAACGTCATTTGCATGGCTTGAAACTGCGTACGTGCGACAGTGGAAACGAAAAGACCAAGGGACAGATTGGCCGCGATGAATACGGCCGCACCGGCGTACAAGCCTAGCAGGCTGCCACGAACCGGCACGTCGAACAACAATTTTCCAATGGCTATGATGAGTGCGAGTTGAATCAGGCCAATGGCAATATAGGGTACGACCTTGCCGATCATAAGCTGGGTGGTGCTGACCGGCGTGTTGATCAGCAATTCGAGATTTCCATGTTCGCGTTCTCGTACGATTGCGACGGCCGTAAACATCAACATCGTTAGTGTCAGGATGACACCGATGAGTCCCGGAACGACGTTGACCGCCGTGCGCCGTTCCGGATTATAGAACGGACGAATTTCCATAGTTCGAGAGGGTGAGCGACTGTAAGAGCCGCTGTCAAACCGAACAGGCATGGTTGCCAGCTGACCGGCAACACTCACAATGGTCGGATCCGCGCCATCAATCAGCAAGTGAGCGACAGAGCGTCTCTTGTCAAGCACTCGCCGATCGAAGTCTGCCGGAATGTGAACACCGACCGATATTTCTCCTTTGCGCAGCAATTCTTCCAGCTGCTCCGGGGTTGCAACGGCGCGCGCAATATTCAGTACCTGGGTCTGCTCAAGATCTGCAATAAACTGTCGCGACATATGTGTATTCGCCTGATCGGCTACTGCGGCTCCCAGGTTACGAACATCCATATTGATGGCATATCCGAAAAGCAATAACTGCATCACGGGCAAACCAACAATCATGCCCATCGAGATACGATCGCGTCGAAGCTGCAACAATTCCTTGCGCATTATTGCGATCAGACGTATCGGCATCATTATTCCGCGTCTCCGGATTCGCGTGTGCTGGCAACAAACACGTCTTCGAGAGAGGGAGCGATTATTCGCACATCCGCCTGCACTCCGCATTCGCTTAGACGGGACTGAACCAGTTTTTGCGGATCCTCACGCTCATCGGCAACCAGGACGCGCAGGCGAATCCCGAGCTGGGTCACGCTGACAATATCCGGATGCTCTCGCAGCGCTCTGTGTGCATCGCCCGGGCTGTCTGCGTTCACTTCAAGAACGATCATGCCGATCGATGATTGTAGTTCTGCCGGTTCGCCGTCCGCGACCTTGTTGCCATTGTCGAGAATGGCGAGCCGATGACATCGTTCGGCTTCATCCATGTAATGCGTCGATACCAGGATGGTCGTGCCGCCCTCCGCAAGTTCGAACAGCTTCGCCCAGAAGTCTCTTCGATTGCGCGGGTCCACTGCGCTGGTTGGTTCGTCGAGCAGCAACAGTTCCGGTTTGTGCAAAACAGCGGCAGCGAGCGCGAGTCGCTGCTTCTGGCCGCCACTCAAGGTTCCTGCCAACTGGTCGCGGCGTTTGGCGAAGCCGTATTCTCCTACCAGCTCATCGATTCTCGATTTTCGTTTACTTCTGGGCCACGCGTAGATGTCGGCAATGAAACGGAGGTTTTCTACAACGGTCAAGTCGCCATACAAGGAAAACTTTTGCGTCATATAGCCAATCCTGGGCTTCAATTCGTTCGCCGCTTGCGCCACCTGCAGCCCGAGCACTTCCGCGCTCCCCTCGGTTGGTTTCAACAGGCCACATAGCATACGAATAGCTGTCGTCTTGCCGGAACCGTTGGGACCCAGGAAACCGTAAATTTTCGCGCGCGGCACGTCCAGATCGAGGTGGTTTACGGCGACCAGCGAGCCAAACTGCTTGGTCAGGCCGCGCGCACGAATTGCGTAGTCTGCGTTCGTGTTCATTCGGTGCTGTCACCGACAAGTTCAACTTCAACTGGAATTCCATCGGGCAGTCGCTCACCTGCGACGTCGAGATCAATCTTGGCCAGGTAGGTCAGGCGGCCGCGATCGTGTTTGGTCAGCGCAAAATAGGGCGTAAATGATGCCTCGCTGGCTATCCAGCGAAACCTGCCGTTGATTGGCTCGCTTATGCCGTCTGCAAATACTCGCACTCTTGTGCCGGGCGATACGTTGGTCCTTTTGTCTGCTGGAACGTAGATTCGCGCATAAGGTTGTTTCCCGGACAGCATTATGGCCATCGGCTGTCCGCTCAACGGTCGCTCGCCGGGCTCAAAAATAAAACTGTCAACCAGACCATCTACCGGGGCCTTCGTTGTGAGTCGCTCCAGATCGACCTGCAATCCCTCGAGCTGCGCTTCTACGCGTCTTAGAGCTGCCTGCGCCTGCGCAAGTTGTTCAATGGTTGTTCCGGTCAGCAGTTCCGCAAGCTTCGCCCTGTTGAAATCGAGATTGGCTGCTGCACCGTCACGGGCCGCCTGGGCGCGATCAAGATCGTCGGGAGACGTGAGTTTTCGATCCAGCAGCGCCTGGACGCGATCAAGTTCTATGCGCCTGAACTCGAGCTCCTGTACCGCACCATCGACCCTCGCTTGGGCTGCGACGATCTGTTCGGTTCGTGGACCGCGCGTCAGTTCGTCCAGGCGGGCCTGGTTTTGCGCGACTGCCGCTTCTGCCTCACGTACGCGAGCGACAGCCCGATCCGGTGCCTGTTGAATGATGATGTCGCCCTTTTTCACGAGCTGACCTTCTGTCACCAGCCTGGATACGATTGGCTCC
>SMVB01301857.1_pt1 | contig 10266 bp, 8 predicted proteins | sample 2456461 | NCBI WGS metagenome assembly SMVB01 (sample SAMN11095934, study PRJNA526329) | marine sediment metagenome | biome: Marine sediment; feature: Surficial sediment; material: Deep marine sediment; isolation source: Hadal surficial sediment | place: Pacific Ocean | collected 2014-05 | depth 0-1...
CCTGGCTCATCCCGGCCTGGCCCATGCGGGCCGGGCCCTGCCGGCCCTGGCCCGGTCCGGTCTCGCGGCTGTGGAATGCGACCATCCCGGCCATGACCCCCGCCAGCGCCGGCGCTGGCGGGAAGCCGCGCAGCACCTGGACCTGGTGGCCACGTCAGGCTCTGATTTTCATGGCAGTTCTCACCGTCATGGTGCGGTCGGGTCCGAGAGCATCGACAGCACCACCCTGACCGCTCTGGAAGCCCGCCGCCCCTGAATGAGCCGGGTCCACGGCTCCAAGCCAGCCCTGACCTTCTGGCTGCGCCTGCCTACCCCCCGCTGGCTGCGCAGGTTGCCCTGCTGGCAGCCGAACAGAAAAAACGGCTGCTGGCGCAGGGCAACCCGTCTTCGCCAGCTTCACAGATGAGCGGCATCACCCGGGCAGCGGGTCCAGGTCTCCCCTGGGAGCGGCTGGTTTCCCTTTGGCCACCGGAACTCGCCGGTATCCCGCAGGCGGCGGGGCGGGGCACCCCTGAAAGCGGCCGTTGTTTCCGTTCGGCCACCGGAACTCACCGGTATCCCACAGGCGGCGGGTCGGGGCACCCCTGAAAGTGGCCGTTGTTTCTGTTCGGCCGCCGGAAGGGGTGCCCCGACCCGCCGCCCCGCAGGGCAAGCCGCGAAGCCAGCGGTCATACGGCAGTAAGCAGCGGAATTGCCACCATGCCCAGCGAATCCGCTAGAATGGCAGGCCGACCGGGAAGGAATCAATCCATGGACTTGAGCCCACTCCTGCGCAATGCCTGTGAAACGGCTGGACTGATGGAGATCGCCGACAAGGTCCTGGCAGGCGAGCGCCTGTCGTTTGAGGACGGCGTGTCTCTGTACACCAGTCCCAACCTGCTGGCGGTGGGTTCCCTGGCCAACCTGGATCGGGAGCGCCGCCACGGCAATCTGGCCTATTACGTGCTCAACCAGCACATCAACCCGACCAACATCTGCGTTGGCGGCTGCCGTTTTTGCGCCTTCGGCCGCGCCAAAGGCGCCACCGATGCCTACCTGCTGACCCTGGAGGACATCGAAGCGCGCGTGCGGGAAAAACTGGACCGTCGCATCACCGAACTCCACATCGTGGGAGGCTTGACCCAGATCATGCCGTGGTCCTACTACCCGGACCTGCTGCGCCGGATCAAGGCGCTTCGACCCGATGTCCACATCAAGGCCTTCACCATGGTGGAACTGGACTACCTGGCTCGGGAGGTCGCCTGCCGGCCACTGCCCGAAGTGATCCAGGAACTGCGGGACGCGGGCCTGGATTCGTGCCCCGGAGGAGGCGCCGAGGTCTTTTCCGAGCGGGTCCACCAGGAGATCTACAAGGGGAAAATCGGCGGAGACCAGTGGCTGGCCACCGCCCGTACAGTCCATGAATGCGGACTCAAGAGCAACGCCACCATGCTCTACGGCCATGTGGAGACCGTGCCTGAAAAGGTGGACCACCTGCTGCGCCTGCGGGATCTGCAGGATGAAACAGGCGGCTTCGTGAACTTCATTCCCCTGGCCTTCCATCCGGCCAACACCCAGATGTCCGAGTTGCCGGAGACCACAGGCTACGCCGACCTGCGCAACATCGCCGTTGCCCGGCTCCTGCTGGATAACTTCGACCACATCAAGGCCTACTGGATCATGATCACTCCCAAGATCACCCAGACCGCAATGCATTTCGGCGCCGACGACTTCGACGGCACCGTGGATGATGAAGAAATTGCCCATGACGCCGGTGCCTCGACTCCGACCTGCCTGTCGGTGTCCGAGCTCGTGGAGCTGATTCGCGCTGCGGGCCGGGAACCCGTGGAACGGGACACCCTGTTCAATGTCATCCGGTCACCCGACGCGGCAACGGCCATGGCAGGATCGGCATGAGGCAACTTCCAGCACCCTCCCAGACCGGCCGCTTCCTGGCGGTGGACCAGGGCGCAGGCGCCTACCATGCCGCGCGGCTGGCCGCCGGCACGACCCTTGTGCTGACTGGAGGGGTCACGGCGGCCATGACTCTGACAGGCGGATCGCTCCTGGGCACGATGGCGGGGGTGACGGGTGTCGCCCTCTCTCTCGCCGCAGCAGCCTACCTGGCCGGCCTGCTGCTGCCGTTCTCTCGCCTGCGCTCGCGCCTCCTGCTGCGCACCTATGCCATGGTGATCGATCGCTACATTCTGCGCACCCTTCTGCGGGCCGTGGGCCTGGTGGGTGACAAGACCGACCCGCTCCTCCGCCTCTTCCTGCAGGCCAATAATGCCAGCGTGCGAGCCCTCTACCGCCACCACAAACCGAAAAAGCTGGTGATCCTCCTCCCCCACTGCGTGGTCTGGACACGTTGCCCCAAGAAGGTGATCAAGGATCTGGCCAGTTGCACCGAGTGCGACCTCTGCCAGATGGAGGAGATTCTCGGCCTGGCCGATCGTGCTTCCCTGCCGGTGGCCATCGCCATCCGTTCCGACGAGGCTTATGAGCAGGCACGGGGCATGGGACCGGACCTCACCTTGGCCGTAGCCTGCGATGACCGCCTGGTGAAAGGGATCACCCGCGTCCCGGAACTACCAGCCTTCGCTCTCCCCCTGCATCTTCCCAAGGAGGCGTGCCATGACAACCTGGTGGACCTCAGCGGCCTTCACGAAGCACTCGCATACTTTCTGGGGACCGAGCGGGCGGCGGGCCGAGCTGCCGTGCCCATGACGGCCACCGTCACGGATGACCGGGCCGCCACGGACCGCCGCGTCCGCCTCCCGGTGCTGTCATCGCAGGCGAGCGCAAGTGCCCGTCCCGCCGGCCAGCCCTGAACCTTTGAACCGGCGCGCCCGCAGCGCCGCCGCTCTGCAGCACATGCGGCCGCGCTCCTGGCCTGTGGTGGCGGGGCACTTCCTGGCAGGGGCCGCGGCGGCAGCATCCCCGGAGATCCTTCTGGAACGGGCTCCCTGGATCCTGGCAGCCGCGGTCATCTGGTCCGTGGGACTCAACGGCGGGACGTTGGCCCTCAACAGCGCGGTGGACAGGGATGAAGGAGATGTGGGCTACCTGGACGGGCCGCCGCCCGTACCCAGGGGCCTGGCCGTTTTCGGCGTCAGCATCATGGTGGCGGCCTTGGCCCTGTCCCTGGTGACCGCCCGGGCGGGTTATCTGGGCGAGATCTTTCCCCTCCTCCTGGGCGGCTCGCTGATCCTCTCGATCCTCTATTCTGTGCCGCCCGTTCGCCTCAAGGCCAGGGCCGGGTACGACATGATGGTGAACTGCGCCGGTTACGGCGGCATCACTTTCCTCGCCGGCGCCGCGGCGACCACCAGGCCGCTGGATGCCGCCGTGCTCTGGGCGGGCACCGGCTTCGCCGTCCTGTTCGCATCCATCTATCCCCTCACCCAGATTTACCAGATGGAAGACGACGCCCGCCAGGGGATACGTACCCTGGCGGTGAGGCTGGGTCGGCGAGGCTCCCTCATCCTGGCCACAGCGGCAGCCGCCGTGGCCCTGTCCTGCCTGGCCCTGGGGATCATGGCCCGGCATCCGGGAACGCCTCTTCGGGCTGTCCTGCCCCTGGTGCTGCCGGTCACCCTGTGGATACGTGTCCTCCTGCCCCACCTGGTGACGGGTGGCGTGGCCTGTGACAAGAAGACGATGTACGCCGGGTTGCGGGCCTGGGCGGTCACCGATCTCATCGCCGCCCTCTGCTTGATGCCGGGATTGATGTCGGTGGCCGCCTGAACTCAGTCGGCGACCCGCTCATCAAGAACTTCCACCGCCGCCAGCGCACGCCGGCGCACCCATGGCGAGCTGTCTGTCTCGGCCAGAGCCCGCAAGCGTTCCAGTGAGGCCGTATCACCCAGGCGCGACAGCGCCTGGGCCGCATCGCCTCGCACCCGCAGATCGGAATCATCCAGGGCGTCACGCAAGGCCACCACCGCCGCCACAGCGCCCATCTCACCCAGGATGAGCGCGGCGAACTGGCGCACTCCACCATTCTGATCCTCGCGCAGCAGAACCGCCAGCGGTCCCGCGGCCCGGGGCGGACGGCGGACAGCGACCACCTCAAGAGCTCGCTGCAGTTGAATGCGTCGAAAACTCCCTCTGGCCACGGCACGTGAATCGCTCGCCTCCCGTTGCAGCAGGGCGATGATGCCGTCCAGATCGGCGCTGGCGGTGCGCGGGTCTTCCAGATCTCCCGGAACAAAACTGTCCACCAGCCAGTTGTTCTCACGAAAAACGACGCCGACCTGAATCCTGGGTTTGGCTCCCAGTGCATCGATGGCGAAGACACCCACCCTGGCAAAGGCCTGGCGGCGGAGGCTCACCGGGCCTGTGACCACCATGGTCCGCTTGGCTGCGAAGAAGCGCCGGGGATCGTCCCCGTGGGTCGTCTTCAGCTCGCGGCGGTAACGGCCGGCCACGTCGCCGGAAAAGCAGGCGGTGAAGGCGGAGAAATCGCCGGCATCCCTGGCCGCGGCAACGCGCTCGACCACGGCGCGGACGGCGGCCGGGTCGGAGCCAATATCGGGTGCGCAGCCGGCGGCCAGCGATAGCAGCAACGCCATGCCGGCGCAGCGGCCTGTGCCCGCGGCGATGGATCTAGAGCAGGTAGGACGCGGCAAAACCAAGCTGGGCCACCATCATCATGAGGTACATGTGAGTCCAGGACGGATGGTTCTCACTCTCGGCAAGGGCATCAGGATCCCGGAGAATGAGATACACGACGTAGCTGCCCCAGAGAGCCAGACCGAGACCGAATCCGGTGAGAAGCACGGGGTTCCCGGTGAGGATGGCGTGTTCAGGCGCCAGCGGATCGGGCAGGTAAGCCCCCAGCGGCATGAGGAACCACGGCAGCACGAAGAAGGGCGCCACCATGCGTGCCGCCGTCCGCACGCCGAAGACGATGGGCAGCGTGCGGCAGCCTCCCAGCCGGTCGCCGGGCATGTCCGAGAAATCCTTGGTGGAGGCGGCGCCCAGGAGGAACAGGAAGAAGATGCCGCCTATGAACCACGGCTCGATATGGAAGATTGAGGCCACCATGGACCAGCCGGCCACCTTGAGGAGCAGTCCCCGGGGGATGGCGATGGTCAGGTTGGCGCCGATGGTACTGGCCTTGGTTCTGCCCAGGGCCGGCGCGGAGTAGACAAAGGTGAACAGGGTGCCCAGGGCATAGATGAAAATGCACTCATGGCGCGCCAGGGGCGCCATGAACTTGGCCACCAGGGTGGTCTCGGGCCAGGTGACCACGAGCCAGGTGGGCAGCAGCGCCGCCATATAGAGCACCACGGCGAACCGCCAGGCCGGGGGGATGCCAATGGCGCCGGTGATCAAGGGTCGCTCCGGTTTGTTGATGCGGTCAATTTCCAGATCGTAGATCTGGTTGATGACGTTGGAGCCGGCGTTGAGCAGACCGGCGCAGGCCGTGCCCAGAAGGATCGTCCCGACGACGGCCCAGGTGATGGCATGCGCCGGATCCGGGTTCCAGACCGAACCCCAGGCCGTGATGGCTCCGGAGACGACACCCAGCCCGGGTGGCAGAAGAGTGAACGGCCGCGTGAAGCGGATCCAGGTGCGTGCGCTTGCCATGGGGAGAGCGAATCTACAGGACGACGACCGCCAGCGCCAGCGCCACGCCGGCGCCCACAACGGTGTTGAGGAAGTTGACCATCTCGTTGTCCAGCAGCTTGATGCTCTCCAGAGCGGCACCCATGTACGATTCACCCATGGCACCCACGAAGGCGCCGGCAGCCACAGGACCGAGACCCATGGGAGGAATGAAGCCGGTCAGGACACCCAACCCACCCAGGAGCAGGGCGGCAGCCATGCCGGCCACCGTGCCCTCCAGGCTGATGGCACCCTCGGTGCCGGGGGGCACCGGCCGCAGACTGGTGATGAGTACCGTGCGCCGGCCATAGACCTGGCCTATCTCACTGGACACCGTATCGAAGGCCGCGGTGGCAAAGGCAGCCACGAAGGCCACTGCCAGCCAGGTCTGATGGGGCGTGACGGCGGCCAGCAGGACAAGGAACAGGCCGGTCCCGCAGTTGGCCAGCGCGTTCTTCGCTCCCCGGGATCCGCCTTTTTCCTGGGCGATGCCCGCAGCGGCCTTGGCAGCGTAGCCGACACGCGTGGCCAGGGAGCCGATGAGAAAGAAGGCGGCCAGCATGAGATAGCCTCGCCAGCCGCCGAAGGTGAAGATGAAGGTTCCGACCACCACACCGGCGGCGAAACCCGACCCGTCCACCGCCCGCGCCCGCAGGGCCAACCAGCCCACCACCAGGTTGATCGCAAGCCCCACGACCAGGTTGACGCCCCACTCTCCCAGGCGCGCCGTGAAGAGAGCCGGCTCGGCCAGGGTCAGACCATAGAGCACGACCCCTGCGGCCAGGGGCACCAGCAGATTGTCATCCACGCCGGTGGGCAGCGATTCCAGGATCGCGGCCAGCGCCGCCGTGGCCGCCACCGCCGCCAGGACGAGAAAGGGATCGGGATGCCGCCCGTGCCCGGCAGCCACGAACAGATACATGAGCCAGGCCGTACCGCCACCACAGAAAAACAGGGCCACCGTCCCGGCCAGTGATTTGTCCCGGTTCCACGGCAGCCGGGGCCGGGGCAGGCTCTTGCCCACCAGGGTCGCCATGCCGTCACCGAAGGCCATGAGGGCCCAGCCGGCGGCGGCGATCTCGAGGCGGCGGGCGAACACCAGGGTCAGGATCAGCACCGACAGGGGATAGAAAATGATGCCCCAGGCAACACCCTGGCGGCGATCCTGCTCCCGTTCGAGAGAGTGCCCGGAGAGAGACGGCAGGACCAAGATATTCATCAGGAGAGCCGCACCGCCCAGGGCCCAGGCGCCCCATGCCGGGAGCCAGTGCAGGAGAGCAGCCAAAGTGCCGCTCCCCATATGGACCGCTTTGCGTCTCCACTCGGTGCCGCCGATGCCGCCGGCCTCAGGAGACATGTCCCGCCGCCCGCAACCATGCGACTGTCTCCGCCAGCCCTTGAGCCAGAGGCGTGATCCTGTAGCCCAGTTCCTCCCGGGCCCGGGCCGCGTCATAGGCCCAGGATTCACGGTAAATATTCACGACCTGGTGGGTCAATTCCGGTGGCCGGCCGCTGATCTCAGCCCACGCCCATTGCAGGCGGCCCAGCCACCAGGCGACAGCGTAAGGGATATGACGCGTGGGCGCAGGCTTTCCACTCACCTGCGACAGGGTCGCCATGAACTGGTTGAGAGTCGCGTTCTCGCCGCCGAGAATATACCCCCGGCCGATCCTCCCGCGCTCCAGAGCGGCCACCACTCCGGCGGCCACATCCTTGATGTAGGCGTAGCAGACCGGCCTGTCGCCGGGCCCGAGGATGCCGGGGAGCCCTTTGGTGAGGAAGAGGAGAATCTGTTTGGTCACCAGGCCGCCGGCGGTGAGGGTGCCCGGTCCATACACCACCCCCGGGTAGACCGTGACCAGTGGCCAGCCAGCGGCCATGCGTTCCCGTGCAACCTGGTCGGCCAGGTACTTGGTCCGTTGGTAATCGTTGTGAAACGGGGGGCCGGCTGGGGGGTCTTCCTCCCGGCGGGGGCGCCCGCGGGAAGGGCCCAGAGCCATGAACGATGAGCTGTAGACCACACGCTCGACTCCCGCCGTCCGCGCGGCCCCCAGGACATTCAGGAATCCCTGCACATTGACCTGGTCGAACACGCGGCGGTCAGGCATCCACATCTGCACCAGCGCCGCCATGTGGAGAACCGCCTGGAAGCCGCCATCCCGACCCAGAGCCGCTGCCAGAGAAGCCGGATCGGTCACATCCCCGGACACCGTGACAAGTCCCGCCTCCAGATCCGAGGGCGCGCGGAACGGGCGGACCAGGAGCGTCACCTGGTGCCCGCCGGCCAGGAGAAGACGCGCCACCTCCCGGCCAAGGAACCCGGTCCCACCTGTCACCAGGACTCTCACAGGCCGGCGGATTCCTGGCGATGCAGGGCCAGGACCTCCCGCAGCCCTTCCCGCCAGGGGCGGGACGGGGCGCCGGTCAGGCGGGTGAAAAGCGATGTGTCCAGGCGCGAATCCGCGGGGCGCCGAGCTCTGTCGCCCATGGAGTCGGACAGAACCGGCTCGATCTGAACGTCGAACCGCTTCGTCTCATCCAGGATGGCGCGGGCGAAATCGGCCCGGCTGACACCGCCGGCACTGGCGACGTGAACCAGCCCCGTGGCACCCACAGCCAGGAGTTCCACCAGGCCCCGGGCCAGATCGCCCACCCCGGTGGGGCACCCCACCTGGTCCCGGACCACCGGGATGCTCCCGCCGGCCAGAGCCGCGGCGAGCACCTTCTCCACGAAGCCGGGACGACGGCCATGGCCGCCGAACAGCCAGGCCGTGCGCAGAATCAGAGCTTCGGGATGGCTCTCCAGGACCAGCAGTTCACCTTCGCGCTTGTTCCGCCCGTAGACGGAGAGGGGGTTGGGCACCGCCGATTCAGCGTAGGGAGCCCCGCCGGCGCCATCAAAGACGTAGTCACTGGACAGATGCACGAATCTTGCCCCCGCCCCGCGGGCCGCCCGCGCCATCTTGCCGGCCGCCACGGCATTGAGCAGGTGAGACTGTGCCGGGTCGGCCTCACAAGCGTCCACATCGGCCCAGCCCACGGCGTTGATGACCAGGTCGGCTTCCAGCCGCTCCAGTTCTCCGCACATGCGGAAGTAGTCGGTGGCATCGAGTTCGACGCGCCCGGCGGCCACCGTCTGGGGGGCATGGGCCGAGAGAGCCTCGGCGATGGCAGCGCCGGCGCGACCGTCGGCACCCAGGACCACCGGCCTGGAGTGGCGAAGATCCACCGGGGTGGCGGTCATGGCCCGGACCCGCCGTTCTGCAGGTCGAGGAAATTGCCGATGCCTCTCAAGTTGATCACGAAGCGGTATTCCCTCTGATTGGTGCCGATAAAATCCCGGTCCAGAACCTCTACGGCAAAGCCGCAACACTGGGTATCGTACCCGACTCGATAGCGTTGATCCTGCAGCCGGGCAAGAGAGGCGTCATAATTGAGGGAGACGGCCACCGAGATCTTGTGCCGAAGAAAACTGGTGCCGCCGTTCACCCGCAACCGCGACGAGTTGAGGGTTTGCCCATCCAGGCCGTTGCGGAAGAACCAGCTCCCGCGGAGGAAACCGTAGCTGGGATGGAACAGGCTGGCGCTGAAGCTGGCATCGGAGACGGCGTTCTCAAGGATATGGTAGCCCACCCGGGCATCCAGACTGGTGTTCCGGGAGGGGTTGACCCGGGCATCGAGGATGAGGGAGGAGAGGTGACTCTCAGCCAGTGTCTCCAGGGTCTCGACACCATCGCCGTCCCGATCCAGGAACTGAACGTCCGTGGACAGGGTTCTGTCAAAGGAGTAACGCTGGGTCAGGGAGACGTTCATGATCTCAACCGGGCTGGTGAGCTTCACGCCCGCCTTCTCCTCTCCCGACGGCAGCAGGGACAGGTCATTCTCCTCCCGGAGCACTCCCGGCAATCCCGTGGAGGACGGCTTGGGCGCCTCCGGGCCGGCGGTGGAGGCCTGGCTCCCGTCTCCCTGGATCTCCCCTCCCTCCTGCTCGGCCGGCGCCGGCGTGCGCACCACTTTGCGGGCGAACAACCGGCTCACCACGCCGAACTGAATCTCATTGAGGTCACCGGGCAGAAGATCGATCTCATCGAAACGCAGAATCCGGGCGTTCTCCTCGGAGTCAGGTGAACGCAGGTAGCGATAGGTCAGGCGCGGCTCGATGGTCGATTTCAAGCGGCCGTTCCCCTTTTCATCGAAGAAGATGCGGCTCAGGCGCGGTCCCAGAAACTGGGTATCAAAGAGCATGAACTCGCGCGCCAGTGCATCGCCGAACCGGGTCGGATCATCGGGGTCCAGGGCCCGGGTGTAATAGGTCTCGCGCAGTTGAAGAGATGGCGTCACGTCGAGCCAGGGGGCGGGTGACATGGGTGCCGAGATGGAGGGAAAGATATCCACGCGCCCGTAGGAACCCGTGGGGAACCCCGTCCCCGACTTGTCCAGGATGGCCGCGGAACTCACCATGGAGAGATAGAGAGGGCTCTTCCCCAGACGCCGGCTGCGCAGGCGAATTTCCGCCTCGGGAAGCCGGGACTGGACAACCGTATCGTCGCCGAAGAACTGCTCCCGGCGTTCCATCCGCATGTTCAGGATCAGGTAGCCGCGTCCGACGACGTACTCCGCCCGGGACAGGGCGGATGGGTCCGATCCCCGATCCAGATCGCGGCTGAAATCCAG
>SMVB01088178.1_pt1 | contig 10263 bp, 11 predicted proteins | sample 2456461 | NCBI WGS metagenome assembly SMVB01 (sample SAMN11095934, study PRJNA526329) | marine sediment metagenome | biome: Marine sediment; feature: Surficial sediment; material: Deep marine sediment; isolation source: Hadal surficial sediment | place: Pacific Ocean | collected 2014-05 | depth...
AAGGTTATTTTCTTATGTGCTTCTACCATTGCGAGTGCTAGTATCCTCATGCAATCTAAAAGCGACCGCTTCCCAAATGGAATGGGAAATGACAGCGGTGAACTTGGGCATAATATTATGGATCATCATTTCAAAGCAGGCGCATGGGCTACTGTAGAAGGCTATGAAGATAAATATTACAAAGGGCGTCGCCCGAATGGGATCTATGTTCCGAGATTCAGAAATATTGGAGGGAAGACCGATCAAAAGAATTTCACACGAGGCTATGGCTATCAGGGAGGTGCGAGTCGAAGTCATTATGAAGAGGTAGTGGCCGAATTGGCCTATGGAAAGAACCTCAAGGAATCAATAACAGAACCCGGTAAATGGAGAATATTGTTGCTGGGATTTGGTGAATGCCTGCCTTATCATGACAATAAAATGACCCTCGATTATGACATTCTTGATAATTGGGGATTACCAACCATCACTTTTGATGCGGAATGGAAAGAGAACGAATATGAAATGCGGAAGGATATGGTGCAACAGGCCGTAGAGATTTTTGAAAAAGCAGGGTATGCAGATATAGAACCCTGGGATGATCCGGGAGCTCCGGGCCTGGGAATTCACGAAATGGGAACTGCCCGTATGGGGAAAGACCCAAAGACCTCTGTATGTAATGGAAACAATCAATTACACGCAGTACCTAACGTATATGTGACCGATGGATCCTTTATGACCTCGGCAAGTTGTGTAAACCCATCGTTATCTTATATGGCATTTACTGCCCGTGCTGCAAATCACGCTGCACAACAAATTAAAATAGAAGCGTCATGAAAAGAAGACAAGCATTAAAGAATATAGGATTGGGTGCCGGATTTTTAGTGGCCTCCCCAACGATAATGAGCTTATTGCAAAGCTGTACCAATGAACCGGAATTCAACCCCTTATTTATCACTAAAGGGGAAGGACACGCCTTACGACGCGTTGTGGATCTAGTTATACCTTCTGATGATACTGTGCCAGGAGCAGTCGATGTAGGCGTTCATAGCTTTATTGATTCTTTTTGGAACGAGGTACTCCCAGAAAAAGAACAAGCTTTGGTAAAAGTTGGTTTTACGGTATTTGGAGATAAATTCCGAAGTACTTTTGATAAAGAGTTGGAAGCCGGTAAACCTGAAGAGTTCGACCAGCTTATGGCTCAATATTTGAAAACCAGTAATGAAGAGCAAAAAGCCTTTGGCGAGAAGATGGGTGAGTTTTATTCAGCATATGAAAAGGATCCTACAGCGCTACCAGACACCGATGCTGCCATGTTTAGTTTACTTTCCAATATACGCGGAATGACCATTTGGAGTTGGAAGACCAGCGAACAAATAGGAGAGAACGTTCTTTGGTATGATCCCGTTCCGGGACAACATAAAGGATGTCTTCCTTCGAGTGAGGCGGGAAACGGAAAAGTGATGTCGTTATAAGAATATAAAGTTAGTATGTTCAGCATTTCTAGGGATGCTGAATTAAATTCAGCATATATGAAACGAAGACAATTTATTAAAAAGGGAGCCTTAACGGGTTCCCTTTTTGCATTTGGAGGGGCTGCATTTGGAGCCGAATTGATCACGAACCCAAAATTTGAAAGCCAATCGAAACATTCCTTTCACCTTAAGTATGCGCCTCATGAGAATATGTTCAAGGCCCATGCCGGGGGTTCTATCATCGATCAGTTGGAATTCATGGCGGATCAGGGATTTACAGCCTTTGAAGATAATGAAATGCGTAATCGGCCTGTGGAAGTTCAAAAGGAAATGGCGAAGGTCATGGAAAAACGAGGGATAGAAATGGGCGTTTTTGTGGCGCATAAAATATATTGGCGAGAGCCAAATTTAGCGAGCGGGAAGCAAGAATGGCGGGATGAATTTCTTCAATATATAAAAGACGCGGTGGAAGTCGCCAAAAGAGTCAACGCTAAATGGATGACTGTAGTGCCGGGGCATGTAGATCTGCGTTTGCATAAAAGTTACCAAACGGCTAATGTGATCGAGACTTTGAAAAGGGCCGGTGCCATTCTTGAACCTCATGATCTGATCATGGTGCTCGAACCTCTCAATTTCAGAGATCATCCCGGATTATTTTTGGCAGAATCTCCGCAAGCGTATCAAATTTGTAAAGCGGTGGATAGTCCTTCTTGCAAAATATTATTTGATATCTATCACCAGCAGATCCAGGAAGGGAATCTAATACCAAATATTAAGGCTTGCTGGGAGGAGATCGCCTATTTCCAGATCGGAGACAATCCCGGCCGTAATGAGCCCACTTCCGGAGAGATAAACTATAAAAATATCTTTAAGTACATTCACAGTCGGGGTTTCAGCGGCATCTTAGGCATGGAACACGGGAATTCAATACCGGGAAAAGAAGGGGAACTACGCGTCATCGCTGCTTATAAAGAAGTCGATGATTTTGTATAAACCATCCACGCATTGAATTATTAGTTATTCCGTTAATTCCTCTACTATGAACTTCCCTTGCATAGTACCAGAATGTCCCGGGAAGCTACACATGAAGTCATAAGTTCCTGCCGGAGGAGCAGTAAAGGTTATGGAAGTAGATTGACCGCCACCAATCGTTTTGGTATGTACGATCACGTCTTTTCCGTCATTGGGGATATAGTCTTTAGTGGCCCCCGCAGCGGCAGCTTCTATCGAGAAAGCTGGGATTTCAACCCCTTTTTTCAACAGGACAAAGTTGTGACCCATCACTAGTATCTCCATTTTACCCGTATGTCGTAAAGTAAGAGTCACCTCTTGCCCTACTTTCACACGAATTTCCTTTTTATCGAATTGCATTAGGTCGTTACCGGTAAGCCCAATATTTATTGTATTGCTACTTTCTTTTTTAGGGGTTTTAGTAAGCCCAATTTTAACCGATTTCTTTTCTTCTTTTTTTTCTTCTCCACCACCGCAACTTACCATAAATGAAATCGCAGTAAAAACGAAAATATACTTGAAAAATTTCATAGTTCTATAATTTAGTATTCAAAAATTGCAGGGTACGGGTTTCACTGTAATAAACCGAATTGGATTGATGGAAACCAACATGCCCTCCGGTTTTAGGCATTTCAAGATAGATGTTTTTTGACTGTGATGCAAGTTCGATAGGGTAACAGGCTTCAGAGAGAAAGGAGTCATTTTCGGCACATAATAACAAGACAGGTGTGACTATCTTAGGTAAAAATTGAAGACTACTATTCTTTTCGTAATAATCGGAAGCATCCTTGAAACCATGTGCAGGGGCAGTGTATTTATCGTCATAATCTTTCAGGGATCGTATACTTTTAAGTTCTTCCGGACTCATTTTATCAGGGTATTTCGGCATTTTAAGTTTGTATTTCTTTCTTAAATTATAAAGAAAAGAAGTTCGATATACGATATTTCCTGATTCAGAAAGTCTGTGCATCGAGCCCTTTAAATTAAGGGGAGCCGAAATTGAGATTCCTTTCTTTATTTCCTTCGGAAGGGTAGTTCGCTCCCCTAAATACTTCAGAAGTAAATTGCCTCCTAAACTAAAACCAATAATCGCGATCTCATCGTAACGGCCCTTTTTCAGAATAAAATTAATGACAGCTTCCAGGTCATCCGTTTTCCCGGCATTATACGATTCATAATGAAGATTGTCTTCCCCACTGCAACCTCGGTAATTCATGCCACAAACGTCCCAGCCATTTTCATTAAGTGCTTTCCCCTGGCCAATCATATACCGTCGCTGGGCGTTGCCTTCCAGGCCATGGAGTAAAATAGCGGTTTTTCTGGTCTTTTTGATAGAAAACGACCAATCCAAGTCCAAAAAATCGTCATCGGGTAAAATGACCCGTTCCCGTTGTTGTAACAGTTTTGGACGAGGGCGCAGTTTGGCTGAGTAAATAGTCGAAAAATGGCTATTTTTAAATAATCCGGAAATTTTATACGAGGATGAGACGATCGGCATTTAGAAACACAGAATTGGATGTAAATCTGGCAAATATAAATCGAAAAACATAAATTTTTCCTAATAGTTTTTTGTGAAATGTTCGTTTCAGTAAATTTATACCATTCATTTAACAAGTAATGCCAAGAACTGAAGTTTTTGATAGGGAGGAAGTATTAGAGAAAGCCAAGAATATCTTCTGGTTCAAGGGGTATAACGGGACTTCCATGCAAGATCTGGTGGATGCAACCGGTTTAAATCGCAGCAGCATTTATAATTCTTTCGGCAATAAAATGGAGTTATATCTGCAAACTTTAAAGAAATATCAAGGGGATATTAGCGATCTTTTTGATAAAGCTAATAAACAAGAGCGAAATGCAATTGAAACGATCGGTTTAATATTTTTGTATGTTTTGGAAGACATTTTGGAAGATACAGAAGAAAAAGGGTGTATGCTCATCAACTGCCGTACTGAAATGGGCAATCATGACAACCAATTGCACGAGTTGTTGGAAGCAGATCAAGAGCGTCTGCTTGGTATATTTCAAAATTTGGTAAGCCAGGGACAAGCCGAAGGCTCCATCCTTACTGGTGAAAAAAGCGAGCTGTTGGCCTATTATTTGGTCAATGCATTTCAGGGATTTAGAATTAGCGGCATGAACATTAAGGATACGGTCATTTTAAAAAGTATCATTCAAAATATTTTAAAAACCATCGCTCGCTAAAGTTATTCAGATTATATAATAGTTATGATATGCATTTAAAAGAATTTGAAATACGTTGGAACGATATAGACGCCAATCGTCATTTAGCCAATAGTGCCTACATCAGCTTTATGAGCCATACTAGGATGAGCTTTATGACAGAAGTGGGTTTCGGTCTCCTTGAAATGGCAAAACACAACATTGGCCTGGTGGTGCTATACGAACATATGTATTATTTTAAAGAGGTATTTCTGGGAAAACCTATACGAGTTTCCCTGGAATTAAAGGGAATTAGTGAGGATGGGAAGTTTTTTCAGTTTTATCATAATTTCTTTGACCACAAAGGTAAAAACTTTGCCAGAGGCGACATGATGGGAGCCTTTATCGATCTGAAAGCGCGAAAATTAACAGAATTGCCTTCCGAATTATTTCATAATTTAAACAAGATCGACAAAGCCGAAGATTTTATCGTCCTGACGAAAAAAGACACAAGGAAACACGGCCATTTCGCAATTGATTTGTAGTGCGTATCAAACGGGTCTTTTAGCAGTTCGTGTGGACAGATACACGCCTAAAAAGATAAGTGCAGCTGCACCAACAAGAAGTGGGCTTAAACGATCTGAACCCAATAAGATGGCAAAGAAAGCCGCCAAAACAGGCTGCAAATAAATAAAAGCACCAATGGTAGATGGGCGTAATTGTTTTAGCGCGTAAATATTTAAAAGGTAGGTCAAAAAGGTAGTTCCAATCACTACGAAAGCCAGTTTCCAGATATGACTTAAAGTAAGACTGCCCCAGGCTACCTCCATAAATTCTGCCCCACCCACAGGCAGGTTCATGAAAATTGCAAAGAGGAAAAAGAACTTCATCAAAGTGATTGAGCTGTATTTTGCCACTAGTGGTTTTACAATGATCAGGTAGAAGGCATACGAAGTTGCGTTAAAGATAAATAGAATATTTCCGAGCGGAATGTTGGGCGCATTGAGTTGTGTTTTTAGGCCGAACAGAATTAGCAACAAAGCTCCTGTCAATCCGAGGGCAATACCAATGGACTTCATCCAGGTGATCTTTTCTTTCAGAAAGATCGCAGAAAGAACCAATAATAATACCGGGGTCAGGGTAATAACAACCGAACTATTGATAGGGGTCGACAGTTCCAGACCTTTAAAGAACATGTTCATATTCAACACCATTCCGCAGAGGACACAGGCTAATATTCGAAGCCAATCTTTGCGGTCAATTTTCTCCTTAGGGAAAAATATACTTGCGATCCAAAAAAGCATAGCAGCCCCAATTACACGCAAAACTATAAATCCGAAAGGTCCAATAATATCGGGCATCAACCCTTTTGCAAGTGTATGGTTGACACCGTAAATTGCACTGGCAACTGTGGCGGCGAGAAGGGCAAGAGTGCGTTGATTCATAGGTTACGTATCGAGGCTTTTGCTGCTTCGACCGTTTTTTTACTATTGCCCACGAAAATTTTATTTTCAACCACCACCACCGGACGTTTCAAAAAGGTATAATGTTCTAAAATGAATCTTTTGTAGTCATCCTCGGTCAATAGTTCATCTTTTAGGCCGCGTTCTTTGTAGAGTTTAGCTCGTTTACTGAACAATGCCTCATAACTACCTGCCAATTTTTGGAGGACTTCGAGTTCTTTTACGGGAATTTCCTTTTGTTTTATCTCGTGTTTTAGAAATTCAGAAGGTAGTTGCAGTTCATGGAGAATTCGCTTACACGTATCACAGGTGGCGAGGTAGTAAACTTTTTTCATCGGTATTGCTTATCTAAAAAGGGTAATACTTCGGCGAATGGGATCTCCAGCAAAACAGGCCCTTCCGCATAACTCGCAATTTCATATGGGTTGTAAATAACGATCAGCCCTTTATCATCAAACCCCATGGACTCGGGCAGGTAAAAGTTGTCGTTATCAAACCAAAAACCGCTAGCGTTTATGTTATCCTCCAAAGGAATATCATGGGCTTCTTTAAATTTAGTTTCAGCAAAAGCTTCGAATTCATCATAATTGATAAAAAGATCTTTCGTTTTGATTTCTTCGCCGGTTTGAACGTCGAAGTTTATAAAAGAAGTACCACCATATCCATGTGCGCCCCCTGTAAATAAATACAGTTGAATTTCGATACAGGCTCTATTCTCATTAAGAAAAGGATTGGTAATTGTCACTTCGGCTTCGTAACTCTCGAAGTCCAATTCTGACGGAAAGTCCGGTTGATGATCTCTAAAGGACATGATAAAATGGGTAGCAACTTCCGGGATATCGTTAACTGTAGGGATTACGTCGTCGCCCAGGAAGAGGGCTTCGATAATTTGCTCCTTTATTTTGGAGTTTATTTTTTCTGAAATTTCGGTATCACCCATGGCTTTTACATAATCAATAATAACAGTCGAACAAGGCTGGTCTTTGCAGATCTCAAGGTCTTGCTGGTTAAAGCTTTCCGAAGAAAAGCGAAGCATCGGTTCATTTTTACAACTAGAAAAAAGTAATGCTATAAAAAGTAGGTGATAAGCGTAAGTCATGGTATAAAAGTACGACAGTTTTCAATATCCAAGAGTAAACATGTACTTTTGTTAGTGAAACCTGTAGTAATCTATAAAAGCAATTCATCATTACGAATAATTCATATGAAATTCAACACAAAAACCATACATGGCGGCCAGAAGCACGATACGGCCTACGGCGCTATAGTGCCTCCTATTTATCAAACGTCCACTTACGCCCAATCCACTCCCGGCGGGCATAAAGGATATGAATATTCACGAACACATAACCCAACCAGAAACGCTTTGGAAAAAGCATTTGCCAGTATTGAAAATGGCAATTACGGCCTGGCTTTTGGGAGTGGGCTCGCTGCTATCGATGCGGTTATCAAATTATTAAAACCCGGGGATGAAGTGATCTCAACCAACGATTTGTACGGGGGGTCCTATCGATTGTTCACCAGTATATTTGAAGGGTTTGGGATCAAGTTTCACTTTATCGGAATGGAGAATTCTTCAAAAGTGGAACACTTTGTAAATGAAAACACAAAACTTATTTGGGCGGAAACGCCTACCAACCCTATGATGAATATCATCGATATTAGGACGTTGGCTGCGATTGCCAAAAAACATAATATTTTATTTGGGGTTGACAACACTTTTGCCACTCCTTATTTACAGCAACCCTTGGATTTGGGAGCCGATATTGTCATGCACAGTGCGACTAAATATTTAGGAGGCCACAGTGATGTGGTGATGGGTGCATTGATAGTGAAAGACAAGGACCTGGCAGACCGTTTATATTTTATACAAAATGCGAGTGGCGCCGTTTGTGGCCCGCAAGATAGTTTTTTGGTGCTGCGTGGAATTAAAACGCTTCACATTCGTATGCAACGCCATTGTGAGAATGCTAAGAAAATAGCCGAGTATCTTGTCGATCATCCCAAAATCGAAAAAGTGTATTGGCCGGGACTTGAAAGTCATCCTAACCATGAGATAGCGAAGGAACAAATGAAGGATTATGGTGGTATGATCTCCTTTGTGACAAGGGGAAACAACTATGACGACGCGATCAGGATCGTAGAAAACATGAAGCTATTCACCCTGGCAGAAAGTCTAGGGGGTGTAGAAAGCCTTTCCGGGCATCCGGCAAGTATGACCCATGCAAGTATTCCTAAGGAGGAGCGTGAAAAGACGGGAGTGGTGGATGCACTTATTCGGTTGAGTGTGGGTATTGAAGATGTGGATGACCTCATTGCAGATCTGGAGCAAGCTATTGGGTAACCCTATAGGACTCAAAATATAAAGGGCGAAACTTAATAAATTACCCTTATAGTATGTATGAATAATAATGGTTAGTCCAGATAATAGATATACCCAAAATTCAGCCAGAAAATCCAGTCATTTGCTTTGTTTTCGGGTACTTCGACCACGCCATTATTTTCAAAGCTCGGGTTTAAGCCTTCTACCCAATTGGAAAAGTAATATTGCCAACGCGCATCCAGCATTAAGTCACTCAAGGGCGTTAATTTATATCGGACTCCGGCACTCATAACAATGGACCAGGTAGAGTCACCCTCCTGCTGGAAAGCGTTAAAATACTTCGGAGGTGTTGTGATAGGCGTATTCAATGGCCCGAGTTGACTATGAACTTCGGGATCAAAGCTTACCCAGTGGACACCAAAGCTTCCAAAAGGTGCTAATTTGTAGGCACCTGCCGCGAAATCCCGAATACTCAATGGAAAATATTCAAGTTGAGCGCCGATATCAAAAACAGAAGTTGATCCTTTCATGGCACGTAGTTGATCTGCCGTAGATGTTGTACGATCCGGATCTACCCATTCCCCAAGATGGTCAAATTTGGTAAAGTGATAATCGATTTCACTTCTTATTTTAAAGTGATCATTGAAATAGACGTCTCTCGTATAGCAATTACAGTCTGCGCGGTACGAAAAGTTGATGTAATGAATGAGTCCAATTCCAAAACCAACATTTCCTATATTGGTTTCAAAATCAAAACGCTGTCCATAATCCGAGTAAAAAGCGAGAGGTCCAGCTATAATTCCTATCTCGTGAGAGAAGCCGAGCTGGCTATTAATTTCTTGTTTTGCTACCGCAAAAAACAAGAATACCACTAGCAATATTCTGGTATTCATTAGATTTTAGGTTTAGATTGAGACGTAACAAATATATAAAAACATATCTAACATGAAAATATATTATCAATAATTGGCTTATTTCAGTAAAAAACACCCTTCTTTTTTACAGAAAACTTATATTTGCCAACTATAACGAAAACGTTTTTATTTTATTGAATTATAAGGCAAAAAACGTTTTTTAAGCACCATTTTAAGGATTTTTAGACTATCGATCTCTTTTTATTAATTCTAAAATTTTTGTTGTGAAGCAAAGTATTAAAGATTTTATTTCTGAAGTAGCGGAAATGAACCCTAATGAGCCTGAATTTATACAGGCTGTCACTGAAATTGCCGAAACCGTGATCCCATTTATTGAAGAAAATGAAAAGTACCAAAACAAGATGCTTTTAGAACGAATGGTAGAGCCTGAGCGGGTCATTCTATTCAGAGTTCCTTGGACCAACGATAAAGGCGAAATTAAGGTAAACAAAGGATACAGGGTTCAATTTAACTCGGCCATTGGCCCATACAAGGGAGGATTGAGATTTCACCCTACGGTAAACCTGAGTATTTTAAAATTTTTAGGTTTTGAGCAGGTGTTTAAGAATAGTCTTACCACACTGCCTATGGGTGGAGGGAAAGGGGGCTCCAATTTCGATCCCAAAGGGAAAAGTGATGCCGAAGTAATGCGTTTTTGTCAGAGTTTTATGACCGAATTAGCCCGTCATATGGGCCCTAATAATGACGTACCGGCCGGAGATATTGGTGTAGGGAGCCGTGAAATAGGGTACCTATTTGGTCAGTACAAACGTTTGCGCAATGAATTTACCGGGGTTTTAACGGGGAAGGGCCTTAGTTATGGAGGATCATTAATACGCCCCGAAGCTACGGGTTATGGCAATGTGTATTTTGCCCAAAACATGCTTGAAACAATAGGGGAAAGCTTTAAAAGAAAGACAGTGGTTATTTCAGGATCT
>SMVB01076899.1_pt1 | contig 10262 bp, 8 predicted proteins | sample 2456461 | NCBI WGS metagenome assembly SMVB01 (sample SAMN11095934, study PRJNA526329) | marine sediment metagenome | biome: Marine sediment; feature: Surficial sediment; material: Deep marine sediment; isolation source: Hadal surficial sediment | place: Pacific Ocean | collected 2014-05 | depth 0-1...
AAGGTTGATGTCAATGGTCAGCGATTTGAGCATTCGAGCTTGCGTGGGAATCCCCATCATAATGTTTCAAACCATCCTAAACGAGTTGGTCGTTAAGTCATGTATTTTCGTGTTGTACCCTTTTGGCGAAATGCCCCCTCACTCCAACCCTCTCCCCACAGGGGCGAGGGAGTTAGGAAATGTTTCAGTCGTCAGTGTTTTACGGTTTTAGTGTTGGCTTTTTAATGTTTGACCAATTTGCTGCATATCAGAGGGCAAGTCCGCTGAATATTCTTGGAAGGTTCCTAGAGAAGGATGATGAAAGCCTAGTATTCGTGCGTGGAGCATGACGCGAGGGATGGGAATCCCTTCTATGTGGCTCACCTTTTCTCCGCCATAGGTGGTATCTCCTAAGATTGGGCAATTGATTGATGCCATGTGTACGCGCAGTTGATGGGTTCGGCCTGTTCGTGGGGAGAGCCGTACTTGCGATGCTGTTTCCTCAAAATGTCGTATCACTTGATACTCCGTGATGGCATGTTTCGGCTGATCGGTTTGTGGTGAGATGAATTTGCCGTTGTTCACATCTGGGCCGATTGGCAACTGAATCACTCCTGTTTTGTCTTTGGGCCTGCCCCAAATCAACGCTTCGTACACCCGAGTAATCGTGTGCTGCTCGAACTGGGAAGTGAGTGAACGATGGGCTGCGGCCGTTTTGGCAATCACCATGATTCCTGAGGTATGTTTGTCTAACCGATGAACCAATCCCGGTTTGGGTGTTTCCTGTGTCGCGCTTTGGTCTGCTCCATTGCTGTGAAAGTGCGAAAGGAGCGCGTTTAGTAAGGTCCCTGACCAATTTCCAGAAGTTGGGTGTACGACAATGCCTGCTGGTTTATTGATGACGAGTACCGTGCCGTCTTCATAAAGAATATCAAGGGGCAGCGTCTCTCCATCGATGGTTAAGGGTTCTGGTTGGGGCGTATCCATGGTGATGCGGTCGCCTGGTTTGATGATGTGGCTTGGTTTGACGACGAAGGTGTTCAGTCGGATTCGGCCCAACTCAATTAATCGCTGGATCCCTGTACGTGAAATATCCGGTTCGCGATGGCAGAGAAATACATCGAGTCGTTTTCGGGTTTCGCCTGAGGTGATGACAAATTCAGTAATCATTGCAGCGGCAGTTCTCGTGGCAATCCGGCGTGGTTCAATTCAGTATGTATTGGAAAATAGTTTCAAAAAAGTAGCAGTACAGAAAGATGGGCAGGGGTAACCCGATAAGGGTACCAATCATATAGTGCCGAAATCGTAGGTCGGTGAGGGCCAACGCGTAGTTGATGGCAGGCAGGGTTTGAAACAGTAAGCGAAGAAGGGCGACGGATAGAATGGGGCGTTGATCTAAATGTGAAAAAATACGGTCGGCCCATTTGTTGTTGAGGCTGCGCAAGGCTGTTCCCCCGACCGAACGGATGAGGAAAAAACTTATGGAGGCGGAACACAGTGCTGCTAGAAAAGAAGCCATTCCTCCCCATTCTTTTCCCAAGGCCAATACGGCCCCTACCAAAAATATCCAACCTGGTACGTACACCAGGTTGCCAACGCTATAGGCCAGACAAAAAAAGAACAACCCCAAAACCGTATGCCGGAGGAATATTTCTTTAATGGCTTCAGGCGCGATATGTGTTCGTAGGCCGCTTATCTCCATCATGAGATAGAGGGCGACGAAAAACGCTACGATGTACAACAGCTTTTTTTTCGGATCAGTTGCGAGGGAGATCGTCATAGGATGGGAGTGATTGCCGCCTGATGGTGGGTGTTAAAAATGGCGAACCCTGATGGGTACTATGGCACGATCACCCGGAAGAATATAGCCAAAATTTATCGGGATGGTGAAGAAGCATGTCCTGAGCATTCAGGGTAAACGTTCACCACGAACGGAATGTATTGGAATTTCTGAAGTCAGGACACTAGAGATTGATTGCTAAACATGCGATAGTGCCGAAGTGCTAATGGAAAAAGACGGTGTACCCTTTGTTGCTGCATGTAAAGGGCACCTCTACAAACCAGGCATTTTTTGTGAGGGCCAGGAAGCCGCGCGCGGACAACCGGAGTGTATGGGCGAATACATGAGGATGTGAGCACGCGGCTGACGCCGCCATCACGGAAAAGGACGGTTTTTAGAGGTGCCCTAATGGGTTTGTTGGGTGGAGAGGAATCAGTAATGCCTGGTCAGGGATCTGGGGGGAACGTACTCGCAGCACTGTGTAGTCTTTTTATTCCGGGATTGGGGCAACTGTTGCAAGGGCGCTTAGGACGAGCGGCTATTCAGTTTGTCTTGGCTGCGGCATTGTGGTTTGTGCTTCTTGGCTGGATTATTCATTTATGGTCCGTGATAGACGCGGCAAAATTTAACCCCTCGGACTAGGAGCCTGTCCGAGATTAGCCGAATCTACTGCGGATGTGCGGGATTTGGCCAGATCTTCCGATCCTTTTTGTTGAATAGTCCCACTATTCGCCTCAAACGATCGAAACATCTGACTCAAACCCGCACACCCTCGTGACGATTGCTAATCTCGGACAGGCTCCTAGCTGAAATCCTCGGTCCCTCTCTCACCAGTCAAAGAAAAGGATTTTTTCCAAGACCATTTCGCTCAGGTCCTTAGGGTTCACTGACGATGAGCCGTTGGCCAATGGAAATTGTGTCGCCGAAAATATTATTCCAATTTTTGAGCTGCCCCACGGTGACTCCAAACTCTCTAGAGATTCCGTAGAGTGTATCGCCTCGTACGACCGTGTACGACGTTGCGCCGCCTCCACTCACTTCACCAAAATCCCTAAAATCCGATTCATCAAACGACAGATCACTCAACCCAAATTCTGACAGTGAGGGTTCGGATAAGGTTAAATCCGACCCTGAGGAAAAATCGGATAGCCCCAAATCTGATCCCATGCTCATGGTACTGCCTTGCCGACTCATTTGATCCCGTAAAGCATCGAGTTCAATTGTCAGGTCTTTATTTTGAGCTTCGAAGGAAGCTATCTGGCGTTTGTTTCCTTGGACTTGGGTATTCAATTCGCCGGTGCGCTTTTCTTCTTGGGCTAACAGGCGTTGAAAGTTCAAGGCCCGCGCTTTTTCTGCTTCGTATTTTTCGGAACTGACACAGCCCGCAAACAGACCACTGCTCAGGAGGCAGATGATCGACAAGCAAATGATGTGCTTGACTCGCCATGAGTGATCACGTTTCGTAACATCTGCATGATGAGATTTGGTCATGGTCAAATTTCCTCCGCTATTGTTCAGTGGACTTATCATTTCTCAATGGGTGGGTATTCTTCTCTGGAAGACTGGGGCCGGGTGCAAGAATAGATTGAGAATCCTTGAATGTCAAATTGGATGCCGGCCCAAGATACGGTAGGTCCATTCCTTCAATTGACCGGCTGTAGGGCCTATGCTACCTTCGTCTTCCGGTAAAAATATGTACAGAATTTTCAAAATATGTGTTTTCGAGGTGAGATGACAGCCAATCAAAAATCTCCGCGACAGGTAGAAATTGAAGGTATTTCCCTACGCCTAGCCCAACCCAATCATTCTGAGCAAGAGTGGATCGGAGACCGTGAAATCTTGCAACAGCTTCTGGCCTGTTGGCTGGTGGTCGCGGACAAAGATCTTCCCCTGTGCCCCCGTGTGATTGGTCAGCCTGGCATTGGTAAGACCACCTTGGCCATGTCGGCGGCACATGAACGGAAGCAGGCCATGTATATTTATCAATGCACGGCCGATACTCGACCAGAAGACTTGTTGATTATCCCGGTCATTGCCGAAGGTGGGACGATTACCTACCAAGCCTCACCGTTAGTCACGGCCATGCTCAACGGAAGTGTGTGCTTGCTTGATGAAGGCAATCGCATGAATGAGAAGAGTTGGGCCTCGTTGGCACCCCTCCTGGATCACCGCAGGTGTGTGGAATCCGTGATTGCCGGCATTCAAATCCAAGCGCATCCTGACTTTCGCTGTTGCGTCACGATGAATGAAGATGCTTCCACGTATGAAGTGCCCGACTACATGTTATCCCGCCTTCAACCCACCCTGAAATTGGACTTTCCCACCAGGGAACATGAGTTGGCCATCCTGCAATATCATTTGCCCTTTGCACCGCAGGATATCCTGCTGCTCACCGTGGATTTTTTGCAGAAGGCCCATCAACTGGATTTAGGGTTTTCCGTGCGGGATGGCATGCATCTTCTCCAATATGCGGTCAAACGGTTAGCGCAAGATTCCTCCCACCCGATTTCACGCGATGGGATGTGGCGTGAGGCCCTCATCAAAGTGCTTGGGGAGGAGGCCTTGGATTTGGAGGGACTCTCCCGCCAACGAAAACGTGCGATAGGAGAACAGGCCTTGCCTCGTGGGCTTGGCGATTTCTTTTTTGAACCGGAGGATCCCTTGCATCCTGATCGGTAGGGGAGAAATAACAAGCACGAAAATCGAAATTCTAAACAAATTCAAATGATCAAAATTCCAATGTTCCAAATTTGATTAGAGGGTTTGGTCTTTCACACATTCGAATTTTGAATTTGTTTGAGATTTGGTGCTTCGGATTTAGAGTTTCCCACATGAAATCCCTCTCTCCCACTGCTGAATCCCTTCTCGAACTGTCCTCACACATTCGCATCCTCCCCATTCAGCATGCCAGTAGCGATGTGGCGCAGGAAGTCCGGGAACTCTTTCTGTCGCAACGAGCCGATTGTCTGGCCGTTGGGTTGCCGTCTTCGGTTGAGCCATTGGTCGAGCAGGGAATCCAACGACTTCCCCAGATTAGCCTCGTGGTGCTTCCGGAGCCTGATCAACAGGAACAGCCGACTTGCAGCTATATACCGATTGATCCATGCCAACCGACGATCATGGCGCTTCGAGTGGCAAAGGGGGAAGGCATTGATCGAAAGTATATCGATCGCGATGTCATCGTATTTGAACCCCTGTCATTTCCATCGCCTGATCCGTATGCGCTGAAACTGATTTCGTTGCCAACCTTTGCTGGTGCATTGCTGCCGTTCATGCCGTATCCCAAGCCTCAGAGCCAGCGTTATGAGCGTATCAAGTGGATGGCGTTTAAACTCCATGAATTAGAACTCGACTATTCCTCGATCGTCTGCCTGTGCCCGATCGAAGATTGGCCCTGGTTGCGGGATGCGTATCAACAACGGTGGGCGTATACCTCACCCGAACCGTTGGCGGATACTCCATTTTTGTGTACCGTGGCGCCATCCACCTTGTATTTTGCTTTATGTGAATTGCCATTCATGACCGAATTATTTGAGCAACGAAGGCTGGAAGCCCGGTCCGATGAACATCTTTCGATTGATGGGATCAAAGAGCTTTTGATTGAATCCCGCACACGTTGGTTGGCGAAACGATCCCCGACTTATGCTCAAGAAGCCAACTGGGTGACTCCGCAACTGCTGCAAATGTTTTTGCAGTATGTCCGAAATCTGACCTTGCTTGAACGTCGATTGACTCCTGATCTGTACACCCTTGTATTGGCCAGCAAGCAAATGGCAGGGGATGAATTCGCCATAACCTTGTTGGAGACCGCGAAAACATATGTGTTTCAAGACAAGGAATCGTTGAGTGTTGGATTGCCACCGTATGCGGTTGGGATTGAGCAACTTGAATCACCGGATGGGGAGGTTTCCCGAGCGAAAAATCGGTTGCAGGGGGCGGCATCGTCCTGGCGTTCTTTATCTCTCAAACCCACGCCGACGCGGCAGAAAAAACAACAATGGGCCTATCGGTGGAACCCCTTTGGCCAATGTTCGTGGCCACCAGAGGACGATCGCATCGAAGGTTTTACCGCTCATGTTCGTGAACAAGCCAAGGCCGTGTTAGGGGCTGATCTTGCACGCGTTGATAAATTCACCACGTCAATTCGTGATGGAATCGACATGCGCGAAACCTTGCGTAATTGGAACCCCAAACGTGGAAAGAAGCTGACCGATATTTATGTCAAGGATATTCCACCATCTCGTGGCCATGTGGAGATTGTGGTCTTTTTATTCGAAGTGCCGGCGGACCCAGCTAAATTTTCCTGGAAGGCTACGTGGTATGCGGAGCATGGCCAGGAATCAACGTTATGTTTTTATGCCACGCCCTTTCTTGACAATATGGTTGGACCGGGTATCGGTCAGTCGCAATATGGCGGGTCGTTATTTCAATTTCCTCCACGACCGATTCCAAACATATGGGATGATCCGAGGTTGGACTTTGCTCAATCCTTGGAAGATCGGTTGATTGCTGGGGCAGCGTTGCATTCAACGGAGCGACATATTGCGGTTGTGAGTCCCATCCCGCTCTTGTCCCGCTGGAAAAAGATTGTCAGAAAATTTGATCGCCAACTTATCCCCATTCCCCTTTCACGATTTTCCGGCCAAACCGTCAACCGCTTGCGCCACTTTCATGTTTTAAACGGCCACCAAATTCGGAGCTTTGCCAGTCAATTTATTCAAGGGTAGTTGGTAAGCGATAGGGCAAGGAGTCTTATTAGTGAGTAGGTTGCCATTTGATTCTCCTCCTGACATTCAGGTTAGACTTGCTGACTTGCGCCAGCAAATTCGACATCATGATCACCTGTACTACGTTCTCAGTACACCTGAAGTTTCAGATTTCGAATACGATCGGCTTTTTACAGAGCTTCAAGAATTAGAAGAGCAATATCCCGCCTTGGTGACCCTTGATTCTCCAACCCAACGGGTTGGAGGTTCTCCCATCGACCAATTTTCTAAGGTGAAACATGACCGGGCCTTACTGAGTTTGGATTCGGTTTTGGATGTAGATGATGTGCAGGCGTTTGATACGCGCATGCGGCGCGAACTTGAGGCGGATCAGGTTCAGTATGCCGTTGAACCAAAATTTGACGGGTTGTCCGTAGAATTGGTGTATGAAGAGGGGATTTTTGTGCGTGGATCGACGCGGGGAGATGGCGTGACGGGCGAAGATATAACCGTCAATCTTCGTACGATTCGATCGCTTCCTCTCCATCTGCAGCAACACGCCACGTTGCCAAAACGAATCGTAGTTCGCGGAGAAGTGTATTTACGTTTGCCTGACTTTCAGGAGTTAAATCGCCGGCTGACTGAACGTGGTGAGGAGACCTTTGCCAATCCTCGAAATGTGGCCTCGGGATCATTGCGGCAACTTGATCCTCGCTTGACCGCTACGCGCCCGCTTGTGGTGACCTGTTATGATCTCATGGTTTCTTCTGGGGAACCGTTTTCATCTCACTGGGAAGCCGTGTCGACTTTAGCGACTTGGGGGTTGCCCATTCCCACTCTTCGACAGCTCTGTGTCTCTATCGACGAGGTCATGGTGTTTCATCAAGACATGGCAGAGAAGCGAGATCAACTGCCTTTTGAAATTGATGGGATTGTGGTCAAAGTCAACGACCGTTCCTTTCAGGACCGATTGGGGGAAAAGTCCCGGAGTCCTCGATGGGCGATTGCCTTTAAATTTCCACCTCGCAAGGAATTGACGAAGGTGCGAGATATTGTGGTGTCGGTGGGCCGAACCGGCGCGTTGACCCCTATTGCGTTGTTGGATCCGGTTGAAGTCGGCGGCGTGACGATTAGTCGTGCCACATTGCACAACGTGGAAGAAGTGGCGCGCAAAGATGTGCGAGTCGGCGATACCGTAAAGGTTGAACGGGCAGGGGATGTGATTCCCGATATCGTGGAGCGAGTACCTATTCCCAATGAAACACGGCATGCCCCATTTGTTGTTCCTGATCACTGTCCGGTATGTGAATCTGCCGTGGTGCAAGAAGGCCCCATTTATTATTGCACTGGTCAAACTGTGTGCTCTGCCCAACTCAAAGGCGGTATCGAACACTTTGCTTCCAAGAACGCGCTCAACATCGAAGGCCTTGGAAGAAAAACCGTTGCACAACTGGTGCACCAACATCTCGTTCAAGATTTATCTGATCTCTATCGAATAACCCAAGAGCAAATCCTCACTCTCGAAGGATTTGCGGAAAAGTCCGGCACGCAATTACTGTCGGCCATTGAGCAAAGTAAAACTCCTTCCTTAGAGCGCTTTCTTTTTGGCCTCGGCATTCACCATGTCGGCAGCCATGTTGCCAAAATTCTTGCGAATCAATTTGGGTCATTAGACAATGTCATGGCAGCGACGGAGGAAATACTTTTGCAAGTTCATGAAATTGGTCCTGAAATTGCTCACAGTGTGGTGACCTTCTTTGCCGAGCCTCGAAACAGGTCTGTCCTGATTCAAATGAAAGACTTAGGGGTCACCGTTGAAGAAATCCCCGTTGATGATGGGACACGAGTTAAACCGTTGGCAGGAAAAATCTTTGTCTTGACTGGTGGCCTTGCTGGGTATACGCGACAAGAAGCGAAACAGCGAATTGAACAACTTGGTGGGCGTGTGACTTCTAGTGTGAGTAAAAAGACTGATTACGTTGTGGCTGGAAATGATCCGGGGTCAAAACTGGATGATGCTAAGAAATTAAGGATTCAGATTGTCAATGAGGAAGAATTTTCATACCTTTTGGATAGGTCGAGTATTGAAGGTATAAGGAAAGATGGCTAACCTGGATTCCCGATAACAACCGTCGGGAATGACAGGATGGAATTTGGAGTGGCTGTTGTTGTATTCAGACGGTCTTTGAATCATTCGAGCCATGACACACATTGAAGGGGAAAATTGCCTCAAGCATGGTAACCCGTCATCTCTCCCATGGGTCACGTGGATGCCGAACAAAAAGATTTAGATCAAAGGATTTTTTACTGTGAGCATGGGGAAACGGCCGAAGTCCCGGTCGGCTGTCCATAATTCTCGAATCCCATGGAGTAAACAGAGGGCGCAATGCGCGCATCATGAACCATAGGACCAGAAACTTTTCCTGCTTCAAGTGTCTTTCGAAACCCTTCCCAATATCCTTCGTCTTCTCCTAAGAGAACTAAGCTAGGCGATTCCAGCCAGGCACTCCACTTGGTCGAGTGCTGTGGGTAATGGTGTTGGTGGGTTATAAAATCTTGGATGGGTCACGATGGCGAGGAATTCATGAAGGCAAGGCCATGGGATCGCCCAGGGTGAACGAATTTCAGCCAGAGTCATGCCCCTGGTGTCGGCAGCTTGATGCCAAGGGGTATCTTCGCGATGCGCGTACACCAAAATATTGGAATCAACGGCAATCAACCTCCACGTCCTTCATACGCGAGTTCTCGTATTCGATCCCACGATTCTCCTTTCAGCGGGGGATGAAGGCCCTTCCCCTTAAAGGAGACCTTTCGCAATTGAAACGGCTGAGGCTTTTTATACTTGCCTAGGACATGTCGTAATCCCTGCTCAATAAGAGCCCGAACCGAGGTTCGTTGTTTGGTCGCGATCTTTTTGGCTTCTTCCAATAGTGAGTCTGGAATATCAACAGTTGTCTTCATACATATAGAAATATCACTGAGTATTCCTTTATGTCAATACAGGATTTTCAAAAGAAAAATCCCACATTCGTCATCAGAGTCATTTTTACGATCAATATCTTCTGAGTTGTGCTGCCCAAAATTATCTCAAAATTCTTAGGCATTTTGTGTCCAATGCAATCCTTGTCTGTTATTTCGAATTCTTCGACAAGGCTCAGACAGGCTCCGCGAAAAATCTTGCGCGTTGTCGAACAAGAGATTTCTCCCAAGGGTCGAAATGACAACGAAGGGGTCGAAATGACAGCAGGAAAACCTGAATTCTCGATAAACGATATCGGAAATGATCGGTTTTTCTCAAATTGGGGTCAGGCATGAGTATTGAGTTTTATTAGGATCTACCCTCCTCACCCCCAGTTTAAAAACTTGATTTGTTTCTTGAGTGTCTTCCCGCCTCGGGCGCGGCGGAGCCGTGGTGCCGAATTCGACCCTTCGCGGGCATTGTTTGAGTCCTTCGACAAGGCTCAGGATAGACTCCGCGATTTGCGCAGCCGTTTAATTCGGTGCCGGGGTGGGGTTCACCTAAAGGGGGACGCGCACGGGCAAGAATGGTTTTGGGTCCTTTTGTCGAAACAAAAGAGCGTGTCCTGAGCCAACGCCGAAGGAACCTCGTCGCGCGGGGACGAAACCCTGCATATACAAACTTTATTTTAACGGCAAGGTAGGGGAGGATTCGGTATCTTCTTCAGGCGTTCCAGTCGTGGGGTCTTCGACTTTTTGAATTTGTACGCTTTTAATTGTTTTTTCATCGGCGTCCCGGACGATTAGGTGACATCCATCCGTATGAAGTTCTTCACCCA
>SMVB01178204.1_pt1 | contig 10261 bp, 11 predicted proteins | sample 2456461 | NCBI WGS metagenome assembly SMVB01 (sample SAMN11095934, study PRJNA526329) | marine sediment metagenome | biome: Marine sediment; feature: Surficial sediment; material: Deep marine sediment; isolation source: Hadal surficial sediment | place: Pacific Ocean | collected 2014-05 | depth...
CATGGGCGATTGCAGATTATGGTTTCAACACCATAATTTCCACCAGCTTCGCCGATATTTTTTATAACAACTGCTTTAAAAACAGCATTCTTCCGTTAATTGTAAGTGTGGAAAAGCTGCAGGCCCTGATGGATGAGGTCTCTACCAAGCCCGGCGTGGCCTTTTTGGTCAACCTGGAAAAGCAGACGGTCAGCACACCGGCGGGAAATGATTTTTCTTTCGACATCAAACCCTTCCGCAAACACAATATGCTAAACGGCCTGGATGACATCGGCCTGTCGCTTATGCACGAAGACAAAATCTCCGCCTTCGAGGAAAAACAAAAACAGGCGCTGCCCTGGCTGTGGCGCCAGGCATGAGCAATGCCCTGCCCGCCCGACACATCCAGTTAATGGATGTCACCCTGCGCGATGGCGAACAAACCCAGGGTGTCTCTTTCTCACCCGAGGAGAAAGTCAATATTGCCAAGGCTCTGCTGCAGCTGCTTAAGGTAGACCGCATTGAAGTGGCCTCAGCGCGTGTATCCCGGGGGGAGATGGAGGCTGTTGCCCGCATCAACCAATGGGCGCAGGGCCAGGGCCTGGCAGATCGCATCGAAGTGCTGGGCTTTGTTGACCACAAAAAAAGCGTCGACTGGATTTTACAAACCGGGGGCCAGGTAATTAACCTGTTGACCAAGGGCAGCGAGAAGCACTGCCGCGAGCAGTTGGGAAAAACGCTGGCGCAACACGTGGCGGAGATTTTGCAAACTGTCGCCTACGCCCAGGAGAAAGGTCTCACGGTTAACGCCTACCTGGAGGACTGGTCAAACGGTTATGGCGACAGTCTCGACTATGTCTACGCCATGATGGATGCCCTAAAAGACTGTGGCATACAGCATTTTATGCTCCCCGATACGCTGGGCGTGATGTCACCAGAAGAAGTGTTCCATAGCCTGTCTGACATGTGCAAGCGCTACCCCGAGCAGCAATTCGACTTCCACCCACACAACGATTACGGCCTGGCCACAGCCAATGTCATGGCCGCCGTGCGCGCCGGGATCAGCTCGGTACACTGCACTATAAACTGCCTGGGCGAGCGCGCGGGCAATGCCTCACTGGCGGAAATCAGCGTAGTGTTGCGCGATAAACTGAGCATGGAACTTTCAATCGACGAAAGCTACTTACTACACCTGAGTAATATGGTGGAGACCTTCTCCGGCAAGCGGGTGCCGGCCAACGCCCCCATCGTGGGCGACGATGTATTTACCCAAACTGCCGGTATTCACGCGGACGGCGACCAAAAAGGCGGCCTCTACGAAACCAGGCTCAGCCCGGAGCGCTTTGCCCGCACCCGCAGCTATGCCCTGGGGAAGATGAGCGGCAAAGCCTCGTTGGCAAAAAACCTGCAGGCCCTGGGGTTGAGCCTGTCGGAGGAAATCCAGCAAAAAGTGTTAGACAGAATTGTAAAGCTGGGCGATTCCAAAGAGCTGATCACCGCCGAAGACCTGCCCTTTATTATTGCCGATGTGATGGAGAGTAAAAGCTACCACCACATAAAATTGCTGAATTGCTCTATTACCAGTGGTCTGGACCTGGACTCTACAGTGAGCATTCGGGTAGATATCGACGGCGACATACAGCAGGCTTCCGGTGCCGGCAACGGTGGCTTCGACGCCTTCATCTTTGCCATCAATAAGGTAATGGCGGCAAAAAACTACCAGTTACCCGCACTGCTGGACTATGAAGTTCGCATCCCCAAGGGCGGCCACACCAATGCCCTAACCGAGTGTGTGATTACCTGGGATTGTGGCGAGCAGGAATTCAAAACCCGCGGCGTGCATTCAAACCAGGTATTCGCCGCCATATTGGCCACCCTGCGCATCATCAATCTGCAGCTGCATGAGCGGGAAAATAGTGACAGCGTGTTATCAATACTGGGGGGGCGTTAAACCGCCACCCCCGGTTTCGGCATGGCCCTGAGCGCCTCTACCACCATGTCGCCAAAGGCGTCGGTATTGATCATTTTTACATCACTGCCGGGACGGGACAAATCTGCCGTCGAATAGCCCTGGGCAAACACGCTCTGCATCGCGCTCCACACGTTCTTCGACTCTTCGATCATACCGAAGCTGCCCTCCAACATCATGGCCAGCGAGCCAATCATGGAGTAGGGGTTGGCAATATTCTGGCCGGCAATATCGGGCGCGGAACCGTGCGAGGGCTCGTAGTAGCTCTTGTCAGGCCCTTTGCAGGCCGATGGCATCAAACCCAGTGAGCCCAGAATGCCGCCGCCCTGGTCACTGAGAATATCGCCAAACATATTCTCCATCACCATTACATCAAACTGGCCGGGGTTGAGGCACAGCAAGGTCGCCGCAGCGTCCACCAGAATGTGCTTAATTTCCACTTCCGGGTATTCCTGTGCCACCTCTTCCAATACCTCGTTCCACAACACGCTGGACTTCAGCACATTGCTCTTGTGGATATTGTGCAACACTTTTTTGCGGCGCATGGACAGTTGTAGCGCCTCGTGCATGATGCGGGCAATTTGCTCCTCATCGTATTCCAGGGTTTCTTTCACGTAGCGCAGGCCGCGCTCGTTAACGCCCACTTCTTTTTCGCCAAAGTACAGGCCGCCCACCAGTTCGCGCACCATGATCAGGTCTATGCCCTCGCCGATAATCTCGGGTTTGAGCGGCGAGAAATGACCCAAGGACTTGGGCAAAAACACCGGGCGAAAATTGGCAAATGTATTGTAGCGCTTGCGCATTGGCAACAAGGCCGCCCGCTCGGGCTGCATGTCTACCGGTATTTTGAGGGATTCGGCGTGACTGAGGCCTATGGGGCCTTTGATAATAGCATCCGCCGCATCGCAGATGGCCTTGGTTTCATCGGGAAAGGGGTGGCCGTGTTTGAAGTAGGCCCCGGCGCCAAAATCGGCGTGAATCAGCTCAAAGCTGACGTCATTGCGCTGCTCAACCAGCTCAAATATCTTGATCGCCTCTGCCATAATTTCGGGGCCTATGCCGTCCCCCGCCATAATCGCGATTTTGTAGTTCTTCATACGGTGTTTCCCACTGTGATTGCTTAGGATTTTAGTGCTTGGTCTGATAAATGCGCGCCATATTACTGTAGATGGCGTCAAGTTTCATCCGTACAGGGTTTACATTACTATAGCGCCCCACGCTGCCACCTCTGGAATTGGAAGAATAAACTATGACTATCTGGAAAAACGACTACGCCCTGTCCCAGGAGAGAAACAAAGATAAAGACCCAACCATCCTGGATGTTCTGGGCATAGAGTTTGGGGAGCGCGGCGAGGATTATTTTGTGGCGACCATGCCGGTGGATGGCAGAACCCACCAGCCCATGGGCATACTCCACGGCGGCGCCTCCGTGGTGCTGGCCGAGACTCTGGGCAGCTCCGCGGCCAGCATGTGCCTGGACTTGTCAAAAGAATACTGCGTGGGCCTGGATATTAACGCCAACCACATCCGGTCGATACGCTCGGGCACCGTAACCGGCACGGCAAAGCCCATGCATATTGGTCGCAGTACCCACGTGTGGGAAATAATCATTGTCGATGAGCAGGGGCGCAAGATTTGTGTGTCGCGCATTACCATGGCTATATTGCAGCTTAAATAGCCGGGCGAACTGCCACACAGTGCCGGCGACAGCCGTGCAGCACATGCTATAGCCGGTGATTATTCTTGCAGCAGCGGGTGATCTTGGGGTAGTTGCCGCGACATCCACAGGGCCAACTTGTGCTTCATATGGGGGCCATCGTCCTGCCCCCTGGCCAGCGGTTGAATAAGCTTGTCCCTGACCAGCAGGCGATAGAGAAAGGTGATTTTATCCTTGGCGGAGTCGCTGGATTCAAACTCACCCACGCCCCGGCTCTTGGCATAAACGGCACCCACACGCAGGGCCTCAGTCACCAGCTCGGCTTCATTGTGTATTTTCTTCATGGACTTGCCCTCTACATGGGTGATGCCGGTAGCCCGCTACCGGCATCAGTGTAGCACGCACTAATCTCAGATATACTCACCGCGCAGGGACAATATTTCGCCCTATGACGCACACAGGAGCTGCCCAACCATGGCAATCAATTGGTACCCCGGCCACATGCACAAGGCCAACAAGGAGATGATGAAGGTTCTACCCGACGTTGACCTGGTGATCGAATTGCTGGATTGTCGGTTGCCCTACAGCAGTCAGAACCCCTCCATTGCGGCGCTGACAAAGAACAAACCCAGTATCAAGATACTCAGTAAATCCGACCTGGCCGACCCGGCTATCACCGCGCTCTGGCAGGCCTACTTCGAAACGCAGGCCTCGGTCAAAACCCTGCTCACCACATTGGAACAGGCAGACAAAACACAGAAACTGCTCAGCCTGTGCCACAAGTTGGTGCCCACCCGATCCAGGTCAAAATTCAAAATACTGGCCATGATTACCGGCATCCCAAACGTGGGGAAGTCCACTTTGATAAATGCGGTGGCCGGCCGAGCTGTGGCAAAAACCGGGAACGAACCGGCCATCACCAAGGGCATGCAAAAAATCAAGATAAGCGATGACATCATGTTCCTGGACACGCCGGGCATCCTCTGGCCAAAAATTCACAACGAAAACAGCGGCTACCGCCTGGCGGCGGCGGGGTCCATCAAGGACACGGCGATAGAAATTGACGATATCGCTTTTTACCTCAGTGCCTTCCTCATTAAACACTACCCACAGCGACTCAAAGACCGGTTTGAAATCAAGACCCTGCCCACCACCGAGCTTGAGTTCCTGGAATTGCTGGGTGCCCAGCGCGGCTGCCTGCGCGCGGGGGGGCAGGTGGACCTGGAAAAAGTGTCCGCCATTTTAGTCAACGAATACAGAGCGGGAAAACTGGGCCGAATTACCCTGGAAACCCCGGAAATAATTCTGGCCGAGGAAAAAGTGGTCGCACGCAAACAAAAAGAAAAAGCTGAACGCGAGGCCCTGAGGAAGAAAAAGAAACACGGTTCCCGGGCCCGGCCCGCTCAGTAGCAGAGCCCACCGCCAATAGCAGTCAGATAGCGACCCCATTTAAACCCAAGCCGGCATTTTTTCTGCCAAATTTTTACAATCGCGCTTGCCATACCCGCTCAATCTGGACTATAGTGATATGGTGTTATATATCACCATATTCAAACGGCGCAGCGCGCTGAACTCTTACTCAAGGACATCAACATGAAACACCTGCTAAAACTCTCTTTCATAGCCGCCCTACTCGCCTCACTGGGTGGGTGCATCAGCATTAACGGTTCCCATCACTGGGACGACGAAAACTGGCAGGACACCCAGGAAGCCAACCGAAAAACCATCAGCGAACTGGTTATAGGCACCGAGCGCGCCAATGTGCTGATGCGTATGGGCACGCCCGCGTTTTCCGAGGCCTTTGTCAGAGACGAGGTGGCATACGGTGTACTGTTTTATCGTACGCACCACACGGATTCAGATGGCGAGACCACCCGGGATGAAACCACGCCGCTGGTCTTCAAAAATGACAAGCTGATTGGCTGGGGCAGTGACGTACTGTCCTCGATACAGATGTAACGCGCCTCAGCCCACGTTGTGGTACACGTTCTGGACATCCTCCAGGTACTCCAGCAACTCGATAAACTTCTCCAGCGCCGCCTGCTCCTCCTCACCCAGGGGAGCGGGTGACTGCGGGATAAACTGAATTTCATCGACCTCGAATTCCACTTCGCCAAAGGCATCGACGACGGCCTGTTTAGCCTTGAAGTACTCGGTATGTGGGCTGAAAACGGTCACCTTACCGTCCTCGCTCTCAATATCGCTAACGTCGACATCGGCCTCCATCAGGGCCTCCAGCACAGCATCTTCATCGTCGTGGCTAAACACCAGGATGGCGCTGTGATCGAACATATGGGCGACACTGCCCGGCGTGCCAATTTTGCACTTTGACTTGGTAAAACACTGGCGCACATCGCCAAAGGTGCGGTTGGGGTTGTCGGTCAGGCAATCGACAATCACCATACAACCGCCGGGGCCGAAACCCTCGTAACGCGCGGTGGAAAAGTCTTCGCCGCCACCACCCTTGGCCTTGCCTATGGCTTTTTCAATAACATGAGCCGGCACCTGGTCTTTTTTTGCCCGGTCAATAATGCTGCGCAGAGACAGGTTACCCGTGGGGTCCAGCCCCCCGGACTTGGCCGACACATAGATCTCACGGGCATACTTGCTGTACACCCGCGCTTTGGCATCCGAGGTCTTGGCCATGGACTCTTTACGGTTCTGGTAAGCTCTGCCCATAATGTGTTCCGGTTCAGGTAGATATCAGTGAATATGCTGGGGCGCAATATAATCGCTCTTGGCGATGGATTCCAACGGTTTGATAATTAATGCAAGCTTTGTGGGCCTGTTTGGTCATTCAGCCCGTGCACACTTTCCCGTATGCTTGAACAAATTCGACACTTTCAGCACAGGAGCAAGCAACACCATGCAAACCGAATTTTGTAAACAACTGGGTATAGACGCCCCTATTTTCGCCTTCACCCACTGCCGCGACGTAGTTGTCGCGGTGAGCAAGGCCGGCGGCATCGGTGTGCTGGGCGCGGTGGGGTTCACCGCAGAACAACTCAAAGAAGAGCTGGATTGGATAGATGCCCATATTGGCGAGCACATCTACGGTGTTGACGTGGCCATCCCCCAGAAATACGAGGGCATGGAGGAGACCAGTGCCGACGACCTGGTAAAAATGCTACAGGCGGCCATACCCGAACAACATCGCAAGTTTGCCGAAAAATTACTCAGCGATCACCACGTGCCCGAAATTCCGGACAATGACGGCGAAGTGAGCTTGAGCTTTTCTGCACTGCAAGCCCAGGTACTGGTGGACGAGGCACTTACCCGCCCACAGTGCCGCATGATTGTCAACGCCCTGGGCACGCCGCCGGCCAGCATCATACAGCAGGTGCACGAGGCGGGCCGCCTGATTGGCGCGTTGGCTGGCAGGCTCAAGCACGGCCTAAACCACAAGGAGGCGGGTCTGGATTTTATTGTCTGCCAGGGCTCAGAGGGCGGCGGTCACGCCGGGGAAGTTACCTCCATGGTCCTGTGGCCGCAAATGGTAGACGCAGTAGCTCCCCTGCCCGTGCTCGCCGCCGGCGGCATCGGCAATGGGCGCCAGATACTGGCGGCCATGAGCATGGGTGTGTCCGGCGTGTGGATGGGCTCCACCTGGTTAAATTCCGCCGAGGCCGACGCGCAACCGGCGCAGCGAGAATCCTATATGTCTGCCAGCTCCGAGGACACAGTGCGCTCGCGCTCATGGACCGGAAAAACCTGCCGTATGTTGAAAAACGAATGGACCGAGGCCTGGGACCGTGCCGACACGCCCGACCCGCTACCCATGCCCCTGCAGGGCTACCTGACTTTTGATGCGGTGCGGCGCACCCACAAATACGCGGGCAGCGGGGAGTGCCAAAAAATCGCATTCAATCCCGTGGGACAAGTTGTAGGGCAGATGAACTCAGTGGAAGCTTGTCGGGATATTATGTTTCGCCTGCTCACCGAGTACGCCGATGCGCTGGATCATATTCAGGCGATCACGCCCCAGGAGTAGCCTGAGCGCCATTGGCAGAGCGCTCAATCTCATCCTGTAGGAAAATCGTTACAGTGTGGAGCGCCCCGCCACACCCACCAACCGCCGCATCAGCCACTTGGGAACCACTCTGGCTGCTACTGTACCGGCGAGGTTGATAGCCCCTGGCACTACAATGGGCGTGCCTTTCATGCATGCCCTGTAAGCCTCTGCAGCAACTTTCTCTACATCGCCTATGAGCATGGACGGCAATGAATCGGCAAACGACCCCGCCTGGGCAACCATATTAGTGTCAGTAACGCCCGGGCAAAGCGTGGTGACACTAACACCGGTTCCCCGCAGTTCTTCCCCAAGAGCCTCCGACAGGGACAACACATAGGCCTTGGTAGCAGCGTAAGTGGAGAGACTGGGAACTGGCTGAAAAGCAGCTGTAGACGCCACATTTAATACTCGCCCCGACTTCCTGGCCACCATATCGGGCACGAAGTGGACCAGAATATCAGTGAGGCCAACAACATTTAGCTGCAACATGCGTCGGTGGTCCTGGGGTGGAATATCTATAAAGGCCCCGTGTTCAAGCACGCCCGCATTGTTAACCAGGATATCGACTTGCTGCCCTTCACGCTGTAAAGACCTGGCCAACGATTCGGCACTGCCGGCCTCGGACAAATCAACGGGGCGCACACTGACGGTGACCTCGTGTTCGCTGGCCAACTCCTCGGCAAGTTGCTCAAGTTTATCCGCACTGCGGGCAACCAGTATCAGGCTGTAGCCGTTTTTGGCAAAAATCCATGTAAGCGCCTCGCCAATGCCTGAGGACGCCCCGGTGATCAGTACGGTTTCAATTCTCTGTGCCATACTGGCAGTCCCCATTAAAGTAATGATGCCAATCAATTCTAACCGCAAGCGCAATACAGGACAATGACAGCTTGGCTCGATAAGCGCAAAGGCGAAGTAAACCAGGAGTAACGCAGAACAAATCGAATACTGGAACGGAGACGCAGGCAAACGCTGGGCACAACAGGACGCCACCATGGAGCGATTATTGCGCCCCATCACCGAGGCACTGTTGGCTCACGCGAACATAGAGGGTTGCAGCAACGCACTGGATGTAGGCTGTGGTGGCGGCAGCCAGAGCATGATACTGGCAGAGCGATTGGGCGCCAATGCCAAGGTGTTAGGCGTGGATATTCCGGAGCCGATGTTAAGGGTGGCACGCAAGAAATCCGAAGAGCAGAAAGCCAACCAGGCACAGGTAGAATTTCTTCAGGCCGATGCCCCCAATGCACCGGGGCCTTTTGCCTTTGCCGATGCAGAGCGCTTGCGTTCAATACTGATCGACAGTGGTTTCAGCAATATTGGAATCACCTCCCACCGCATGACCATGTGCTTTGGTGAAGCTGCCACGCTGGGCGAAAGTGTTCGTGAATTGGCCAAAATAGGCCCCGTGGCCAGCCTGCTTGCCGGTCAAGATCGGGCAGTGCTGGAAACGGTTTTTGCTGCGATCGAAGATGTACTGGAGCCGTATTATTCGGATGGGGGGCTTAATCTTCCAGCCGCTATCTGGATGGTTACGGCCGGGGTTGCGTAACGGGGAGAACTGCCATGACAAAAAACGCTGCCGTGTATTTGGCAGGCCTGTTGCTGGCGATAACGCCTATGCTTACAGTGGCTGCATCAACCGAGATCTATAAATGGGTTGATGCCAACGGCAATATTCATTTTGGCGACAAACCGAAAGACCCTGTACAGGGCGCCAATGCAAAGCCTGTGGAGCTTAAAACAAGCTACCAGCCTCCTGCACGCACCGCGGAAGAACAAGACGCCCTTGAACGCGAGCAACGATCAATTCAACAAAAATCCAGGGAGTATGAAAGAACTCAGCAGCAAAAACGCGATGCGGAGCAGGCAAAATTACGCCAGGAAAAAAATGAGCGTTGTACAGCCTACAAAAGGGACATTGAAAAGCTGGCGGGCAGCGAGTTCATTGACGGCCGACACCACCGCTATTACGTGGAAACTGAAGATGGAAAGTCCGTTAGCTCAAAACGCCAAACGGAGATTGTGGCGGAACTGAGGGCGGAGATGGTAGCAATTGGGTGTGCATGATCTGTGCCCTCGGTGTAGTTCCAGTACGAAGAATGCTCTTTTGATCACTACATTCCTCCATATTTACCCTGCATTTGATGCCAGCATAGAGCCTTGCGCAGCTGAATATATAATGACATGATATGTGCTATATCTTTACTCCAGCGGGTACGTCATGGATTATGAACTGAACAACAATATCGTCACATTAACGTTTGATGATGGGAAAGCCAACGTCGTAGGCGGTGAGTTCCTGGACAGTATTAACGCAGGGCTAGATCGCGCCCAGGAGGAACAGGCCGCGGCCATAATACTACGCGGCCGGGAGGGCATGTTCTCCGCCGGCTTTGATCTGGGTGAATTCAAGAAAGGGCCCGAGGCAGGTCTGGCCATGGTTTCACGGGGCTTCGAACTCCTCATCCGCCTGTACAGCTTCCCCCTTCCCCTCGTGGCGGCCTGCACCGGCCACGGCATAGCCATGGGTGCTTTCATGATCATGGCCTGCGATACCCGTATCGGCACCCGGGGGAAATTCAAAATGAGCCTGCCGGAAACCGCTATCAGCATGGACCTGCCTCCCATACTCCTCGAACTGGCC
>SMVB01434793.1_pt1 | contig 10261 bp, 6 predicted proteins | sample 2456461 | NCBI WGS metagenome assembly SMVB01 (sample SAMN11095934, study PRJNA526329) | marine sediment metagenome | biome: Marine sediment; feature: Surficial sediment; material: Deep marine sediment; isolation source: Hadal surficial sediment | place: Pacific Ocean | collected 2014-05 | depth 0-1...
GTTTGGCGGTTTACGACACCATGCAGTTTATCCAGCCGGATGTCAGCACCATGTGCGTCGGCCAGGCTGGCAGCATGGGTGCGTTGCTGCTTGCCGCCGGTGCCCACGGCAAGCGCTATTGCCTGCCGCATTCAAGGGTGATGATTCATCAGCCACTGGGTGGTTACCAGGGCCAGGCAACCGACATCGATATTCACGCCCGTGAAATCCTGAAAATCCGCTCACAACTGAATGAAGTGCTGGCACGTCACAGCGGCCAGTCTGTCGACACGATTGCCGCCGATACCGAGCGCGATAACTTCATGGGTCCTGAAGAAGCCAGAGAATATGGCTTGATCGATAAAGTGCTTAACAACAGAAAAGGTGACTCGGGCGATAATAAATAGTAATATTTTCCGAAAGATACAAGGTACATTGAATGAGTGACCAAGAAAACAAAGGCGCAGACGGTAAGATTCTGTACTGTTCGTTCTGCGGCAAAAGCCAGCACGAGGTGCGTAAGCTGATTGCGGGCCCCAGCGTGTATATATGCGACGAATGTGTTGAACTCTGCAACGATATCATCCGCGAAGAGTTGGAAGACGTCAGTTCTGGCGAACTTGAGCAATTGCCCACACCCAAGGATATTCACGGCTTTCTGGACGATTTTGTTATCGGCCAGGAGCACGCCAAGAAAGTTTTGTCGGTTGCCGTGTACAACCATTACAAACGGCTTGAGCCAAAGCGTTCAAAAGACGATGTCGAATTGGCCAAGAGCAATATCCTGCTGATCGGCCCGACCGGGTCAGGCAAGACCTTGCTGGCCGAAACCCTGGCCAGGATGCTCAATGTGCCGTTCACCATTGCAGATGCAACCACGCTGACCGAAGCGGGTTACGTGGGTGAAGACGTTGAAAACATCATCCAGAAACTGCTGCAAAAATGCGATTACGATGTCGACAAAGCGCAGACCGGCATTGTTTATATCGACGAGATAGACAAGGTATCACGCAAGTCAGAAAACCCGTCGATTACCCGCGACGTATCGGGTGAGGGCGTGCAACAGGCGTTGCTGAAACTGATCGAAGGCACCATTGCCTCGGTACCGCCGCAGGGTGGTCGAAAACACCCGCAGCAGGAGTTTTTGCAGGTCGATACCAGCCAGATCCTGTTTATTTGCGGTGGTGCGTTCTCCGGCCTGGAGAAAATCATCCAGGCACGATCTTCAGCTTCGGGTATTGGTTTTTCTGCGCAAGTCCGCAACCTGGAAGCCGAGGACGACATTGGTAAAATTCTGCTCGGTGTGGAACCGGAAGACCTGGTCAAATTTGGCCTGATCCCCGAATTTGTCGGCCGCTTGCCGGTGGTCGCCACCCTGCAGGAACTGGATGAAACCGCGCTGGTACGCATATTGGTCGAACCAAAAAATGCGCTGGTCAAGCAATACCAGCACCTGTTCGCAATGGAAGACACCGAGTTGGACATCCGCGAAGAGGCGCTGCACGCAATTGCCAAGCGCGCCATGGCCCGCAAAACCGGCGCCCGTGGTCTGCGCACCATCCTCGAGAGCACGCTGCTCAATAGCATGTATGAATTGCCATCCATGGAGAATGTATCCAAGGTGGTGGTTGATGAAAGTGTTATCGACGGTGAATCAGAGCCCTTCATCCTCTACGAGAATGTGCCAGCCAAAGTAGCCTCCGGCAAGTAACCGTAGGGTGCGTTACTTGTAACGCACCATTTTCATTTCCAAAAGAGCCGTGCGTTACGGGTAACGCACCCGGCGTGAAAAATTCACTTTTTGGGATTGATTTTTATGATTCCGCGCCAATATTTCTCATTATCTTCTTGTAGGGCGGCATGCCCTCAATTACATTTGTTTTAGAGATCGGTGTTTCGTGACCCTGTAGGGTGCGTTACTTGTAACGCACCTTTGTGAGCTAAGAGCCGTGCGTTACGAGTAACGCACCCTACGAAGGAATATGATGGCAAAGCCTGAATCAGCAGAAGTTAAAGTCCCGGTAGAGGATATCCTTGAGCCGGAGAAAGGCGACTCAATGCAGCCTACGCCCGTGCTTTCATTGCGCGATGTGGTGGTTTACCCGCACATGGTTATCCCGTTGTTTGTTGGCCGTGACCGTTCCATACTGGCGCTTGACCAGTCGATGAACGTGGACAAACGCATTGTGCTGGTCACCCAGCGCAGCGCAGAGACCGAAGAGCCTGCAGAACAGGACTTGTTCGATGTGGGTACGCTGGCGACCGTGCTGCAGTTGCTGAAACTGCCGGATGGCACCACAAAAGTGCTGGTCGAAGGCGGCGAACGGGTCAAGATTAATACCTTTGTTGAAGAAAATGGTTTTTTTGAAGCCTTCTGGGAGTTATTGCCTAATGAGGACAACAGTTCGGACAAAGAGCTGGAAATGTCCATGCGGTCATTGGTGTCAGTGTTTGAACAATACGTCAAGCTCAATCGCAAAATCCCACCGGAACTGCTGACCACGCTGGCGGGTATAGAAGACCCGAGCCGGCTGGCGGATACCGTTGCCGCGCACCTGTCCATCCGGCTTGAAGAAAAGCAGGTTCTGCTCGAAATAGGCAGCGTGACCGAGCGTATGGAAAAGCTCATGGGGTTGGTCGAGGGTGAGATAGAAGTACTGCAACTGGAAAAACGCATTCGTGGCCGGGTCAAGACCCAGATGGAGAAGAGCCAGCGCGAGTATTATCTCAATGAGCAAATGAAGGCGATCCAGAAAGAGCTGGGTGACATGGACGATGCACCCAATGACATGGATGACCTGGCCCGCCGGATTAAAGATGCCGGGATGAGCAAGGAAGCCAGGAAAAAGGCAGATTCCGAGATCAACAAGCTGAAAATGATGTCGCCGATGTCGGCCGAGGCCACCGTGGTCCGGAATTACATCGACTGGATGCTGAACGTGCCTTGGAAAAAACGCAGCCGTATCCGCAAGGACCTTGGCGAGGCCGAGGCGATACTTCAGGCCGATCATTATGGGTTGGAGAAAGTTAAAGAACGCATCCTCGAGTACCTGGCGGTACAGCAGCGGGTGAAGACAATGAAAGGGCCTATTTTGTGCCTGGTTGGACCTCCCGGTGTGGGCAAAACCAGTCTTGGACGTTCCATCGCCCGCGCCACCGGCCGTAAATTTGTTCGCATGTCGCTCGGTGGTGTGAGGGACGAAGCGGAGATCCGCGGGCACCGCCGTACTTACATTGGTTCGATGCCAGGAAGGGTGTTGCAAAACATGGCAAAGGTCGGCACACGGAACCCCCTGTTCATGCTGGATGAGCTGGACAAGATGTCGATGGATTTCCGCGGAGACCCGTCATCAGCCCTGCTGGAGGTGCTCGATCCAGAGCAAAACCACGCATTCAATGACCATTACCTTGAGGTGGATTTTGATTTGTCGGATGTCATGTTTGTGGCCACCGCCAATTCACTGAACATCCCGCCGCCTTTGCTGGATCGAATGGAAGTCATCCGGATTCCGGGTTACACCGAAGACGAGAAAGTGCATATTGCGAGAAACTACCTGTTGCCCAAGCAAATGGAGCAGCATGGATTGCTGGCAAAGGAAATACAGATCAGCGACCAGGTGCTGGTGGATATCGTGCGTTACTACACCCGTGAATCCGGCGTTCGCAACATGGAACGTGAACTGGCCAAGATCTGCCGTAAATCGGTTAAGCGACTCGCCCTCGGCAGCAAGGTCAGCAAGGTGGCGGTCACCGCGCGTAACCTGTCTTCGTTCCTGGGTGTCAGGCAATTCCGCTACGGCATCGCTGATGAAAACAACGAAGTCGGACAGGTTACCGGTCTCGCCTGGACCCAGGTCGGTGGCGAATTGTTGCAGATCGAAGCAATGCTGGTACCGGGCAAGGGCAGGTTGATCCAGACAGGTCAACTCGGCGAGGTGATGCAGGAATCTATCCAGGCCGCGATGACCGTTGTTCGCAGCAAGGCTGAGGAATATGGCATCGATCCTGATTTCTATCAGAAGTTCGATGCGCATGTGCATGTCCCGGAAGGGGCAACACCCAAAGACGGCCCAAGCGCGGGTGTGGGCATGTGTACATCGCTGGTGTCGGCGATTACAAAGATTCCGGTACGAGCCACCGTCGCCATGACCGGTGAGATCACCTTGCGCGGCACCGTTTTGCCCATCGGTGGATTGAAGGAAAAACTTCTGGCCGCACATCGAGGCGGTATCAAACAGGTGATCATCCCGGCGGAAAACGAAAAAGACCTGGTGGATATTCCGAAAAACATTTTGCGCAAACTGGAAATTTTCCCGGTAAAACTCATCGACGAAGTGCTCAAGATTGCGCTGGTTGAAATGCCGAAGCCGGTGACCGGTGGGGTTGCTGCCAAGACGGCCCTTGCGGGCGCGGATGATAAGGAAGTGAGGCCGCATTAAAGCAGTCATTCCCGCTCTCTAAGTCGTCATTCCCGCGGTCGCTACGCACATCCATGTGCTCTCGCGACATAAGCACATCCATGTGCAAAAAAGCGGGAACCTCACATTCCACACACGAACCGTAGGGTGAGTAATTCATTACGCACCAAAACCAGTTTGGAATGGTGCGTTACAAGTAACGCACCCTACGGGTGTAGCGATAATCATTCAACGACCGCATTCCCGTAGGGTGCGTAATTTTTACGCACCAAAAACGCATTGGTATGGTGCGTTACGAGTAACGCACCCAACGATTGAAAATTATTTTTGAAATCGCAAAAATGGATGTTGCCTTTCAAATGAGTCGCTTGGGTGAGTTAATTAATGCAAAAGGTGTTTTTTTGGGCTTTTAGCTATTGCGTCAATGTAGAGTCGTGTATTACCATGACGTTCGGCTTGCAGGCCTTGATATGTAAGGCCTTGCGTTAGTTCAGTCAACTTTCGCATATGGTGGATACTTCAGTGGGGGTTAAGCGCTGTAGGGCCTGGATAAGCCTAAATCTCATATAATCGCTAATTGAAAAATATGGAGCTCATAAATGAATAAATCTGACCTAATTGATGCAATTGCTTCCGCTTCCGGTTTAAGCAAAGCAGACGCCGGCCGTGCACTTGACGGCTTTACATCCACTATCTCCAGCACATTGCAATCGGGTCAGTCAGTGTCCTTGGTTGGTTTTGGAACGTTCTCAGTGAAGCATCGTGCAGCGCGTGCAGGCCGCAATCCTCGTACTGGTGAAACCATCCAGATAAAGGCATCAAACAACCCTTCATTTAAGGCTGGTAAAGCCCTTAAGGATGCCGTAAACTAGCGCGCCTTCTGGCGGGGGTGCTTAGCTCAGTTGGGAGAGCATCGCCCTTACAAGGCGAGGGTCGGGGGTTCGAGCCCCTCAGCACCCACCAACGATCGTGGAGTGGTAGTTCAGTTGGTTAGAATATCGGCCTGTCACGCCGAGGGTCGCGGGTTCGAGTCCCGTCCACTCCGCCACCGTTTAAGACAAGGGCGCCTGAATGGCGCCTTTTTCTTATCTTTTTTTTAATTACTGGATGATTGCTAAACTATGGTTCTTCAATCTATTCGCGACAGACTGACCGGAATACTCGCATTCGGTATTTTGGCTATTTTAATTGTTCCCTTTGCGCTGGTGGGTGTGAATGAATATTTCACCGCGGGTACGAGCAGTATTGTTGCCAGGGTCAACGAAACGGAAATCACTTACAACGAATTCAATCAGAGTTACTCAAACTACCGCAGGCGGATGCAATCGATACTCGGCGCGTCCTTTGACCCACTTCAGTTTGACCAGTTGCTGGTTCGTCGCCAGCACCTCGAAAACATGATTGAGCAGGAATTGCTGGCGCAGGCAGTTGCAACCATGGGGCTGGATATCGACGACGACAGACTGGCGGATGAGATTCGCAGGATTCCTGCATTCCAGGTAGATGGTCAGTTCAACGTTGACGTGTACCAGAGCCGCCTGCTCAGCCAGGGCTTGTCGCCAAAACAATTTCAAAATGAAGTGCGCGGCCAGGTGGTCGGTAATCAATTACCGCAAAATCTTAGCGCCAGCAGCATTGCGACCAGGACCGAGATTGAGCAATTTGTTGCCCTTTTCAACCAAAGCAGAACATTCACCGCTGCGATGGTGCCGGCAGTGACTGCTGAAGGCGAAGCCACTTTCAGTGATGAGGGAATTACCATCTGGTACGACGGACACAGCAATGATTATCAGTCCGAAGAGCGCGTTATCATAGAATATGTCGAGCTGGATGCGGCTTTTATGCCGCTTGGACCGGCACCGGAAGATGAATTCTTGCTGGAACGTTTTGAAGACCAGTCAGGCCGCTTTATAAGCCCCGAGCAACGCCGGGTTTCCCACATTTTGATCGAAGTGACGGTTGATGCCGATGAGGCAGTCAAAGAGACCACCCGCCAGGCCGCCGAAGACCTTTCCAAACGGGCCAGGGACGGTGAGGATTTCGCCGAACTGGCGATCGAGTTCTCGCAGGACCAGGGTTCATCCGCACAGGGCGGCGACCTCGGTTGGGTTGAACCGGGTGTGATGGTCAGTGCATTTGAAACCGCCATGTATGAGCTATCCATGGATGCCCCGATTTCCGAGCCGGTGGAAACCGGTTTTGGCTGGCACGTGATCAAGCTGCAGGAAATTCGCGAATCTAGCGGCATGAGCTTTGATGAAGCACGCTTGGTGCTGTTGCAGGAATACGAAGAAGAAGCCGCTGAAAGGGCCTTTCTGGAGCAGGCCGACCGTCTGGTGGACCTGGTATATGAAGATCCGACCACCTTGGAAGGCGCCGCGCTGGTGATGGGACTTACAGTTTATGAAGCCGGACCATTTGGTCGTGCCGGAGGGGAGGGCATCGCGGCCACCCGGGAAGTGGTTACAGAATCATTTTCTGACCTGGTGCTGTTGCAGGGATCGGTCAGCGACCCGGTAAACCTGGACGCAAACCGGCTGGTCATGATCAGGCTCAAAGAACATCTGCCGGTGGCATTGAAGCCGTTAGAAGAGGTTCGCGATGAAATCATTGCGACCCTCAGTGATAAGCTCGCGCGCGAAAACGCGAAGCAGATTGCAGATGAGCTGTTGGTTGCGCTCAACAGTGGTGAAGAAGCCCTGGAGGTGATCTCCGAAGCTGCCGAACTGGAGTTTGCACGGCACGAAGAAATCAACCGCAACACAAGCCAGCTGGACGCCACCCTGGTGCAGGAAATATTCAAGCTGGATGCACCTGCGGAAGGAGAGACGGTGCAGGTGGTATTGGCAACCGGCTCCGGTTACGCGACAGTCGAGCTTGAACTGGTTACTGATGGCGTAATTGGCGAAGGATCATTTCTTGCCAAACGGCAATATGAACGCGTGGTCTCCAACAGCAGCGCGAGCCAGGAAGGGTCGGGTTTTATGCGGCAGTTGCGAGAGGCAGCAAACGTCGAAATTTACGAGGACCGCATCAAGTAGGTGTTCCGTCATCCCCGTGTGAACGGGGATCTCTTTCCGCTTCCCGCAGGGAATGGAAAAGAGATTGCCGCACAAGCGGTGCGTTAAAAAACAACGCACCCTACGCAGTGTGCGGCGAAACGCTCTTAAGTGTAAAAAAGCCTCCCGCAGGGAAAGAAAAAGGTCCCCGCTTTCGCGGGGATGACATTTTTCGCGGGATGACAGGCAGCCCACCAGGGCAACAAAACATCCACGCGACGGTCAGTCGCCCGAAAGTTCAGCCATTCCCAGAATATTGTAGCCGGCGTCCACGAAGGTGGTTTCGCCGGTGATGCCTGATGCCAGGTCGGAGCACAGGAAGGCTGCGACGTTGCCGACTTCTTCCGGTGTGATGGTGCGGCGCATCGGGGCGGTGCTTTGGACGTGCTCCAGCATTTTGCGGAATTGTGAAATACCGGCGGACGCAAGCGTCTTGATCGGGCCGGCGGAAATTGCATTTACACGGTGTCCTTCCGGGCCGAGGCTCTGGGCCATATAGCGCACGTTTGCTTCCAGGCTGGCCTTGGCCAGCCCCATCACGTTATAACTCGGCATGGCGCGAACTGAGCCCATATAGGTCAGGGTTAGCAGGGCACCGTTGCGACCGGCCATCATGCTTCGTCCAGCCTGTGCAAGCGCGACGAAGCTGTAGGAACTGATGTCGTGCGCAATGCGGAATCCTTCACGGGTGACAACGTCAAGGTAATCACCATCCAGTTGCTCGCGTGGGGCAAAGCCAACCGAATGCACCAGGATGTCATAGCCATCCCAGTGGCTGGCGAGTTGCGAGAAGGTATCTTCAATCTGGTCGTCGAATTCAACGTCGCAGGGAATTACAATATCTGATTCACAAATATCGGCGATCTGCTGAGCCCGTGATTTGAGTCTGTCGTTCTGGTAGGTGAAGGCCAGTTCGGCCCCCTGACGGTGCATGGCCTCGGCGATACCCCAGGCGATTGATCGTTTGCTGGCGACACCGACGATCAGCGCGCGTTTACCTTTCAAAAATCCCATGAATTATTCTCACTGGTTCGGAAGCATGGCAGATTAACAGCAGCTATCTCATTTGGCAAAAAAGCCCCGTAAATATTCCGGCAAATATTCCGGCGAATTGAGCCCGGTCGGGAAGCAATATATCAACGTGGACGGTGATCAAATTTGAGACGCTCGGCAGCGCCGTGCTCAATGACCTGCGCACCATCGAACGCGAGCACGGCATTGACCCACACGGCGTCAATCCGGCTGCGGAACCGGCGTCCTTCAAAGGGTGACCAACCGCAGCGCGAAAGTACCCGCTCGCGGGTAATGTCCGTGCCGTTTCTCATATCGAGCAGGACCAGGTCGGCGTGATAGCCTTCGCGGATAAAACCGCGCTCAACCACCGCAAATCGTTGCGCCGGATTATGCGAGCAGGTGAGGACGACGGTCTGCATATCAAGCTGCCCATCATGCACAAGCTCAAGCGTGGCAAGCAATACGTCCTGTATTAACGGCAGTCCTGATGGCGCAGACAGGTAGTTGGGGTCGGCTTTTTCGTCAATGGTATGCGGCGCGTGATCGGTGGCCATGATGTCGATTCGGCCGTCGGACAGTGCGGTGATCAGGGCAGCTCGGTCCTGCCGGGTTTTGATCGCCGGGTTGCACTTGATCAGGTTGCCGTATTTCTCATAGTCGCGGTCGTCAAAGTGTAAAAAGTGAATACAGGTTTCGGCAGTTATATTTTTGCCGGACATTGGCCCGGGTTCAAACAGTCCCAGTTCGCGTTCACTGGAAATGTGCAATACATGCAGTTGGGATTGGTGCTCTTTTGCCAGTGATACCGCCAATTCTGTCGACACATAGCAGGCTTCGGTACTGCGGATATTTGCGTGCTCGGTGATCGGGATGTCGGTGCCGTAGCGCTGCATTGCGCGCTCGAGGTTGGCGTTGATCATCGGGGTGGATTCGCAATGGGTTGCGATGACGACCGGTGAATCCCGGAATATGGCCGCCAGTGTTGCCTCGTCGTCGACAAGCATATTGCCGGTGGAGGCACCCATAAACACCTTTACTCCGCAGACCGAATCCGGGTCCAGCGCACGGATGGCCTCAATGTTGTCATTGGTCGCACCGAAATAAAATCCGTAATTTGCCGCGGCGCACTCGGCACCCCTGGCGTATTTCCATGCCAGTTGCTCATTGTCCGTGGTCGTAGGCCGGGTGTTGGGCATGTCCATAAAGCTGGTCACACCACCCGCAATCGCCGCGCGGGATTCGGTGTAAATATTTCCCTTGTGGGTCAGGCCGGGTTCGCGGAAATGCACCTGGTCATCAATCATCCCCGGTAACAGGTAGCGGCCATTGGCATCGACGACTGTGGCAGCGTCAGGCAGCTTGATACTGCCATCAATTCTTTCAATCCTGCCGTGCCTCAAAAGCACATCGGATTCCGTGATGCGGCCTTCGTTGACAAGTTGTGCATTGCAGATGAGGGTGGTCTGGGACATATGTTGGTTTTGGCCTTATTTGAGGATTTTGGTTTGGGAGTATTGTAACTTTTGGGGAGGGGGTTTGCTTGCTTGATTGGTGGTGGTTTTTTGGTGGTGTCCTGTCGGACGACCTGTCATCCCGGGACCGCGAATAGCGGGGCCCGGGACCCCTTAACGATCGCGAGAGGGTAAAAAGTTGCACGAATAGAACTCTCAGTTACCCACCGAGGTCCCCGCTTCCGCGGGGATGACGGTACCATTTTTCAAACCTCGCACCGTCATCCCGGGACCGCGAATAGCGGGACCCGGGACCCCTTAACGATCGCGAGAGGGTAAA
>SMVB01272998.1_pt1 | contig 10260 bp, 8 predicted proteins | sample 2456461 | NCBI WGS metagenome assembly SMVB01 (sample SAMN11095934, study PRJNA526329) | marine sediment metagenome | biome: Marine sediment; feature: Surficial sediment; material: Deep marine sediment; isolation source: Hadal surficial sediment | place: Pacific Ocean | collected 2014-05 | depth 0-1...
CAGTTTTATCTGTTTTATCGGTTGTGGGGCCTGCATTTCCGGTGGTTGCGATGGCATAATCTGTTTGGAAAACTGCTTTACAATTTATAGCCATTTCCCTGGCTACTTGTTGGCTAATAACCGAATGTTTTTCAATAGTTTCTTCAGACACCTGTAATATTTTTGTTTTGATATTTTTGGAATAAGCAACCAATGATCCCTTAAAAAAATGTGAGGCCCCAGCTACCGAAGTAATCATTTTAGCAATATTTCCACCGGTACAGCTTTCTGCGATGCTCAGTGTTTGATTATTATGGCGCATTAATTTTTGAATTGAAAATTCCAGGTTTTCGCTTTCTTCAAATCCAATAATTATGTCACCAATAATATTTTTTAATTTATCTATTTCAAATCCAAGCGAATTTTCTAAAAATAGTTTATTTTTTCCTTTGGCTGTTAATCGCAATCGCAATCTCCCATAAGAGGGTAAATATGCTAGTTTTATAATTGAAGGTAAATTGTTCTCCCAATTTTCAATTCTCTTGGCAACTTTGCTTTCACCCATGCCATAAGTGAGCACTGTTTTATGTATAATATAAGGCAGTTTATAGGTTTGTTGAAGTTTTATCAATACATGATCTTTCATTAATCCTTTCATTTCATTGGGTACTCCAGGTAATGAAATGATCACTTTTGCTTTTTTCTCAAACCACATTCCGGAAGCTGTTCCTAAATTATTTTTTAAAATTGTAGCTTTTTTTGGTAACATAGCTTGTTGCAAATCCAAATCAGTATAAGCATAATTTACTTTTGCAAATAGATTCTTGATATGTTCAACAATATCTTCTCGTAAAATCAATTCATCATCAAAAAACTCTGCAAGGGTATGTTTGGTAATATCATCTTTGGTAGGGCCCAAACCACCTGTAATAATTACGATATCGGCATTTTTTTTTGCCTCGTATACAGCCTTTAGAATATGTGGTTTGTCATCTTGAATAGAGGTGATTTGATAAACTGAAACCCCAATTTTATTGAGTTCTTCGGCAATCCATTTCGAGTTGGTATCCGTTATTTGCCCGATTAATATTTCGTCGCCTATGGTTATAATTTCTGCTTGCATGAGGGCAAAGGTAAATGTAAAAGTTTAAAGTGAAAAGGTAAAAATTGAAAGTATGTAAATGTCTCTATTTTAGTTTGTTAATATAAAATTATACGTATATTTTGTCTAAAACAGAATCGATTACCATGATTTAAAAGGGTTTTTTGATAAATAAGAATTGTAATATTTTATATTTCCAGAAACTTCTTCACCCAGCCAATCGGGTTTGTCGAACAGGGTATTTTCACTCGGTAATTCGATTTCAGCCATAATTAAACCCTCATTTTGATTTAAAAATTCATCAACTTCAAAAAACAATCCATTATTTGCGGGTATAATATATCTTATTTTATCAATAGATCCGGGTTCGCATAACTTTAATAATGCTTTGGCATCTTCGATGGAAATTTCCTTTTCCCATTCAAACCGTGAAATACCCGATGCATTACTTTTACCTTTAATCGTAATATATCCTTGATCTCCTTTTATTCTGATTCTTACAGTTCTTTCAGGAACCGATGACAAATAGCCTTGTTTCAATTGAAAGGATGATTTAGAATACTTTTTAAAGTCACTCTTCACTAAAAATTTCCGTTCTATTTCTTTATTCATTGAGGGTTCTATTTCTGGGTTCTATTTTTTTTAAAATTCGTAAAAATTGACACTGCCCCACACTGTCTTCCTTCAATCTGCCCCTGTCACACTTTTCCAACTCAGTTACTGCACACAATTTCACAGAGTGCCATTAATTGATTACCTGATATTCACTTTAAAGATTTCCTTATGCTCAAGTTTTCCAATTAAAACATCATTTGATTGTACGCTGCCAACACCGGCTGGTGTGCCGGTAAAAATAATATCACCTATTTTTAATGTAAAAAACCGAGACACATAGGCTATTATTTCATCTATTTTCCACAACATATTTTTCGTATTTCCATCTTGGACGAGTTCCTCATTTTTGTACAATTGAAAATTTGTATTTTGCAAATTATAATTTTCTTTCGAATAAAAATCTCCGATAACGGCACTGCCATCAAAGCCTTTAGCTTTTTCCCAGGGCAAGCCCTTTTCCTTTAATCTACTTTGTAAGTCTCTCGCAGTAAAGTCAATACCTAAGCCGATTTCATCATAGTATTTATGTGAAAATTTTTCATCTATATGTTTTCCCAACCTGCATATTTTAACCAAAACTTCCACTTCATAATGAATATTATTAGAAAATGAAGGAATAACAAAGGGGTTATTATTGGTCAATACAGAAGAGTCCGGTTTTAAAAATATCACCGGATTATCAGGTTTTTCATTCTTCAATTCTTCTATGTGCTCGGTATAATTTCTTCCTATACAAATTATTTTCATTCTTAAATCCTTAATTGTTTACAAATATGGGTAATACTTCAATACTAAGTAGTGTCTGGTCGGAATTAGACTAATTTTATATGCTTATTTATTTTAGATGAGATTTTCACCTTTCTTTTTTGATGAGATGCCTTAGCATCATCCGACCTGCCTGCCGCAGGCCGGTTAGAAAAAAGTGAAAATATCGTTAAAAGAAAAAGGATTGATTTTGATGTATTTTCGACCAGAGACTAAGTACTACTCACTAATCAATGCTCATTGGTTATGACCTCCGGTCTTCCATCTCTAGTTCCCGAACTTTTCACTTCTATCTTTTCAATTCCAATGTTAAGGAATCCATTTCTTTTCAAAATTCGGTTTTCTTTTTTCCAAAAAAGCATTCCTGCCTTCTTTAGCCTCCTCTGTCATATAAGCCAATCTGGTTGCTTCACCGGCAAAAACCTGTTGGCCCACCATTCCGTCATCGGTTAAATTCATGGCAAACTTCAACATTTTTATAGATGTTGGTGATTTTGCCAATATTTCTTGTGCCCATTCAAAGGCAGTATTTTCCAGTTCATCATGTGTAACAACAGCATTGACCATACCCATATCAAAAGCTTCCTGAGCAGAATAGTTTCTTCCCAAAAAGAATATTTCACGAGCTTTTTTCTGACCCACCATTTTTGCCAAATAAGCCGAACCATAGCCTCCGTCAAAACTCATCACATCCGCATCGGTTTGCTTAAAAATCGCATGCTCTTTACTTGCCAGGGTCAAATCACATATTACGTGCAAACTGTGTCCGCCGCCAACTGCCCAACCGGGAACAACAGCAATTACAACCTTCGGGATAAAACGAATCAACCGTTGTACTTCCAAAATATTTAAACGATGGTATCCATCTTCGCCTACATATCCTTGATGGCCACGTGCCCTTTGGTCTCCTCCACTGCAAAAAGAATACACACCATCTTTTGGTGAAGGGCCTTCTGCAGAAAGCAAAATAACACCTATGGATATGTCTTCTTGTGCATCGTAAAGTGCCTCATACAATTCGCTTGTAGTTTTTGGCCTAAAGGCGTTTCGAACCTCAGGTCGATTAAAAGCGATTCGAGCCACACCATCACATTTTTTATAAGTAATATCTTCAAATTTCTTTACAGTTTGCCAATTTGCTTGTTTCATTTATTAAGTTTTATCTTTTTTGTAAAATATTTGTAAAAGGAAATCGTTGGTTAATTATATTAACATAAGCGAAATTAGCAAAAGTTTATAAATTAAACTTCTTGTTGAATATATTTACAATTTAATATTTTCTTTAACGAAAACCTAAAATCATGAAAAAAATAGTCTTTATACTATTGATAATTTCTTCATTTGCCTATGCCCAGGATAATATCATTTTTAAAAGATATAATTCATTTGAATTAAATACAGAACGTATTTTAAAAATTTACTTACCGGATTCGTATGAAACGGAAACAGATAATACATATCCTGTAACGATAGTTTTTGACGGCGAATATTTGTTTGATGTTTATGTGGCAAATGCCAAATTATTTGCTTCCAGAAACAAAGCACCCGAGCAAATTGTTGTGGGAATTTTTCAAAATCAAAATGAAGAAAGATACATAGATTGTGATTATAGCACAGATACCGGATTGCCCAATGAAGATAGTACAAAATTTTATAAATTTGTTAGAGAAGAACTGTTAAATTATATCGATGATAATTTTCGAACATCATTATTTAAAACACTGGTAGGAAACACAATAACTGCAAATTTTGCCAATTATTTCTTTCTGGAAAACTCTTCGGCATTTAATGCATATATCAATATCAATCCGAGCTATGCGCCTCAAATGAACGAACGCATAGAAGCAAAAAGCCAGAGTTTAAATGAGGTTATTTTTTACTATTTAAGTTCTGGAAATTTCAATCATGAGAAAAGATTAGAAGCGATAAATAACGTACATAACCTGTTAAAATTATCGGAAAACGAGAAATTAAAATATAAATATGACGATTTTTCAAATTCAACCAAAACGGCTTCTATAGGTCAAGCGATACCTAGCGCCATGGGTTTTATTTTTGAATTGTTTGCCCCCATATCTAAGAAAGAATTTGATAATAATATTGCAGACTTAACGCCGGGTGAAGCCATTATGTACCTGGAAAAGAAATATGTTGAAATAGATTATTTATATGGATCGAATGTAAAGGTTAGAGAAAGTGATATTTTTATTATGGAACCCATTATTATGGATAAAGAAAATGGGGACTATTTGGAGGAATTTGGTAAAATGATTCTCCGTTTATATCCCGAATCTCCCATGGGCGATTATTATATTGGTTTTTATTATGAAACAGGGTATGATTATAGAAAGGCATTAAAACATTACAAAAACGGATATGCCAAAATCGGTTCAGATAATCCGAATTCTGATGGCTATTTCGAAAATGTCGAACGTATACTTGCGAAACAAAGAGCCGAAAAATTGGGTTATACCATTGGCGATGAAGTTGGTGAAGAAGAGAGTTTTGAGGAGTCAGAAGAAAAGAATTAAATAAAAATGATAGGGGGCCATACCATATCTTTAATTTTATGAAGGCATGGATTGGAACTCATTATTCACAATAAAAAATATATTTTATTAATGTCATTACCGTCAAAATAAAACAAATTAAATAAAGGATGCTGGCAACAGCATCCTTTATTTAAATCATCCACTTTACATTTTATCGTGATGCATACGTTTTTTATGCATATCATGCTTCATCATTTTTTGCATCTTATGTTTCTTCATTTTTTGCATTTTTTTGCTGTAAACTCTCCATTGCTTATACTGTTGGTCATTTAATATTTTTTTCATTGAAGCCTGATGTGCTATTTGCATATCCAGCATCTCATTTTTCATTTTGAATTTCTCATCTTGACTTGGAGTTTTTTCGCTTTCTTTCATGGCTTTATGTTCAGCCTTATATTTTTCACGTACTTGAGCTCTTTTTTTAGTTAAAGATAAAAGTTGTTTTTGCTGAGACTCATTTAAATCCAATTCCAAAACCATTTGCTTTGTTTGAAGGGTCGCTTGTTGCTCTGCAGTGAATTCACTTTTTCTGTGTTTGTAAGATGAATCGCCTTGGGCAAAAGATAATACCGTAAAACCTAATAAGATAATGCTAAATAATTTTTTCATGTTTATATATTTAAATTGATTATATTCTCTAGGACTATTTTGCCTAAACAAAGTTTAATTCTTAACAAGAATTTAACTAAAATGATAAAATCTATTAAATTTTTAAGCTCCTCCTCATTCTTTGGTATAAAATATATTTAGATACCTGGTGCATACGGTCAACTGCATACTACTTTACCCGAACATCCTTGAATAATGTTGACGGGTTTTTCTAGTTTTTCTTGAAGATCACGCTGATAATTGCCAATTTTACTTTTGATTTTTGACTTCTCACTTTTTTATACTTTCAACTGCCAACTGGTTACTGCCAATTACACTGCCTCCCACCTCTTGATTTCCAACTCCAAAATCTTCCATCTCCCCATCAAACTGCTTACAGGATTATCACCCTTCCGGTTTGAAACAAAGATTTAATATGTAAATTACTCGTATAAACTCATTTTTAGTGTACTTTTGCAAAATGAAAGATTCATATCAGCTTTCGGATTGGTTACCTACTACCAATAAAGAAGTCAATATTAGAGGATGGGAAGCGCTGGATGTTATTATTTTTAGTGGCGATGCCTATGTAGATCATGCGGCATTTGGCCCGGCTGTTTTGGGTAGAATATTAGAAAGCTTTGGATTGAGAGTGGCAATTGTTCCGCAACCAAGTGTTCATGATAATTTACAAGATTTTACCAAACTTGGAGCGCCAAAATTATTTTTTGCTGTTACCTCGGGTGCCATGGATTCTATGGTGAGCAATTATACGGCAAACAAACGAAGAAGAGATAAAGATGCTTATACACCCAATGGAGATAAAGGTTTTCGGCCTGATTATGCAACCACAGTATATTCCAAAATATTAAAAGAAAAATTTCCCGATGTTCCGGTTGTTGTAGGTGGTATTGAAGCCTCATTACGAAGAGTTACACATTATGATTATTGGAGCGATACGTTGAAACCAAATATTTTAACCGATTCCGATGCCGATTTATTGGTTTATGGAATGGGTGAACAACCTCTACGTGAATTGGTTGAGTTATTGCTAAAAGGCATACCTTTTAGCTCTTTAACAACGATTAAACAAACAGCTTTTTTGGTAAACAGTATGGATACATTACCGATAAATAAAAATTGGGAAGATGTAAAAATCAGTTCGCATGAAGCTTGTTTGAAAGACAAGAAAACTTTTGCTGCCAATTTTAAAGTGATTGAGCAAGAATCAAATAAAATTCAAGGAAGAAGGATTTTACAAAAAGTAAATGATAAAATTTTGGTTATAAATCCGGTTTATCCTACGATGACTGAATCAGAAATTGATGCTTCCTATGATTTACCATATACACGATTGCCTCACCCTAAATACAATAAGAGAGGGCCAATTCCGGCTTATGAAATGATTAAATTTTCTATAAATATTCATAGAGGTTGTTTTGGAGGTTGTAGTTTTTGTACAATTTCGGCGCATCAGGGGAAATTTATTGCGAGTAGAAGTAAAGAATCAATTTTAAAAGAGGTTGATAAAGTAACGCAAATGGCTGATTTTAAAGGCTATTTATCAGATATTGGTGGGCCTTCTGCCAATATGTACCAGATGAAAGGGAAAATACAAAGTATTTGTGATAAATGTGTGGCTCCTTCCTGTATATCGCCGGTAATTTGTCATAATTTAGATACTTCACATAAACCACTTACCGAAATTTACCGGGCAGTTGATAATCATCCCAAAGTAAAAAAATCATTTATTGGAAGTGGAATTCGATATGATATGTTGGTGCCTGAATTTAATAAAAATGCCGACCCAAAAGAACTGGAAGAATATACAGAAGAGGTGATCACCAATCACGTTTCTGGGAGATTAAAAGTTGCGCCGGAACACACTTCTGATGCCGTTTTAAAATTAATGCGGAAACCATCTTTTAAGTATTTCCATAAATTCAAAAAGAATTTTGATAAGATAAATAAAAGAAAAAATTTAAATCTGCAATTGATACCTTATTTTATTTCAAATCATCCTGCTTGTGAAGTAGAAGATATGGCAAATCTTGCTGCAGAAACAAAGGACATGGGTTTTCAACTTGAACAAGTGCAAGGTTTTACCCCAACACCAATGACGGTAGCTACTGTTATATATTATAGTGGATACCATCCATATACCTTGAAGAAAGTTTTTACACCGAAATCAAAAAAAGAAAAAGAAGAGCAACATCGATTTTTCTTTTGGTATAAAAAAGAAAATCAGGCATGGATTAAAAATACCCTTCAAAAGTTGAATCGAAATGACTTAATTAATACATTGCTGCCTTCTTTCGGAAAATCTAACAACGGTTATGGTAAAAAGAAGATGAATGGGGAATTAAAAAGAAGTAGAAAATCAAATGAATTTGTGAGCATACTGGATAAATCAAAGGGCAATCGTAGGAAAATAAAAAACAGATAATTAAAAAATAAAAAATAGATAATAGATTAATATATTTGCTGATTATTAGACTGAAACCTTATTTATACATGAAAAATATTTTATTCCTTCTGTTATTTATTTCGACGTTTGCGTTTTCACAAGAAAATGTTCAAGTTGATTTAAGTAATCCAAATGCTACCCTTTATACCCATTTATATTTTCTTCAAACTGCAACATATAATGCCTCAAAGGCGGCAATAACGATTCATGGATTGCCTAAAAAAGAAGCCATTGAAAAAGCTATTAAAATTAAGGAAGTTTTAGATGGAAGGGGATTGTTCATTGATTTTAAGCAAGTACCTGCGGATCCCAATTTTTTGGATACGATTTCGGGAGTAAACGAAGGATTGGACAAACTGAAAAATCGATTTTATCCTTTCCCCCAAAGAATGCCCGAAATATATGTTGAAAAAGAAGGAACCAGATGGTTTTACTCTAAAGAAACAATTGATCTTATCGATCAAATATATGAAGATACTTTTCCTTGGCAGTTTACCTATTTGCAAAAAGAATTCCCAAACTTTTTTAAAAAAATTGTTTACGGCGTAAAAATCTGGAAACCAATTGGTGTTTTGTTGTTGCTGGTGTTATGTATTTTATTATTTTACATACTCGATCCAATCCTATTTTATATTCTCAAAAAAACACAAAAATTAATTGTCCGAAAGCCTAGCTTGAAATCGTTTGAAGTATTGCATGAATTGGCACGCCCTCTTGTTTTTATTATACTTATTCAAGTGATAAAAAAAGTGATTCCTTCTTTGCAATTATTAAAGATCACTGACTTTTTATTTTTAGGTTTAAGTATTGCAGAAACCATTTTTTGGATATTCGTCTTTTTAAAATTGATGAAAGTTGTATTATCATTATATAAAGATTTTACGGTCAAAACATATACAAAACTAGATGAACAATTAGCACCTATATTAAAAAAGATACTGGATGGCCTTGTTGTATTAATTGGTCTATTACATATTTTAACACTATTTGGGGTGGATCCCGTTACCGTGCTCGCAGGTGCATCCATTGGAGGTATTGCTGTTGCTTTTGCCGCTCAGGATTCTGTTAAAAATTTAATTGGAACAATTGTTATATTTTTAGACAAACCATTTCATATTGGCGATTGGATAAAAATTGGTGGCGTAGAAGGAACGGTTGAAAATGTTGGATTAAGGTCTACAAGAATCAGAGGTTCAGACACTTCAATTTTCCAGATTCCAAATAGTATAATAACAGAGTCTGAAATAAATAATATGGGACTCAGATTATACAGAAGATATAGAACAGAGTTAGGCATACGATATGATACTCCTCCTGAATTAATTGAGGCTTTTGTACATGGTATTAGAGAGTTAATCGTAATGCATCCCAATACAAGAAGTGAATCCTATAATGTGGAATTTACAGGTTTTGGAGATTCGGCATTATTAATTTTGCTGAATGTTTATTTTAAAAAATTAGATTGGGGTTCTGAACAATCCTCGAAGCACAGATTACACGTTGGTATTGTTAAATTGGCAAAGGCTTTGAATGTTGAATTTGCATTCCCTTCATCTACTTTGATGATCGAACAGTTTCCAGATAAAAATCCGATTACAATGAATTATAATACAGATCCAAAATATATCAACGAAAGTGTTGCATCTGTTTTTAAGGAATTTAAAGAGATTGATCATGAGAAGGATCCAAATGCTTCATCAATTTCTGATTAAAAGAATTTATTATTTGGCGAACTACTATGAATTTAATCGAAAAGAATTCCTCGATACTCTGCATCGAGGATAATTAGTTTTAAAATATTTCTTTACTGAAAAAATTATAACCTGACAACATTTGAATATTCCATTCTATTGAGAATTTAATGTTTGAAGAAAAATTTTGTTTCATCTTAAAAAACTACCTGCTTTGCTGGTGCACATGTTCTTTTGGCTATGCCATGCCCAAACCCTTCGGATATGAAAGTCTTATTTTTTACCACAATGGTCACAAACCTGCCTGCCATGCCTCTGGCTTGGTAAACCTGCAGGCATGGGTTTTCACGATGTTCACTGAGAATTCTTTGTGAACTTCGTGTCTGTCTTTGTGTTCCTTGTGGTTCTCTTTCCACTCGGTATACGAATCCAAAAAAAGAAATTGTATTCATATAATAGGGTTATGTTATTGTAAATCTGTCCACCTTTGGGGGTATTTCA
>SMVB01097794.1_pt1 | contig 10258 bp, 16 predicted proteins | sample 2456461 | NCBI WGS metagenome assembly SMVB01 (sample SAMN11095934, study PRJNA526329) | marine sediment metagenome | biome: Marine sediment; feature: Surficial sediment; material: Deep marine sediment; isolation source: Hadal surficial sediment | place: Pacific Ocean | collected 2014-05 | depth...
ACTACGTCAATGTGTTTCCGGACGCTTGGGCCGGGTTCTTCGGGGAGAACTCTATTCGGGCCGTGCTTCGGCGACATGACCGAGAGGCGGAGTACGATGCGCTCCTGAAACGAATCGCTGCGACCGTACTCCGTATGGAGCACCACTACATCGACTACGCCAGCTCGCTGAGCTACTGAACATACTATCGAGGCGGTACGTGGCATAACAAGCCGATGCTGACGTCTTGCCGCTGATCGGCAAGACGTTATGCAGCTAGTTGTTGCGTGATGCGCAACACACTATATTAGTTCAGTGATAAAGTCATTTCGCCACAAAGGTCTAAGAAAGTTCTATGCAACTGGAAGCCAGACTGGGGTTCAAGCTAATCATGTGAACCGACTTAGAATGCAATTGGTTGCTTTGGACAGCCCAAAATATTGAGGACATGGATATTCCCGAATTTAAACGCCATGCACTAAAAGGTTAGTTGAAAGGACGTTGGTCAATTTGGGTTAGTGGTAATTGGCGGATTTCATTTGAATTCCGGGATGGTAACGCATTTATTTTAGATTACGAGGATTACCACTGATGATCATGCGCAACCCACCTCATCCAGGAGAATTTATACATTCGGTTTATCTCGAACCTTTCGGTATGAGTTCACGTGCCCTTGCCGAAAGTTTGAATGTTGCTCCATCTACACTTAATCAGGTAATTACCGGTAAGAGCGGTATCAGTGCAGAAATGGCGCTTCGTCTTTCCAAAGCATTGGGAAGATCACCGGAGAGTTGGTTGGCTATGCAAGGTCATTACGATTTGTGGCAAACCAAACAGCATGCAAAGCTTGATGATGTTCGGCACATTGAATTCGCTGCAGCATAACAAAACGTTTAAGTTCATTCCGCCAGAAAGCTGGCTCCACCGGACGCGTACTACTTCCGCGTCGCTTAACTAATACGTTATGCACCTTAGTGATTGCAAAAGGCACACAATGTGCTAAATTAGTGATATGCTTCACTTTGTTTGGAATTCTGAAAAGAATGCCCAGTTGATACGGGAACAAGGGATATCATTTGAGCGTGTGATTTTTCACATCAAGCGTGATGAGATCTTAGATGTCATCAAACACCCGAACCCATCTAGGTATCCAAACCAACGTATGTTCATATTGGACATAGGTAACTATGCGTACCTGGTACCTTTTGTTGAAACTGAAACTGAGATATTTCTTAAAACGATTATTCCCAGTCGCAAAGCCACTAGAAAATATCTTGAGGTGAAAATGTAATGAGTAACAAGCTAAATAAAGAAGAGAAAGAAATCCTAAAGTCTTATGAAAACGACAAATGGGTTTCCATCTCAAAACCGGCAAGTATTGTCAAATATAAGGCGGCAGCTAAGGCCACTTTCAAAAAAGATAAAAGAGTCAATATTCGCATATCACAATTGGATTTGGAGTTGTTGCAAGAAAGAGCTCTCATTGAGGGACTGCCGTATCAAACACTCATGTCTAGTGTTTTACACAAGTATGTAACAGGCCGGTTTGCGGAGAAAAATGCATAACAAATCATTCAAGCAGACGCGGAAACGCTCGGCGGCGCGATACCGCGGACACAGCAGTCCGCGCGCTGCTTAATTCGGACGTTATGCTTAAATCGGAGTCGATATGAACCTAGAATATATCTCAAAAACTGTTCAAGTGGTATCTGTAGTTGTGGGTGTGGTTATCAGCATTCTTTCATACAGCGATGCGAGAGAAAAAGAAGCTGAGGCTAGAATTAAAGAAGCACAAACACGAAGAATAGAGGCCTTGGCTCCGTTCTACGCTCTTCGCCAAGAGAGATACGTCGAAGTATCGAAAATAGCCGCTATTTTAGCCGATTCAGAATCGTATACAGAAGGTCAAGTTGTGGATGCAATGAAACGATTTCGAGCATTATATATCGTTGAATTAAGCATGGTCGAATCAGGAGAAGTAGAATCAAAAATGATGGAGTTTGCAACCGTGGTTTCTCCTAGACTACTGCAGTTTTCTGACTCACAGACCGCTGCCTATAACCTATCTCATGCGCTTCAAAAATCCTTTGCATCATATGATAAATAGAAGCATAACAAGTCAATCAACTTCGCGCCTTTGGCGCCGGACGCAGCAAAGCCGCGCCGGTTATTGAGGCGTTAGCTGTCTCTAGAACACCTTTTCGAAATTGAAGTAAAATCAAGTCATGCCAACCATTCTCAGAATTGGACCATTTCGTTTCTTCTTTTATAGTAATGAGCAAGGTGAACCTGCGCGCATTCACGTCCAACGCGATAGAATGTTGGCCAAGTTCTGGTTAGACCCTGTTTCTTTGGCCGGTTCTACAAGATATTCTCCCAGAGATTTGAGAAGAATTTCACTAGTTGTCGAAAACAGAGACGAATTATTGGAGAAGTGGAATGAGTACTTTGGCAGTTGAGCTTCACCCACAAGCTCATCAAGTAAAATGTTCAGTTGAAACAATTTTTGTTGAGTTACTCGACGGGCGCACAATTTCAGCTCCTTTGGTTTGGTTTCCTAGGCTTTCTCAAGCAAGCAGCGAACAACTGGAAAACTGGGAGCTTCTAGGTGATGGAGAAGGTATTCACTGGCCTGATTTAGATGAAGACCTCAGTGTTGCAGGTCTGCTTGCAGGCACTCATTAGATCATCAGCTAACAAGCCATTCAACCGTACGCGAGAAAATGCGGCGGCGCGTTTCCGCGGAAACGTCGACACGCGCGCCGGTTAATTCAGACGTTAGGTAAATTAGTAATGATGATCAATTTGGTAAAGGTTGTAAATTTATGAGTGATGAAGATCTTTTCCTCATGGCAAACAAAGAGCTGGAAAATGGTGAAAAGTATGAGGCGTTATGGGTCAAATCCCTTGCTCTTGTTGGTGGAGACAAAGAAAAAGCTAAGCATCAGTACATTTTGTTAAGGGTGGAGCAGCTAAAAAATGAAAAGGGATCAACTGAAGAAATAAAACACATCGACGGGCCAAGTTATAGCGGTATTTATTTTGCTTCTATAATTATTGGAGTTCTTATTGCCATTTATATTTATCTGTTAAACTTTGATAGTTTTTCAGAAACCGTTCTTATTCGTATTACTCCATTATGGTTCTTTCCAATAGTGTTTGGATACTATGGGTTCGTTTCACAGCGAATGGCAGCTAAATTAGAAAAGTCACATTTTGAAAATGTGGCTGATCTACTGTTCTCAGTTATTCAAGGGTCCACTGGTAAGATAGGTAAACTAATATCTCTTTTCGTACATGCCCCATTTATCATTATTAAAAGTAAACGTCCGATTTTGGTAGCACTGGGAGGATCAATAATTTGGGCCATTCTGCTAATAATATTCTTTGAAGTCATATTTCCAATGTTATGAGATTGCCTAACAAAGCCATAAACGCCGACGTCAAAAAGCTACGCTTATTGCCGCCGGTTATGGCAGACGTTAGGCTATTCGGGAATCCCGTGGAAACACAACGAAAACCCAAGAGAGGACTTATATGAAAATTAAAATAACAAGTTTACTGACATATGGATTGTTTATTGGCGTTCTGGGTTGTACAACAGTTGACACAGGTAGACCAAAACCAGATAAAGCGCCTGTTAGTTGCTACCAGTGTGATAGGACCCCAGATGGTGCTCAATATTGCGCTTCTAAAAGAACCGGGGGTAGGAAATGCGAAACAAAATCCGACGAAAGTGGTACGTCCTGTATTCAACAAGGTATTAGTTGTGGCATTGGGCAAGTGTTTGGTGGGCAGATTACTCTTTTTTCAGCGCCTCCCAAAGATAAAGATGCAACGACATTTGAGGAGCGTATCAATGTCTACTTTTATAAAGCCGTAATTCCAAAAGTGCGCAAAAACTGGGGAAAGATAAAAGGAAAAGGTGCCATTTTAATTATGCACTCGTACACTCGTGACGGTAACAATTGGATCCCAACACATCTCGAAATCGTTCGCTCCTCTCTCTCAGACAGTCAAGCCGAGGTAGCGCTGAATATTATACGTGATGCCGTTGAAAGCACTTCGCTCCCTGTGCAGCAGAAGGATAGTGAGGGAAACGACTACGTGCTGTACTGGGAGTGGCCCGTTCCACTATCAACAACTCGGCTGTAAAACGTAATAGGCCAACCCGAACCATAAGCCTAACAATGCCGTAAACACGGACACATTTTTCGTTCGCTGCGCTCACTACAAATGCGCCTGTTACGGCTAGCGTTATGCCTATAGTTGACGCGTACATATAACGTATTTACAATATATGTATGCTTGAATTTGATTGGGATCCAAGGAAGGACAAAGCAAATCAAAAGAAACACGGCGTTTCATTTGAAGAAGCCCAGTCAGTGTTCTTCGATGATTATGCAACTCAGTTCGATGACGAAGAACACTCAGGTCAGGAAGAAAGATTTATTTTGCTCGGTATGAGTATTAGGCCTCAAGTTCTCGTCGTTTGTCATTGTGAACGAAAATCAAGCTCTGTAATTCGACTCATATCGGCACGAAAAGCAACCGCAACTGAGCGTAAATATTATCGCAGGTGAAATGATGAAGTCTGAATATGATTTTTCAAAAATGAAAAGCCGGAAAAATCCTTATGCTTCAAAACTTAAGAAGCAGGTTACCATTCGTATGGGCCAGGATGTAATTAGCTATTTCAAAGCAATGTCAGAGGATACTGGCATTCCGTATCAAAGTTTAATCAATTTGTATTTGAGAGACTGTGTTTCCAATCATCGAAAACTCAACCTTACTTGGGCAAAGCAGGCATAACAAATCATTCAAGCAGACGCGGAAACGCTCAGCGGCGCGATACTGCGGATACCGTAGTCCGCGCGCTGCTTAATTCGGACGTTATACGTCAGAAACACGGAGGCATTGCTTCCAGGAGTAATCGTCAGATGAAATACGTCCTCGCACTCATATTGTCCCCAACCATTGCGTTCTCCCAGACACTCACAGTTATCGAACGCCTCTGCTAATGAACCGGCATCAATGTTCGATATCGGGTTGATGAGATTAGAGCGTGTAGCCGAACTTGTGGAGAGAACAATTTCTTGGAGGCAGGGAACCAGTCAGGGAGTGCACTTTAGCTACAGCCCGGAATATTCCAGCACGCAGAGACCTCTATTCATCCGGGCTCCCACGAAATTTCTAAGCAGTTGCGAGAAGAATTGCTCCCAATGTTCGAGCTTGGCTGTATTGTATACGGTCCATCTGGCTCAGCTGATCGGCGTTTCAGAGCCAAATTCACGTTCGCGGGCAAAGAAATGGAAGTCGTTCCATTGGACTATGTTCCAAAGTAAAAGCAGTCTGCCGTATAACTTGTCGTTCAAGTCGCTCCCTGCGGTCGCTGGGACCTTCACGTCGCTACGTGTCGCTCGGCCCCTTAGCTAGTCGTTATACCCTAAAAAAGACTTAGAAAATGAAGAAACTGGCGATTATCCCCCTTGTCCTTATCGCGCTAGTGGCTATGGGTCTTTTTTCATACAGACTTGCTTCGCCGGAAATCGTCGTCGTAAACGCCTCAGCTTCCACAATTCAGGAAGTAATCGTGGAACTACCCTCCAACCGTGTCGTGTTCGGAGAGATTAAGCCAGGCTCGGAAAATACCATTTACTATTCGGCAACCCAACTCGATGGCGTCTATTCATACTCAATCACTTTCGTAAATGCACCGCCCATTATCGGTAGCTGTGGCTATGTCACAAACTCCGAGTTTGGCAAACGTATTCAATTGGTTGTGCTACGAAAAAGGATGGTGGAGTGTCGAGAGACGAACAAAATATTCTAGGCGGTTACAATGGAAATCGTGCAACCACCATACATACTATTATATGGCTATACTGCCATATACTTGCTAATATCGTCTCATGAGCAAGGGGAGCTTTGAATGGGACGATGCTAAAGACTTGGCAAATCAAGCAAAACACGGCCTTTCACTTTCCGAAGCTCAGTATGCTTTCGCTGACCCAAACCGAATCATTGCCCGTGACTTGGGTCACAGCGAAATGGAAGATCGGTTTTATTGTTTCGGTCGCCTGGGCGAAGGCATTGTCACGGTGAGGTTCACCTACCGTGACCAGGTTATTCGAATTTTTGGGGCTGGCTATTAGCGTAAAGGCAAACAAATTTATGAACACGAAAATCAAATACACAGATGAACTTTTAGGGAAAGTGGAGGTGGTTGCTGACATGCTGCCCTCGCCCAAAGAATTGGCGTTTAAGGAAGACTCCATAAAGGTCACAATTTCTTTAAGCAAATCAAGTGTCGACTTTTTCAAGCGGGAAGCGAAAAAGCACGACACAAAATACCAGCAGATGATTCGACGTCTCCTGGATGCTTATACTCGTGCCCAAGACCGGCACATAACAAATCACTAAACACGAACGCCAGCGATGCTGGCGCCGGTTATTTTGGACGTTAAGTGTCAAATAGGATCATGTTATGAAGCAGGTCTTGGTTATTGCAGCTCTATGGTTCGGACTGTCTGGTTTGTCATTCTCGGTTCAGACCTTAAAAGAGGAGGCAGCAATGTCTGCAAACGGAACATTTGAAGTAGACCTAACACCACAAGAAGATCTCGGATCTCCAGCGGGACGGATGCTAATCAAGAAAACCTACCTGGGAGACATGAACGGCTCCGGCATCGGCCAGATGATTAGCAAGAGAACGGAGAATGGAACGGCCGTTTACTACGCGATTGAGGAATTCTCTGGTTCAGTCAAAGGCAAAACCGGTCGTTTTACGCTTGTTCACAAAGGCCACATGAGCAAAGAGTCTCAGTCACTTGAAGTCACTATTCTTGAGGGTTCGGGCAGCGGTGAACTTCAAAACATATCCGGTTCGATGCTTATTGTTCAGGATGCGAACGGACACAGATATGAGCTTACGTTTGAGCTGTAGGCCACCTAACAAATCGTTTAAGTTCGTTCGGATGCTCCTCCCATAAAGTGGACACCTCCACCAGACATTGCTCCGCAACGCCGCCTAACTAAATCGTTATGTGCCAAACACCGCACCTGTTAACAGGTGCTATAATCAGGTCTCATCATTGAAATCTGGAGACCTGTAGTGCGAATCAAATTCTCAGAAGATGTTGTGCCTTTGTCTGACTTAAAGGTAAATCCTGGAAAAATCGTATCTCGAGCAAATAAAAACAAACGCCCAATTTTAGTGACAAGTCGTGGCCGAGGCGTGGCCGTAGTTCAAGGCCTGGAGGAATACGAAATGCTCGAAGAAAAAGTGGCATTTATGCAAGCCGTGACACAAGGGTTAATGGAGGTAAAAGAAGGAAAAATTACTGATCTCACTGACGCAAAGAGGATTTTAGGCCTCGAAAAGTGAAAGTTAGTCTCAGCGATTCAGCAATAGAAGATCTTCGAGCACTACAGGCCTATTACGATGATCAATTGGTCCCACAAGCGGGCAAACAGTTTGTTACAGAGATTCTCGACAGAATAGAAACGCTCACAGACAACCCGGATATTGGCAGGATTGTTCCAGAATTTGACGCTGATTATATTCGTGAGCTAATTCATAAGCCGTTTCGGGTGGTCTATCTTAGAGAATCAACATCAATTTTTATTATTAGAGTGTGGCGCAGTGAAAGAATACTAGAATTGCCATGAGCCAGATTGAAACATAACAAATCGTTAAAGTACGTTCAGATGCTCAGTGTCATTGGCTTCAGAAAGATATACGAGAGCGATTTCATTGAGGTCATCTTCGGGCAATTTTCGTAAATCGCCCAGTCTTACCAGTGCATCGCGGGCCTGTTGATTCTGACCTAACTCACAATGCAACAGAATCTGCCCCGGCAACCACATTTGCGACTGGCCGGTTATACGAATAATTCGTTCTACCAGATCTGCCACATCCCCCAGGGATTCCTGGGTTTTCTGAATAGCGAACATCTGAAAGGCGAAACGCCCCTCAAGACCGAGTACACCCTGCAAAGGCACCTGCTTCACGGCTTCCCTGGCGTGGCGAACAGCCTCACGCCACCGACCCTGCAATATTGCAACGGAAGTCTCGAAACCGATCAACACATTCAGAAAGTGTGGCTGGCGTTGTTCCAGTGCAAGCTCTCGGAGTACCGTCAGGCGCTGCTTAATTTCTTTTATCTCCCCCAGGTCGCAAAGCTGAAATACAATGTCAGTAATTAAATCGAGCACAGCGTCTGAAGGACCATCCACCTTGGCAAGCTCCAGTGCTTCAGTTGAGATTTCCAAGCCTTCGCGCATATTTGAAGGAGTACGGCCTACTGTCCAGTTGCCTTTTCTGAGACAGTCGAGCAGAACTTTCTGATCTTCACATTTGCGTGCCAGCACGGTGCTTTAGCGAAATGTTCTGATAGCTTGTTCCGGCTTGGCTGCAGCGCGGTAAGCCTTGGCCAGTGATGCAAGCACACGTGCGCGCAATGCAATAAAGCGGCGGCTTCGCCATAAGCACGCTGGGCATTGGCCATTTCAGCTGCCTGTCGGCAATACACCACGGCTTTCCTCTCTTTTCCGGCCTGCGCCGCTTCGAAATAGTGATGGGCGAGTTGAGAGACATGTGAGAGTAGATCCTGGCGGTAGCGAATCTCAAGCTGTTCGCCGGCCTTACGATGCAATACTACTCGAGAAATCGTGCTGTGCTCGGACTCGCGGTAGGCTCCCACTATCAATACCGGGTGACCCACGATCTGTTGGTAAAAGTATTCCAACAGAGCCAGCGAAGAACGGTCGGCAAGGTGTAGATTGTCGAACAAAATTATCAGCGGTTTGCGTCTTGCCGTGTTCAAAAGAAAACGAGTCACAGAATCGAAGAGTTGATAGCGGGCTGCGGTGCTATCAGCTGATTGTTTGCCTTTTGATAGTTTCAGACGATCACGCGGGGTAAGAAAGTAGTTGGCCATATATTCATTGATGCACCCCAGGGTGCGGTAGGCCACGACATTGAAGTCGACCCCGTACCCGGCTGTCCCACGACATTGCCGGGCGCACCTGTTATCGCCGGCACACCCGGTATCGGTCCGCAACCCGTTGGCCGGCTGGATCTGTTGTTCTGGGCAGGAAGTGAAGCGGGTGACTATGCGACGACGCTTTCTCTAAACAATGGCAACTCGGTTCAGATGGTGGTGACTGCTGAACATTAGTAGCTTAAATAATAAAATCAAACAATCAAAAAGCCTCTTTTTGCGCGACTACAGGCCTCCCGCCGGGTCGCGCCTTTTTTTAGGCAGATAATGCTTACTCAGTCACAATGATGGTGATTTTCTCCGACATGATCGGCGGGCTGTGCGGAATATGTGAGAAGTTACCAAGCAACAGTTGCAGTGTATGTTCTCCTACTGGGAGACTCAGCGTTGTTTCTGTTTGCCCGCCTCCGAAATGATGCAACTGCTCGGTTTTTGGCAACGGCACATCCATGGGCGGCAAGGTATCGATGTCGATCAACAGGTGATGATGACCGGTATTGGCAACCTCAACACCCGCAGGCGCCACACCCATGCCACGCAAACCGAAACTAACCGTGAATTCACCACTGACTTTGTCACCTTCTTGTGGCGAAACAAAATACAGTTCGGCATCAGCAAACGCGCTTGAGACCGACAGCAAAGCCATGAATAAAATGCAGGATAATTTCATTTCGGTTCTCCTTGTAGATTGATCCAGCGACCGACTTCGTCCTTAAGTATATCCAATGGCACCGAGCCGAGCGCAAGAATGAAATCGTGGAAGTCTCGCAGATCGAATTCTACACCCAACTGGTTTTCAGCCTGCCTGCGTAATTGCCAGATGGTGTATTCACCCAACTTGTAGCTCAATGCCTGTGCCGGCCAGGAAATATACCGATCAATCTCGGTGGTAATCTCGTGGATGGATAGAGCGGTGTTGGCAGCAAGGTAGTCCTGCGCCTTTTTTCGGCTCCAGCCTTTAGTGTGGATCCCTGTATCAATCACCAGTCGGCAAGCACGCCACATTTCATAGGTCAGGCGGCCAAAATCCTGGTAGGGCGTTTCGTAAATATCCATTTCGATACCCAGTTTTTCAGCGTAAAGGGCCCAGCCTTCACCGTAGGCTGAGATGTAATCATTGCGTCTGAAATCCGGCTGCTCACCCTGCTCCAGCGCCAATGCACCCTGCAGGTGATGACCGGGAACCGCCTCATGCAAAGTTAGTGCGGGTAAGGTGTATAAAGTCCGGCTTTCCAGTGCATAGGTATTGACCCAATAGTAACCTCCACGATGCG
>SMVB01111258.1_pt1 | contig 10258 bp, 7 predicted proteins | sample 2456461 | NCBI WGS metagenome assembly SMVB01 (sample SAMN11095934, study PRJNA526329) | marine sediment metagenome | biome: Marine sediment; feature: Surficial sediment; material: Deep marine sediment; isolation source: Hadal surficial sediment | place: Pacific Ocean | collected 2014-05 | depth 0-1...
CAACACAAGTCGTCAATAATTCTGCGATGCGAACTACATCCGCCGCACCCATAGTCGGGTGCAATGGCAACTCCGCCGAGAGCACGAAGTTTTTAGCATGATTGGCCATTTTGTAGGTATTCATGGACAAAGATTAGTTCGTTAAAGCGCCCGGTGTCGAGTCGCACGGTGGTATCTGTCAGAGCGGTATGGTGAACTGTACTGCGGCTGTTATCCCAACCGAGGTGCAAAAAATAAAACGCCAGCAGGAATGTTTCAATCGCGCCGTCGCCCATATGCGCGCCGGTAATCCCGAACTTGCCGCCGGTGTTTGCAAAGAAGGCCTCAATGAATTTCCTGAAGATGCCAACATCCTGTGTCTCGCCGCTCGAGCGTTGATTGCCTTAAAAAGGTTGGATGAAGCAGAAGCGCACATCGATAAAGCAATAAAACTCCACTCGAAATTCCCAGTTGCCCACGAAGCGCTGGCCGATCTGATGCTGGTTAAAGGACAGATTGACGACGCGATCAAGTCATACGAGCACGCAATCCACCTTGACCCTGGCCGCTCGGACATACTTCAGAAGGTTGATCATGCCCGCAAAATGGCAATCCAAGTGCAACCGCGTTCGAGAAAACGCCGGCGGAACATGCCGTTTGCAGACGAGATTGCCCGCGCATCGCAGTTCGAACGCAACGGTCAAGGGGATAAAGCCGAAAATATCTACCGCGATATTCTTCAAAGGGATCCGGATCATGTTGGAGCGATTCGCCTTCTCGCCGCGATCGCAAGTACACATCGAAAATTCAAGGATGCGGAGACCTTACTGCAGCAAGCTGTCTCCCTGGCACCCGATTTTCCCCGATTATGGCTAGACCTTTCCGTGGCGCAACTCGAACAGGAGAAAACCGAAGAATCGGTCGAAAGTGCCAAGCGGCTCTGCCGTTACGGCTGTGCTCTATCCCGCGTCGCAAGTGGGCGCGGCGGAGAATGAAGGTAGTAGCGCAATTATTGAAGAGATGATCGTTACGGCGCGCAAACGCACCGAATCGGTCCAGGACATACCCGCCAGTATTCAGGCGTTGTCCGCAGAACAAATCAAGAACATGGGCGCTAACACCATAGCCGACTACGGACGATTCATTCCGTCGGTGAACGTCGTGAGCAAGGGCAGCGGGGTAGCCACAATCGTATTCCGCGGAGCCACCACGGATGGGGGCGGCAGTTATGTCGCCCAGACAACGTCGTCGGTTTACCTCGACGAATTTTCGGTTACCTCAACCGGCGAGCAGCCCTCCATCCGAATGGTCGACATCGCACGTATCGAAGCGCTGTCCGGTCCTCAGGGGACGATTTACGGTTCCGATGCCCAGGCCGGTACGATGCGAATCGTCACCAACAAGCCAGTGATGAACAAATTCGAAGCTGTCGTTGACGTCAGTCTGCGGACGATGAGTGAGGGTGAAGGAAGCTACGATGGCTCCATCGTATTGAATATCCCGCTGGTCGAAGACAAATTGGCACTGAGGCTGGTGGGCTTCAACGCGAAAGATGGCGGTTATATCGACAACGTTTTTGGTCACACCCCCGATACGGCAGTGATCACCGACGTCTGGTTCGGCGGCCTTCCAGCCGACTACGGTAGGCTGGATAATGCCGGTACGGTTGAAAAAAACTGGAACGACTCCAAGGTCACTGGTTGGCGTGCGGCCCTGCGGTGGGAAATAAATGACAACTGGGCAGCGACCGTAACCGCACTGTATCAGGACACCGATTCCGGTGCATATGGCGACTACGATCCATTTGTCGGTGACTTGAAGACAGTACGATTCTTCGACGAATTTCGCGAGGATGAGTACAACATGTACTCGCTGGTCATCGAAGGTGATCTCGGTTTCGCCCAGCTTGTTTCAGCTACGTCGTACTACGACCGCGACATCAAACAGACAATCGACAATACCGTCTACCATCACTACTGGTCAGCAGCCTATTGTACCTTGTATGTAACAGACTATACGGCACGGGCACCCTATTATTTCCCCTACTACACACCCTACGTGGTTCCAGACGGCAGTGGCGTGGTTCTCAGCCCGCAGTACTGTAACGCGCCGACTATCGGTGGCGACTATCTATCCGCCTATGAAATCCCCGGTCAACAAGACCGTTTTACCCAGGAGATTCGCTTGTCAAGCCAGGGTGACACTGTCGACTGGATCGTCGGCCTTTATTATGAGGACAGCAATAATTCCTGGCAGGCAAACTTCGCTTATCCGACGAGCAACGCCTACCAGGATACGGTATCTCTCGATGCCTGGGAGTTGTGGTACGGGCAGACCCAGGCTTATCGGGATGGCGATCCGTCAGAGATCTACGACCCTGCAGCTAGGCAACTGCTTCCCCAGGCACGCGCGCATTGGTACTCCCAAACGAGTACCGACTGGGACCAGAAGGCCCTGTTTGGTGAAGTGACCTGGTACGCAACGGACGCCCTCGACCTCACGGTAGGCGGGCGCTACTTCGATCGCAAAAACGACAACTTCTACTTTGTGGAACATCCGGATACCCGGCTGCTGGACGAATACGTTGATGGCTCTTCACCACTCTCACTCAAAGGTGACGAGACAGAGTTTGTACCTAAGGTGAGCGTTGCGTACAACCTGGACAGCGACACGATGATTTACGGTTTGTGGACCGAAGGTTACCGGCCAGGCGGCACCAACCGGAGCCGTGGCGACCCGTTCTTCCCGAATACCTATTTCGCAGACAAGATGACCAACTGGGAGACCGGTTTCAAGACAACTCTTGCCGACGGTTCAATAAGGCTCAACATTACCGCCTTCTACATGGACTGGGAGGACTATCAACTCGAGTTGGTTGACCCCAGCCAGAACACCTGCCCGGATACCGGTCCTGCGGTAATTGCGACTATCTGTGGCCAGCCGTGGCAAAACATCGTCGCAAACGCAGGGGATGCGCACATCATGGGTGCGACGGTGGAATTTGACTGGGCGGTATCGGACAGTTTCATTGTGGGCATGAACGCTGAATGGCTGGAAGCCGAAACAGATACCACGCTGGATTTGAATGGAGATGGCGAAATCAACGTCCGGAAAGGCAATCGATTGCCAATCGTCCCGGAGCTTAAAGCCTCTGCGTGGGCTACCTACTACTGGCCCATGGAAATGATCGATGGTGACGGCTTTGTACGCCTGCAATGGTCTTACACCGGAGATAGCAATAATATTCTCGAACCCAACCCGGTCGACAATAGCAATTCAAATCCGCAGTTCAACAATGCCTCCTACAACATTGGCGACTTGCGCGTCGGCGTGGAAGGTCCAACGTGGGAAGTCTCGGTATTCATCAATAATCTTACGGATGAACGAGCCCAGTACTCTCATGAATGGGGCATCTACGAGTTTGGTCAAGGCAATCTGGCTGAAGGCCGCTCCAATGTTGCCCGGATCTACACCAACCGACCTCGGGAGATGGGCATCCGCTTCATCAAACATTTTGGTGACTGACGGCTAACGTCCTCATCGTAGAGGCATGAGCAAAAAGGCCGGGGAAACCCGACCTTTTTTCGTTTAAGCCGGTAACGACTTACCAGGCATGAAGCCGCACCGGCAGCCTGGTAAAACCTTTTACGAACGTCGAGTAAGTGCGTACCGGCTCACCCACCACTTCCACCATGCGGAATCGTTTCATGATCTCTTCCCAGACGATGCGAAGCTGCATCTCGGCGAGACGGTTACCCATACAACGATGGATGCCGAACCCGAAAGAAAGATGGTGACGCGCCTTGGGCCGGTCGATCAGAAACTCGTTCGGGCGGTCGATGACTTCCTCATCGCGGTTGCCCGAGACATACCACATGACGACTTTGTCGCCCGCCTTGATTTGTTTACCCCCGAGTTCCGTATCGACCAGCGCTGTCCGGCGCATATAGGCCAGCGGCGTCTGCCAGCGAATAATCTCCGGCACCATGTTGGGAATCAGGCTGACGTCGTCCCGGAGTTTCTGATACTCAACCGGGTTCTCATTCAGTGCCAACACGCCACCGCTGATGGAATTACGCGTCGTGTCGTTGCCGCCGACGATGAGCAGGATGAGGTTCCCGAGAAACTCCATCGGTTGCATATGCCGCGTGGATTCGCCATGAGCAAGCATGGAAATCAGATCGTTGCCAGGCTCGGCATTCACCCGCTCGTTCCACAGCCGGGTGAAATAGTCGAGGCATTCCAGCAGTTCTTCACGGCGTTGTTCGTTCGATTCGATCAAGCCTGCCCCGGGCACCGCCGTCGCGACGTCGGACCAGCGGGTGAGTTTACGCCGGTCTTCCCAGGGGAAATCGAACAACGTTGCCAGCATCTGCGTGGTTAGTTCAATGGAAACGCGGTCTACCCAGTCGAAAGTTTCCTCCATCGGCAGAGCATCGAGAATTTCGCCAGCCCGCTCACGGATCGTGCCTTCGAGCAGCTGAAGGTTCCTCGGCGCGACTACAGGAGTCACCGTATTACGCTGCACGTCGTGTTTGGGGGGATCCATGGCGATAAACATGGTCGGGCGAAATTCGTCGGACTGTGGTTCGTTGATCGGCGGACCGAGCCCTATTCCTCCTTCGGAGGAATAGATTTTGTGATTCTTCTCCACGGTCATGATGTCGTTGAACTTCGTCACCGACCAGAAAGGACCGAAGGCGCTTTCGGCGCAATAATGTACCGGGTCCTCCTTACGCAGCCGCTCGAAGTAAGCCCAATGGAGATCCTGTTGGAACAGCGCAGGTTGCGACATGTTGATCTCGGACAGCTCCAGGGAGTACGGATCCGGAATATCCACGGGTTGAATGTCAGCTTCGCTCAATTTTGTTACTCCTTCTATCAACCCGTCAGTTTAACGGTGAACTTCGCGATGATCACGCATCTTCTGCAACCTGCAACCGACGCTCAGTTTGTTCAAGTCGCCATTTTCTGCTCCAATCGAGTCGCGAGGATTCGCTGAACCAAACCAAACGGAAAAAACGACAATACGGAGTGACGACATGGGTAGACTGTTCAAATCAATTCCAATTCTTTTACTCGTTGCCACAGCCAGTTGTATTGCAGCCGAAAACGAGCCTGAGCTCGTTACGACGGCACAGTTCGAACAGTGGATGGCGGAAATCTCCAATTGGGGACGATGGGGTGAAGCCGACGAACTCGGCACGCTCAATCTGATCACGCCCGAGAAACGCAAGTCAGCGGCAGCACTCGTTCGCGATGGCGTTTCCGTATCACTTGCCCTGGATCTCAACAAACAACTCGATGCCTTGAACACCAACCCTTTCGAGCACACCCTCACCGTCAGCACATTCAGCGGCCATCAAGTAGCCGGTGACCGGTACTCGGTTCAATACCACGGCTTCGCCCATTCTCATATGGATGGCTTGGCGCACTTCATACACAAAGGCAAGATGTACAACGGGTTCTCCATCAAGACACTCAAAGAAACCGGCGCCGAGAAACTCGGCATTCACAACGCAAAAAATGGGATATTTACCAGAGGCGTGCTGGTCGATATGCCCTGGTTCAAAGGTACGGACTTTCTCGAGCCAGGTTATGCGATCACCATCGAGGATCTCGAAGCCTGGGAAGCCAAAACGGGGATCACGGTAGCAAGCGGTGACGTGCTGTTGATTCGAACCGGCCGCTGGGAGCGGATACGTCAAAAAGGTCAGTGGAACTTCCTGGAAGCCGCTGCCGGCTCCCACGCGTCCATCGCTGCCTGGTTGAAAGCGAGAGACGTTGCCGTTATCGGCTCGGATGGGGTAAGCGATGTCATGCCGTCAGGCGTCGAAGGCCTGGCCAATCCGCTCCACGAGTTGGTGCTGGTGGGTCTGGGAATGCCGATCCTCGACAATCTCGATCTGGGGCCCGTGGCCGAGGCGGCCAGGGAACGAAACCGCTGGACGTTTTTGTTCGTCGCCTCGCCCCTCAGGGTGGTGGGCGGTACCGGATCACCGATGAATCCAATGGCCGTTTTCTGATTTCCGACGAACGACTACCACCTACAAAAGTAGGAAAAAGCCCGCCATACGTTCTCGTATGACGGGCTTGGTTCGCTTGAGGTTGGTTGTGTGTGTTAGTCGTCGTCTGCCCGACTCAGCCGGTTCACGGGTTCGTCGTTATTGTCGTCCATGTAACGGAACGTCACGGCACCAAACAGCATCTCTTCAAAAGTCTGTTCACCCCAGGTCACTTCTATCGTGGGATCGGGATTAGCCTTGTTCTGCGCGGAATTGTCCCAGGTCGTGTGGTGCACGAGGGTCGTTCCCGCTGGCAGCAACTTAGGTTCGGCAAGCTGGTAGCTCGTCTGCCAGTTGAAGTCGTACTTCGGCACGGATAACAACACTTCTTCATCGCCGTTCGGGTAGATGGCGATAAAATCAGACGCCGTACCGCGGAAGTGAGAATGCGGCAGCAAGCTATACAGCAAAACATCACGTTTCAACACCTGTGATGCCGACTCCGTATGAGCCTTGGTATTGGCCGGAATTTTGATTTTCGTGTTCATCAACACCGTACCTGCAAGCTGATGCTCGGGCTTCTCGTCGTAGAAATAAATGCCAAACCGGGAATTGTCCGTACCAGCCTTGCCGTACGTGGTGTAGTGCATCTGAAACATAAAGGTAGATCCCGCTGGAAGCAGCGTACCCGTTCCCTCGGGGAATATTTCCGTTGAATTTCCGGGCACGTACCCGCCCAGGGTTCCCTTGGTAACAAATCTTCGCCTTGGATTTTCGGCTTCGGGGTGTTCTTCGCCAAACATGGTAATGACGTGGTGTAGTGCTGATCGATCACCCGGGAGAATTTCCACCGCGCGAACCCATACATCGTGATCGAGGGGGTTGGCTACCCGCTGGTATTGATAATCTACGACACCCGTCGCAGGAAACGAATGCGGGGTGATTTCGACGATCAAATCCGGTTCGCCAATGCCCCATTCGGCCCACACTTTAGTGCTTTCAGCAAGTGGATCCGGTCCATCGCCGCGTGGCGCACCGGCTTCGACCCAATGCACGAGCGTTTGTATCTGTTCCGGTGCCAGCGATCGGTCGTTGGCCCAGGTGCCATGTTGCGGATCGGCATGCCATGGAGGCATCCGCTTGGTACGGATCACTTCACGGATCATCGGCGCAAAACCACGGACCATGTTGTAATCCGTCATTGCCCAGGGACCAATGCCCCCTTCCCGATGACAGGTCACACAGTTCTCCTGGAGCATCGGCGCGATGGTCTCCGAGTAGGAGATCTGCGCGTGCGCGGTCTCTGCTCGCTCGCCGGTTTCAGGAAAGTTGATCAAACAGCCAACTGCTTCCGCATGAGCAACCTTCACGGCCTCACCGGCCACCATTTGCTCGAGAACATCCGCGAGGTAGTGATGTTTGGCTTGCGCCTTCTGGTTTTCGTAGGTGAGACGGTCATCCAGGGCGCCGTGATAGGCGACGGTCCAGGTCTTGGGATCGATGACAAATACTTCGCCCGTGCGCACGAGGCCAAGAGATTCGCCGATGATCTGGGTGTCGTCGACCAGAATCGGTATATCAATACCGAATTCTTCCGCTTCCTTGGCAATCGATGCGCGATTGTCTTGGATGTTTGCGTTGATCATCCGAAATTCCACGCCCTGAGATTCGAACGTATCGCGAATCTCCTTCAAACGCGGTAACGCGTTACGGACGATTGGACAGCCATTTCCCTGCACCATGAAAACGACGGCCTTTGCGTCGGACAGGTAATACAGTTCGTGGGATTTCCCGGCATGATCAAACAGCCGGAAGTTATCGACATGGTCGTTGGGTGCAAGCGCCGATGCGGTAGCCGAGGCTAGCAAAAGCGCGAGCAATGCAGGAAGACGTCTCATCTGATCAAATCCTCTTCGGTATGGCTTATGGCTTGAACTAAAGCAGTATAACTGCAAAAACGTTACCTTTCTCCCCAAAACTGGAGTAAAAACCACCTCAATACGGTTTTATTGACACTTTTTTGGATTGAATTAGGCTTATTGAGCGGTAGTGCCAGTTAGCTTTTGCACGCTTAGGTCAAGATAGCGCCTGATCTGGTGTATGCAGTTAAAACACCTCCAATAATCAAGCGTGGCAACCGTGCGTTGCCAGGTACCACGGCGTATGATGCCGCCGTCGCAATATGACAGGTCAGATATGGATTCACTCGTTTCGATTTTCCTGCTTGTTTTCGGAGGTCTGCTTGCCGTAGCAGGCGGGTTTTTCATCGCCCGGGTAACCGGATCAGGCCGCAAGCTAAAAGATCTGCAGGCGCAATTCGAAGCCAAGCAGGCTGAGTTGGACGACTACCGACGCGAGGTTTTCGAGCAGTTCGGCGAAACGGCAAGGAAGTTCAAGACGTTGAACGATTCCTACGTGGACTTACACCAGCAACTCGCCAAAAGCGCGAGCCTATTGTGTGGGGATCTCGCGGCAGACAGCTTACTCGAAGCGCCGCTGATGATGTCAATCGTCGACGAGACAACCGATAAGACCATCACAATCGACGATGACACAGCAACGGTCATTGAGAAGACCAACCGCGATGCCGACGTGACCGTCGAAGAGGTCGACCGGGTGGTCGAAGATGTCGACTCAGTGGTCGAAGATGCCGACGTGACCGCCAAAAAGGTCGACCAGGTAGACGAAGAGGCCACGCCGGCCGTCCAAAACCGCCAATCTTCACCCGAAACCGAAGCGACAGCGCAGCTACTGGCAACCATCGCCGAGCCGCGTGATGTTCCCACCCTGGAAATATCTCAGGCCCTCGAAGCGAAAAACGAGGTCGACAATTCGCACTGGGTTTCAGCGATGGAAGTGGTGCTGCAAAAACTCAGACAGGCTCCCCGGGAGACCATGGGTCAGGACGACCACGACAGCGAGATCCCTCTACGCAACGCGAGTTGAGTACCCGAACTCTTAGCTGGGCGTCAGCTGTTTAGCTGGAAGGTACGTCCAGAACCAGCATGCGCTTCGGTGATTTACCCTTTGCCAGTTGAATCGTATGGGTTTTGGTCCGCGTTTGCACATCGTAAGCCGTCACGACATCGCCCGGGGCGCTGGAAACATAAATGGTCTTGCCATCCGGGGTAATAGCCATCCAATAAACGGGGGCCTCGTTGTCAAGCCGCGCTACCTGCTTCGGCGGGTTCTGAGTCACATCAAAAACGAAAACGAGACCGAGGTTCACGTCAGATGCCCAGACCTCCTTGCCATCGCTCGTCACGATGAGCCCGTGTGAACGACTAACCGTCGCTTGCTCATCAACGGTGAGTTCATATGTCACTCGCGCCACCTGCTTGCGCGCGATGAGATCGAGCACGAGAAAGCCCTGTAGCCCATCTACATTCACGTACAGCCAGTTGCCATCGGGGCTGATGGCGATGGGTCGTGGTGCATCGCCCGTCGGGATTGTCGCCACAACGCTGTGGGTCGCCACATCGACAACGTAGATCTTGTCATTCAGCGTCGTCGGAAGACCGCGTTCCGAAAGGGCTTCGGCGGATGCCATCCCTCGATCCATCGCGGAGAGGTAGGCGAACTTGTCGTCTGGAGAAATCACGGCATTGTGAGGAAACCCATTGGTGGCGATGCGGGCAACAATTGTTTCGGTTTCGGTATCAAAAACCTCATAGACCCCGTGCCCGAGAATTGGCAGATACACAAATCGGCCATCCGAGGTAACGTCTATTTCATTGGGCCGGCTGCCAAAGATTCGGTATTTTTTGACCACGACGTCGTTCACCGGATCAATAACGGCCAGACTGTTGTCGAACTCGGTAGCAATGTAGAGCACGTCATGCGCGCGGGGTGCTGCGATACCGTGCGGACGATCCCCTACGGCGATGGATCCGATAATTTTATTGCTGGCAACATCGATGACGGTCACGTCGTCGCCGAGGCTACTCAACACGTAGAGCTTCTGCTGATTGGCGTGTACGCTGATCGAAATGGCGCCTGTAATGATCACCAGCCATCTGACGAGTTTCATGATTTCCCTCTCTCGTTGAGTCACAACGCCCCTTGCAGGCTAACTAGGATAACAGTTCCAGAACCTTCGCTTCGATGCCGGTCACAAGAATCTCATTTTCCGCTACTTCGAACGCAAAAGCGTACAACCCGCGCAGGGCCGGCCCGTCGATCACTTCTCCTTTTCTGGTTGGAGCAAACAGAGAAAAGTGACACGGGCAGACGAACAGAGGTTGTCCGACGACCGTATCGGATATGGCGCGGAA
>SMVB01229795.1_pt1 | contig 10258 bp, 8 predicted proteins | sample 2456461 | NCBI WGS metagenome assembly SMVB01 (sample SAMN11095934, study PRJNA526329) | marine sediment metagenome | biome: Marine sediment; feature: Surficial sediment; material: Deep marine sediment; isolation source: Hadal surficial sediment | place: Pacific Ocean | collected 2014-05 | depth 0-1...
CTCGTAGATAATGTAAGGCTGAGCGTTACCATCTATAACCGCGGAGTCGACCACGACCTTGCTGACATTTTCCATTGCGGGTAAATCATACATGATTTCCAGCAGAGTGTTTTCGAGTATGGTGCGCAGACCACGGGCTCCGGTTTTACGTTTCATGGCCTTGATGGCAACCGAAACCAGGGCATCCTGGCGAAAATCGATTTCGCAACCCTCGATTTCAAACATTTTCTGATACTGCTTGATGATCGCGTTTTTCGGTTCGGTCAATATCTTGATCAGTGCTTCCTCATCGAGTTCTTCCAGCGTAGCGACCACGGGCAATCGACCGACAAACTCCGGAATAAGCCCATACTTGATCAAATCTTCAGGCTCGACATTGCAAATGACCTCGCCAAACAGGCTTTTCTCGGTCTTGCTTTTGAGATTGGCGCCAAAGCCAATACCGCCCTTCTCGGAACGGCTCAGGATAATTTTATCCAGCCCGGCGAAGGCGCCACCGCAGATAAACAGGATATTGCTGGTATCCACCTGTAAAAACTCCTGCTGGGGGTGCTTTCTTCCGCCCTGGGGAGGAACCGAGGCAATGGTTCCCTCGATCAGCTTTAACAAAGCCTGTTGCACGCCCTCTCCGGAGACATCGCGGGTAATCGAGGGGTTATCCGATTTACGTGAAATCTTGTCAATCTCGTCGATATAAACAATGCCGGTTTGCGCTTTCTCGACGTCGTATTCACATTTTTGCAATAGTTTCTGAATGATATTCTCGACGTCTTCTCCCACATAGCCGGCTTCGGTCAGGGTAGTGGCGTCGGCTATCGCAAAGGGTACATTGAGTTGCCTGGCCAGCGTCTCGGCGAGTAAAGTCTTGCCCGAACCGGTTGGACCAATTAACAGGATATTACTCTTGGAAAGCTCGATATTGTCTTTGACGTGCCCGACTTCGAGACGTTTATAATGGTTATAGACCGCGACAGAAAGCACTTTTTTAGCACGCGTCTGGCCAATCACATACTCATCGAGGACACCGAAGATTTCATGGGGAATGGGTAGTTTGCTGTCGCTATCTTCGCCATTTTCGTGAATTTCCTCACGAATAATGTCATTACACAAATCGACACACTCGTCGCAGATAAAAACCGAAGGGCCGGCGATCAACTTCCTGACCTCGTGCTGGCTCTTGCCGCAAAATGAGCAATAGAGCAACTTTTCGTCTTTATTCTTCGATCTGTCTTCACTCATAACTAACTACCGATAACTAGCGTACTGGCGATTGGATAATATTAGACCAAACCGTCAAGCACAACTGGAAATATCAAATAATGCGCAGGCTTTCACAAAATAATCCCGTGACAGGCTTATTTGGGGCCCTCTTTGCCGTCAGGATTGGCGCGCGAGGTCAAAACCTGATCGATAATGCCATATTCGAGCGATTCCTCGGCATCCATGAAATTATCGCGTTCGGTGTCATTTTGGATAACATCTTCCTCCTTGCCCGTATGCCGTGCCAGCAACTTGTCGAGACGAGACCTGACCGCCAGAATTTCCCTGGCATGAATCTCGAAATCGGAAGCCTGGCCCTGGAAACCACCTACCGGTTGATGGATCATTACGCGCGAATGCGGTAAGCCATAGCGTTTTCCGGGACTGCCACCGGCCAGCAATATCGCGCCCATGCTGGCCGCCTGACCGGTACAAAGAGTGCTGACGTCGGGCTGGATAAACTGCATGGTGTCGTAAATGGCGAGCCCCGCGGTTACCGATCCACCGGGACTGTTGATATAAAGTGAAATATCCTTATCCGGGTTATCGGATTCGAGAAACAACAGCTGCGCCACAATTAAATTGGCCATGTGATCTTCGATGGGTCCGACCACGAAGACGACCCGCTCCTTGAGCAGTCGCGAGTAAATATCGTAGGCTCGTTCACCTCTAGCTGACTGCTCTACCACCATCGGCACCAGGTTAGCCCGGGGCTCGAGATAGCCTGGCATAATCGCAGTTATATTCGTATTGATCCGATTCTTGTTCATCATTTTATCCCGGTATTAAAGTGCACTGTTCATCAGGTCTTCGAAGCTGGCTTCCTTTTCGGTGACCTTGGCCTTGGACAATATATGGGTGACTACCTGATCTTCAAGTACCATAGATTCCAGTCCCGAGCGTGCTTCCCGGTTTTGCCGATAATAGTCTCGAACCTGGTCCGACTGTTCGTATGCGATCGCCATATCTTCTATGGTAGATTCAACAAGCGACTGATCTAATTTAATTTTTTCTTGCTGAATGACTTCTCCAACCAGTAGGCCCAATTGCACCCGCTTGGTTGCTTCGCTGATGAAAATCTCTTTCGGTAGCTTTGACTCATCCATGGACTCGGGATCCTGACCCATGCGCTGGGCTGATTGTTCGCGCAGTGTTTTAATTTCCTGATCCACCAGCGCAGTGGGCGCAATGATTTTATTGTGTTTGAGCAGACCGTCCATCACCAGGTTTTTGATGTGCGATTTCAGCCGATCGCTTCTCTCCTTATTCATATTGGCACGAACGTCGCTGCGCAATTTATCAAGATCACCATCTTCGATGCCATATCCTTTGGCAAATTCTTCGTCGAGTTCAGGCAGTACGGGCTTGGAAACTTTGGTTGCCTTGAGCGTGAATACCGCTTTTTTACCGGCCACTTCCTTGCCATGATAATCTTGCGGGAAATTAACCTCGACTCGATTTTCTTCACCGGCCTTCATTCCCTCAAGCCCTGCTTCGAATTCCGCCATCATTTGCCCGGCGCCAATTTCGACCGCCATGTCTTTACCGGCGCCGCCTTCAAACGCCTCACCATCGATTTGCCCTTCGAAATCTACCAGCACCTGATAACCTTTCCTGGCTGCAGATTTACTTTCCTTCCAGCTTTTGCGCTGCTCGCGTAATTTTTCCAGCATGGCGTCAAAATCCTGGTCGGTGATTTCGACGACAGGTTTTTCGACTTCGATTGCGGCAAGGTCCAGACTCTCGACCTCCGGATAAACTTCGAAGGTTGCGGTGTAAGACATTTCCTCTTTTTCTTCGGCTTTGACTGCACCTATGCTGGGCATGCCGGCGGGGCGTACATTTTCCTGGATCAGTGCTTCCTGGTAGGAGGTTTCGATAACATCGCCGATAACTTCCTGGCGCACGTGACCGCCAAATTTTTGCTGTACCACACGCAATGGCACTTTCCCAGGTCGAAAACCATCTATGCGCAGGGTTTTACTCAAATCCTTGAGTTTCTTCTCTACCGCCTCGGTTACGCGCTCAGACGGTATCTGTACCGTCATTTTACGTTCCAGTCCCTCGAGGGTCTCAATTGATACTTGCATAATGCTGTTCTCTAAAATCTCGCGTTGGGGGATGTCCGCTTACTGTTCAGGTGTGATAAATAACCCGATCAATGGAAATTAATGGTGCGAAAGGAGAGACTCGAACTCTCACATCAAAGATACCAGAACCTAAATCTGGCGCGTCTACCAATTCCGCCACTCTCGCAGTTGATTCGTCTAATCGCTAATTATAAGATCAAATACCAGATTCACCAGTACTTTCCCATGCATAATTCGAAGCGCCTGACAACACCAGGCGCCCTGAAAATGGGGTGGACGATGGGGATCGAACCCACGACAACAAGAATCACAATCTTGCACTCTACCAACTGAGCTACGCCCACCATAATATGGCACGCCCGGCAGGATTCGAACCTGCTACCCTCGGCTTAGAAGGCCGATGCTCTATCCAAGTGAGCTACGGGCGCTCGGAATACCTTTATAAATTGTCTTTTTTCGCCATAGCGGCGTCAGATCCGTACTCGAATCCTCGTGTATTGTGAATACACTGCGGTTCTGCGTGCGGATCTTCGTTGCTCTAGCAAAAAAATCCTAATTTATAAAGGCATTCCGGGTTCATTCGATTACCAGGTACTGCTCTTCACTAATTAAAGCATTCTGAGGTTCAGATATTACTGATTCCGTTCAGCCGGGACTTTTATCTGATACCAGACGCATCTTAAAAATGGTCGGGGTGGAGAGATTCGAACTCCCGACCCACTGCTCCCAAAGCAGTTGCGCTACCAGGCTGCGCTACACCCCGATCTCTGCCCGCCAACACCACGCGGCACTATCCGGCAAGGCGCGGAATAATACGCCGATCAAAAATGATCGTCAAATGAATGGACGCGATTTTTCAATTATTTAGCGATCTGTAACCCTGTGATACAGGAGGGTAAGGAGGCTTGATAGCGACTTCAGTTGCGGCGCCAGCTAGTCCCTTCGGCACCGTCGCGGATGGTGACGCCCGCGGCAATCAGCTCATCACGAATTCTATCGGCACTGGCCCAGTCCCTGGACCTGCGTGCCTGCAGGCGCTGCTCGATCAAGGCATCGATGGCGGCGTCACCAAGACCCGAACCCTTCCCTGCCTGTGATTTTAAAAATTCCTCGGGATCACTTTGCAATAGTCCAATCACCCCACCCAGGCTGCGTAACTGGCTAGCCAGCGCATGCTGGTTTTCGTCGGCGTCGATCTTGCACCGATTGATTTCCCGGGCCAGATCAAACAACACCGCTACTGCGTTGGCAGTGTTGAAATCATCACAAAGCGCCTTTTCGAAACTTTGTCGATACCCACAGTCCGCCGCTACTTCAACCGTTTTCTGATTCAACAAGGCCGAATAAAGCCGTTGCAGCGCGGCGCGAGCATTGTCCAGCTGAGCTTCGGAGTAATTCAGCTGGCTACGATAGTGGCTGCTGATAAGAAAGTAACGAATCTCCTCCGCCCTGTAATCCTCGAGCACTTCGCGTATTAGAAAAAAATTGCCCAGCGATTTGGACATCTTCTCTTCATTCACCCGCACGAAACCATTATGCATCCAGTAATTGACAAATTTTTCACCGGTGCAGCTTTCGCTTTGTGCGATTTCATTCTCGTGATGCGGAAACTGTAAATCCTGTCCGCCACCATGGATATCAAAATGATTGCCTAACAGGTCGATCGACATCGCCGAACATTCGATATGCCAGCCGGGACGACCCTCACCATATAGCGATGGCCATTTAGGTTCTCCGGGTTTGGCAGATTTCCATAACACGAAATCGAGGGGGTCACGCTTGCCCGGGTCGATTTCCACGCGCTCACCAGCGCGTAATTCCTCGATTTTCTTACCCGAGAGTTGCCCGTAATTTTCAAATTGAGAGACCGCAAAATAGACATCGCCATTATCTGCCAGATAAGCATGGTCCTGCTGGATCAAACCATCGATCATCTGCAGGATCGGTTCGATAGTATCAGTTGCCCGGGGTTCCTCATCGGGGCGTAGCACGCCGAGCGCATCGGCATCCTCGTGCATGGCCTGGATAAAGCGTTCGGTCAGATGGTTATAATCTTCCCCGTTTTCATTGGCCCGGTTGATAATCTTGTCATCGATGTCGGTAATGTTGCGCACATAGGTGACCTCGTAACCGAGATGTTTTAGAAAACGATAGACCACATCGAATACCACGAGCACGCGTGCATGGCCGATATGGCAGTAGTCATAGACGGTCATGCCGCAGACGTACATACGTACCTGGCCTGGTATTATCGGTTCGAAGATTTCTTTTTTATTGGTGAGGCTATTGTAGATAGTCAGCATTGCCTGGTCACAATTCTCGTTTAGGGGTCGGTGGATAACGGGGCTAGAGTTTAAAAGAAGCATCGAGCCAGAGGAACTGAAAGTTTCTGACCTGGCTTCCATATGCACGGGTAAATCAGTAGAATCCGCAACCTATCAAACTACTGGGATGCTGATGAAAAAAACACTACTTCCAATCGCGGTGGTGCTCGCAGCCATTCTTTCCATGGTACTTTATTCCACATTTAAGGGTAACAAACCTATGACCGATGCAGCTGTCAACAACCCCACCGTTTTAATCGAAACAACGATGGGGAATATCACTATCGAACTCGACATGCAGAACGCACCGAATACCAGCGAGAATTTTCTCGCTTACCTGGACGACGGTTATTTTAACGAAACAATCTTTCACCGTGTCATGCCGAATTTCATGATCCAGGGCGGTGGGCTGACAGCCGACATGAGCGACAAGCCAAGCAAACGCGACGCCATTCAAAACGAAGCCAACAACGGCATCAAAAACGATCGCGGCACCCTGGCGATGGCGCGTACCGGAGACCCGCATTCCGCCACCTCGCAATTTTTCATTAATCATGCCGACAACAGCAACTTGAATTTTACCAGTGAATCGCAACAGGGCTGGGGTTATGCCGTATTTGCTCGGGTTATCGAGGGTATGGACGTGGTCGATGCAATCGCCGGGGTATCCACGGGTAACAGTGGTGGGCATCAAAATGTCCCTGTCGAGACCATAACCATTACCGGGGTCAGTCGCCTGTAACGGATTACTATGGCTGACGAGTACCTCTTTATCTCCGACTGTCATCTGCATGCCTCCAGGCCGGAAGTAAGTGGGGCGCTAATCGACTTTCTAAACGACCGGGCCATCAGAGCCCGGTATTTGTATATTCTCGGGGATCTGTTCGAGGTATGGCTGGGAGATGACGACCCGACCGAGCAACTTGATTCTGTAATCGATGCGCTGCAGGCAGTGACGCAGCATTGCGAAGTCTTCTTTATGGCTGGCAATCGCGATTTTCTGCTGGGTGAGAAATTTGCACAAAGGATCGGCATGACTCTGCTCGGTGATTCCGAGCCCCTGCAGCTTGGAGATCAATCGATAGTATTAATTCACGGTGATAGCCTTTGCACCGATGATCTCGACTACCAGGCTTTTCGAAAATTGGTGCGCAGCGCAACCTGGCAATCCGAGTTTCTCGCCAAACCCCTGCCCGAGCGCCAACAGATTGCACTGCAGTTACGCCGTGATAGTACCGAAGCAATGACCCACAAGCCAATGGATATCATGGACGTTGCCGCTGGTGCGGTCAGCGCCTGTTTTCGCGAATTCGGGGTCGACGCTATTATCCATGGACACACTCACCGGCCCGCGGTTCACCGCTATCCGTCAGGCCTGACCCGGTATGTGCTTGGAGACTGGAATCCCGGGCCAAGTTTTCTAAGCTGGACTCCAGCCGGGGGGGTCAAACTGGTCGACGCTCGCGTCAGGGGCGACTAGCGACCTGTTCCAGGTATTCGAGTTCAGCGGGCCTGAAACCGGCCTCGATGCGGGCAGGCCAGTTAAACGGGCCCCGTAACTTCCCTCCCAGATAGAGGTCAATGAGCTGACGAAAGGTTTCATCAGGATCGACTCTACGCGCTTCGCAGAGGAACCGGTACCAGTAATTCCCAATTCGAACATGCCCGATTTCGTCCCGATATATAGTCTCCAGGATTGCTACCACCGCGACATCGTCTACCTGGTCGAATTTCCTTATCAGACCCGGGGTGACGTCGAGGCCCTGTGCTTCCATAACCCGGGGTACCAGGGCCATGCGATGCAATACATCCCCGCGAGTTTTACAGACCATGTCCCAGAGCCCACGATGGGCCTCGTAGGCACCATAATAGCTGCCCCTGCGGACCAGCTCGTCGCTCAATAAGCTAAAATGTCGCGCTTCTTCGCTTGCCACCAGGAGCCAGTCGCGGATGAATGTCTCGGGCAGGGAACGAAACCGGTAAACCGCATCGAGCGCGATATTGATCGCGTTAAACTCGATATGTGCAAAGGCATGCAAAAAGCACACTCGTCCTTCAGCGCTGACAGTTGTTCGACGCTTTAAATGACGGGGTTTAACCAGCAGGGGCAGGCGCGGACGACCGGGGTCATCGATAGGTAATACAGGCAAGCTGGCTTCGCTGTCGAGCAGCCCGGCTTTCCAGTGCTGATGAATTTGCGCGACCAGCTCACATTTGCGGGACGGCTCGGGTTCTAATATCGCGGTTTCAACCTGCCGGTAAAGATTCACCTGGCGTCCAGACCCCTGCTTAAATCTGTGAAAATATCCTCGATGTTTTCCAGACCCACCGCAATTCGAATCAAACCTTCGGTAATACCCGCCTTTAATTTCAATTCATCACTGACTCGACCATGAGTCGTCGTGGCCGGGTGCGTAATCGTGGTTTTGACATCACCCAGGTTCGCCGTGATCGAAAGCATTTGCGTGGCGTCGATGACAGACCAGGCCTTTTCCCGCCCACCCTTGACCACAAACGAGACCACACCGCCAAAATCGCTTTGCTGTCTGGCCGCGAGCTCATGCTGCGGATGCGATTCAAGCCCGCAGTGGTATACGCGTTCAACCTGCGCATGCTGCGTCAGAAATTGTGCCAGTTCGAGCGCCTGCCGGGAATGTGCATTCATGCGCAGGCTGAGCGTTTCCAGTCCCTTCAAAGCCACCCAGGCGTTAAAAGGACTCATGGTCGGGCCGGTGGTGCGGATAACGCCAAAAATCTCCTCGCCAACCAGTTGTTTATTACCCAGCACCGCCCCACCGACGGTGCGGCCCTGGCCATCAAGATACTTGGTCGCCGAATGTACGATTAAATCCGCACCCAGCGTAAGGGGGCGTTGCAAGGCCGGTGTACAAAGACAATTATCCACTACCAGCAGGCAGGAATTTTCGTGGGCCAGATCAGCCAGGGCGCGAATATCGGCTATTTCGGTGAGCGGGTTTGAGGGTGTCTCCAGGAACAGGATGCGGGTGTTTTTTCGAATCGCTTTTTTCCAGGCATCGATATCGGTTAGATCGACAAAACTGCTTTCAATGCCAAAGCGCGGTAGATATTTCTCGAATAGCGTGGTGGTGGTACCGAATATCGAGACCGAACTGAGGATGTGATCACCCGACTTTAACAGGCCCACGCATATACTCATGATGGCTGCCATGCCCGAGGCGGTGGCGACACAGGACTCCGCGCCCTCCAGAGCGGCGAGGCGCTGTTCAAAGCTCTGCGTGGTGGGATTGGTAAAGCGTGCATAAATATTTCCGGGATCGTCACCCGAAAAACGCGCCGCGGCCTGGGCGGCATTATCGAATACAAAGCTTGAAGTCGCGAAAATCGGTTCGCTGTGTTCCTGTTCTGGTGTACGCCTGTGACCGCTGCGAATGGCAAGGGTATCGAAACCAAAGTTATCTCGTAACATGGCAAGCCTGCTCCGTAAAAAAATAACTCGGAAGGGGGATTTAGGTAGGTTGATACTTCAGAACCACCCTCTTTAGCAAATTTATAGTCCGAGTCCCTGTGCGAGCCTCGTGGGCGCCTGCAAGCCGAGAAACAAATCAGCGCCTGGGGGGAACTTTAAGGATATACCGGTTCAATGTCAATAAGGTCGAACTAAGGTGACAGATACGCGTGGAACTCACTTTAGCCAATTTGTGTCACCTTTGTGTGGATTTAAACGTATCTAGAATATACCGGTATTCGGTTTACGCAAAGACGCAAAGCCCGCAAAGAAAAATAGGGAAGGGGTATAAGTTGTAGTAGTCGGTATCTGATCTTACTGGCGTTGTCAGAAAATCGCGCCTGAATGGCTGCCTGGACTCTGTCAGCTGCCGACTGTGCACCTGGATAGTGATTGTCGGCAAAGTGCCCAGGCTGTGTGAAAACTCCTAAATTCAGCAGCGATAACAAAATTATTCCCACAGAAGCCTAAAAACAAATCATAATTTGCTCTTGGTTAACCACTATTTGGCAAGTGAAGGCCTCAATTAGGAGCGCACTAACCACTTTCGTTTTTCGTAAATAGTTTTCACACAGCCTGTGCCCGAAGCTGCCGATAACGTTTGGGCTCAGTGGCGGCAAAAGGCGAAGCGAGGAACGAGCGTAGCTTTTTGACGTCCACTGGGGCCCCTTGTTAGCTGCCACCATTGTCGAGTTACATTAATTTGGTAATATCACGCCGACCTCTTTTGCGTATTTATCCCATGCAGTCTTAAGTGTTTTCATTTTGCCGGGCATCGCCTTTGAAAGGTCTTTTGCTTCGCCTGGGTCTTTGACCACGTTAAATAGTTTCCATTCGCCCGCCCCATAGGGTGCAGGAAGCATGATAGCCTTGAAGTCACCCTGTCGCATCCACTTGCCGCCTACCATCTCGCCCCCAACGAATTCATTCGAGCTATAAATATCTGTCTTGGGGTTGTTCAGCAGACTAACCATGGAACGCCCGCGCATAGGTTCGATCTCATGCCCTTTATACTTTGCCGGGTATTTCGTACCGGTTAGCTCCAGAATGGTTGGCATGATGTCCATTACATAAGCAAAGGAATCGCTTCTTTGACC
>SMVB01408379.1_pt1 | contig 10258 bp, 10 predicted proteins | sample 2456461 | NCBI WGS metagenome assembly SMVB01 (sample SAMN11095934, study PRJNA526329) | marine sediment metagenome | biome: Marine sediment; feature: Surficial sediment; material: Deep marine sediment; isolation source: Hadal surficial sediment | place: Pacific Ocean | collected 2014-05 | depth...
CCAAACGCAAATTTGGCATTTAGCCACCATTGATTTCTCACGGTTTTTTCGGATCGGACCAAGCGAATCCACACCGCTTCAAGTATTCAGAGTTTTCCTCTGACAGTGCCAGCTGGAGCGTTCGTTCTCACGCACGCGCCTAGATCAACGTGCCGCCGTCAATATTAAAACACTGGCCCGTCACATAAGAGCTGTCATCACTGGCAAGGTATATGCACATGCTGGCAATCTCTTTCGGCGTGCCGAGCCTGCCCATTGGTTGCCGGTCAATGAAAATTTGGCGCGCCTTATCAACACCGCCGACTTCTTTGCCCAGGTCGACAATCCGTGCCTCAAGTGACGGCGATTGCGTGGTGCCGGGGTTGACGGCGTTACAACGAATATTAAACGGCAGATAATCAATGGCCACGGATTTGGTCAGCCCGATTACTGCCCCTTTTGCTGCACCGTAAGCCGCCCGGTTGGGGAAACCTTTGATGGATGAACAGACCGAAGCAATGTTGACGATGCTACCGCCATGCTTTTTCATTTTGCCGATGGCGGCGCGGATCACCAGATAGGCGCTATTCAGCGTGATATTCAGGGTCTTGGCCCATTCATCCGGCGGGCAATCTTCAATGGTGCCGTGATGCACATAACCGACCCCATGCACCAGAATATCCACGCGCGGCAATGTTGTAAAGAACTCGGTAACCGCGCGCTCATTGGTGCAATCAACCACAACCGGGGTCATGTCGGTCATGTCTTTCAATGTGTCCGGGTTTTTGTCGAGCGCGTAGACTTTGGCCCCGCGTTGCGCCAGACCTTCGGCAGTTGCCCGCCCTATGCCCTGGCCTGCGGCGGTGACGACAGCGATTTTATCTTTCATACTCTGTCCTTTATGTGGAGCGGCGTTCCCCCCAGCCCCCGCGTGATGCTGCCATCTGTTGGCAACAGAGGAATGAGGCAGGCCTGCAGTGCGTGGTACAAGTCGGGTTTACCGGTGAATACGCGGCCCACCGGGCGCAGATCACTGTCCAGTTCCGGGAACCAGCCGCCCTGTTGGTGGTCAATCAGGTGGGCGTCAACAAACCCCCAGATGCGGCGATACCAGATTTCATACAGCGGGTCATTGAAATGAGAGGTTAAAGCGGCAGCGGCACCAATACCCTCGGCACAGGGCCACCAAAAGCGGTCGGCCTGATCCGGTGTGTCACCCCAAGTAAGCGTATAGAAAAATCCGCCGGTTTCGCGGTTCCAACCCGTATTGACAGCGTTCAGAAACAGGTTTTTTGCGGCCTGGGGCATCCAGTCGGCGCGCCGCCCACCCAGTTCCCAAAGCTGGATCAACAGCCGCGCCCATTCCAGCGCGTGACCGGGCGTGGTGCCTGCGGGCCGGAACATCGGATCGCCAACATAGGCACGGTCAACCTGCCAGTCTGCGTCAAAATGTTCGGCCACCCGCCAGCCCTGCGCGCGTGCATGGCGGTTGATGATCAGTTCGGCGATGCCCTCAGCCATGTCCAGATAGGTCTGGTTATCGGTGGCCTCGTAGGCGGCCATCAGCGCCTCGGTCAGGTGCATGTTGGAGTTCTGTCCGCGGTAGTCGCTGATGGTCTGCCAGTCGGCACCATATTCTTCACTGGTGGCACCGTATTCGGGTTCCCAAAAACGTGCAAGCAGCACCTCACCGACATCTTTCAGCAGGCGGTCGGCATCCGGATGTCCGACGGTTTTGGCCGAAGCGGCGGCCAATAGCACAAACGCGTGGCCATAGGCCAATTTGCCCGAATTGGTGACATTGCTGTCGTCCACCCCCCAGAAATACCCCGCATTTTTCGCGTCCCGGTGGCGGGTCCACAGGAAATCCATGCCATGGTCGATAATGTCATCGGCGCCGGGGCGGCCCAATAGTTTAGCAATAGCAAAGCAATGCACCATGCGGCTTGTATCATGCAACTGGCGTTCGCACCCGTTATGGCCGGGATCTGGCGGCAATGGCCGCCCGGTATTGTCCAGCGTATGGAAACCGCCCGCCGTGTTGATAACATTGGGCTGGAAAAAATCGAACAGCGCGGCGGCCTGTGCCATTAACCACTGCCTGTGGCCGGGGCGCTTGACAAAATTTTGCCCGCCGGTTTCCGCCCAGTCTGGCAGGTTTTCTACTGGCAAGTCAGAACCTTCCTTCATGTTTGTGAAGACGACATAGTCGGATCGGCCCCATTTGTGCGCAGGTACACTGAATACAGGCTCTGAGTGGCGCAGATATAAAGCCGGTTACGTTTGGGTCCGCCAAATTCCACATTGGCGGCGGCCTCGGGCAATTTTATCTTGCCCAGCAAACACCCGTCCGGCGCATAGCATTGAACCCCGTCGCCGGTACTGGTCCAAATATTGCCAGCAATATCAAACCGGAACCCATCAAACACACCTGTGTCACAGGTGGCAAATACCTCCCCCCCGGGCACCAGCGATTTGCCATCCGCAGCAACGTTCAGAACACGGATATGGCGGGGACCGTCAGGATCATGGCTCAGACCGGTATCAGAAACAAAAAGCTGGGTTTCGTTGTGGTTGAACGCCAACCCGTTCGGTTTGGCAAAATCCGTGGCCACGACAGTAATCTCATCCGATTGCGGATCAATGCGATAAACATATGAACCACCGATTTCACTGATCGCCTCGTGGCCTTCATAGTCACTGTCGATACCGTATGTTGGATCAGTGAACCAGATCGAGCCATCCGATTTTACTACTACATCGTTGGGTGAGTTCAGGCGTTTCCCCTCATATGACGAGGCCAGATTGACGGTCGATCCGTCATGGTTGATCCGCGACACCCGCCGCCCGCCATGCTCACAGGACACCACACGACCGGCCCGATCCAACGTGCGCCCGTTCTGAAAACCGCATTTGTCGGAAAACAACGTAACGTCGCCACTAATCTCGTCATACCGCATCACCCGGTCGTTCGGGATGTCGGAAAACAACAGATAACGCCCGGCTGGGACATAGGCCGGTCCTTCTGTCCAGCGCGCGCCTGTCCACAGTTTTTCCACATGAACATTCTCAAAGACAAGGGCCGTGAACCGGGGGTCCAGAACTTCAAACCAATCCGTCAGCATGAAAGTGTTACCTTATCCAAAGCGGCGACCCCACCCGTTTCTTCCAGCTTGATATCGGCAGGCAAGGAATTACGAATGACCAGTTTTGCGTTTGTGATATCGTTGCCGCGCGCGCGCTTGTTGGCGGCATCCGGATCCAGACCATGGTCAAGCCAGCGTTGGATCAAGCGTTTTTCTAGTGTTTCGAAAGGGACATCAAGAGAGACCGAAAGATCAAAAAAGCCCACCAGTTGCGCCCATTCGGCGCGATCAAGCAACAGGTAATTGCCTTCTACAATCACAATTTCAACGGCCGCGCTGATCAGCCGGCCACCGGCACGGGCAATATCCAGATCACGGTCAAAAACCGGAATGATTACGTCCTTGTCGCCGGGGCATATCCGGTTCAGCAGGGCGGCGAAACCGTCGGCGTCGAACGTCTGTGGCGCACCCTTTACGGCAAGCAAATCACGTTCTTCCAGTATCGCGTTATCAAGATGAAACCCGTCCATTGGCAACACCGCCGCACAGTATCCATCCGCCCTGTTCAGCCTGTCGCACAAAGCATCGGCAAGGATCGATTTTCCAGCCCCAGGTGCCCCGGCAATCGCCACGATAAACCGCTGGCCCGGTTGTTTGCGCTCGGCAATGGCCTTGGCAACGGTGTCCACAGATTTCTTCAAAACGCGAATTCCTCAATCGCCAGCATCGCGCCGCGCAGTTCTGCCAACCCCCGTAGTCTGCCAATGGCGGTGTAACCCGGATTGCCCCCGGACCGAATATCGCTCAACAATTCGTGGCCGTGATCTGGGCGCATGGGGATGCTTGTCACGGGTTCGCCTGCCGATGTGCGGCGGGCCTCTTCCTCGACCAGGGCTTTGATCACATGCAGCATATTGCCTGACCCAGCCAAGTGATCATCCTCGTGAAACGTGCAGGGCACACCATCTGTTTCGCGCAGGACACTGCGCAAATGAGCAAAATGGATACGCGCTCCAAACTCCCGTACCATTTCGGGCAGGTCATTATCTGCGCGCGCGCCTAGCGACCCGGTGCAAAATGTCATGCCGTTCGCCGGCAAATCCACCGCGTCAAACATCGCCCGATAATCAGCAACCGTTGACATGATGCGCGGCAGACCCAGAATGGGAAACGGCGGATCATCGGGATGACACGCAAGACGGATACCAATTTCTTGCGCCAGCGGAGCGATTTCAGACAGGAAATCCACGTGGTTTTGTCGCAGTTGATCCGCGCTGACACTATCCCAGACCGCCAGACGGTCGGAAAACTCGGCGAGGCTCCAGCTTTCACCCGAACCGGGCAGCCCGGCTGTCAGGGTGTTGCAGAGCGTGGCCCTATGCCGCTCATCCATCTTGGCAAAGCGCGCCTGTGCCTGCGCGACGGTCTCATCAGAGTAGGATTGGGCCGCCCCCTTGCGCCCGAGAATATGAATATCAAAGGCAGCCATGTCGATCACATCAAAACGCAGCGCCAGGCCGGTATTGCCGTGCTTCCATTTCAAATCGGTGCGGGTCCAGTCCAGAACAGGCATGGTGTGATAGGCCACCACTTCAACACCCGCTGTGGCAAGGTTGCGAAGGGTCTGTTTGTAGTTGTCCAGCTGCACCCGCCATTCACCAGTGCGCGCCTTGATATCGTCGCTGATAAAGACGCTTTCCACCACATCCCAGGCTAGGCCGCTGGCAGACCCATCCGGTAATTGTGCAATTTCCGCTTTGCGCTTTGCAATCTCTGCTGACGTCCAGACATCACCGGGCGTGACATGGTGCAGGGCGGTGACTATCCCCTCAACACCGGCCTGTTTGATATCGCCCAAGCTGACCGGATCGTCGGGCCCATACCATCGCCATGTCTGTTTCATTTCATGCCCCTACTGGTCGCTCCAGTTGGTGCCAAAGGCCCGCCCGATCATCGGATATTGTTCCACATCGGTGACTTGCCCGGTCACCGGCACGCTGGCATCAGACAGCCAGAAAACCGCGTGCTGCGCCACCTGCTCTGGCGAAAGCAACGCCCCGCTTGGCTTGTAATCCGCGGGAATCAACTCTTCCCAGTTTTCCGGCTGCCCCTCGGCCGCCTGAATACGGTTTTCATTTTCGGTTACGGTCCAACCAATATTGATCTGATTGATCCGCACATGTTTTGGGCCAAGTGCGGCCCCCAGGTTTCTGGTGATCGTCGCCAGCGCGCCTTTGGTCGCCGAATAAACCAGCAGCGTCGGTGCCCCGCAGGACGCATTCACCGAACCAATATTGACGATACTGCCACCGCTCTGCTGCTTTGACATATGCGCGGCGGCTGCCTGTATCAGCATCAAGGGTGCCCGGAAATTTACCGCGAACATGCGATCGACCAAATCAGCAGACGCGGTTTCAAGCGTGCAGCGATCCAGCATTCCGGCATTGTTCACCAACCCGTCAAACCGGCCATGCTGCGCCATCACGAAATCAATGATCCGCCCCGGTGCATCCAGGTCAAGAAAATCAGCGGCGATATAGCTTACATCTGCGCCGAGTTTATGTGCTGACGCTTCCAGCGTCCCGGCATCCAGCCCGTGCAGAACCACACGCGCGCCCCGGTCATGACAGAGCCCGGCAATGGCAAATCCGATGCCTTCGTTCGATCCGGTAACAAGAACCACACGATCTTTCATGCCTGGCCCCGCTACACGGTTTCGCGCGTATCATCCAATGCGCCAACCATGTATTGAACGACTTCTTCCGAATTGGTGTCGTCGATCTTTTTCTCGGTTACTTTTCGGCCCCGGTGCATCACCACCAACCGGTCGGCCACGGCAAACACATCCGGCAGGTTATGGCTGATCAGAACCACCGGAACACCACGTTCACGCAGTTTGCCGATCAGTTCCAGCACCTTCTTTTGTTCGGGTACGCCCAGATTATTGGTTGGCTCGTCCATGATCATCAGTTTGGCGTCCCAATACACCGCCCGCGCAATGGCCACCGCCTGTCGCTGACCACCAGAAAGCGTTTCGATCGGGGCTTTCAGCGACGGGATTTCCACATGCAGCGATTCCAGCGCCTCGCCTGATTTGTCCAGCATGAATTTGTCATCAAGAGATTTTACCAGACTGCCGAAAATCGTGTTCTTTTCCTTTTCGCGCCCCAGAAAGATATTGCCTGCGACATCAAGATTGTTGGCAAGGGCGAGATCCTGATAAATTGTTTCAATGCCCAGATCCCGCGCCTCAATGGGGTTGGAAAAATTGATTTCTTCCCCCTGAAAAACAATGCGGCCACTGGTGTGGGAATGCACGCCAGAGACACATTTTATCAGGGTAGATTTCCCGGCACCATTGTCGCCAAGCAGCGCCACAACTTCGCCTGGAAAAATGTCCAGATCGAAATCATCCACCGCCGTCAGACCGCCAAATTTCTTGGTCAGGTTTCGGATAGACAGGGTCGGTTGGTTTTCCATCTACCCGCTCCCGATTTTTTGTTTGATGATGTCGCGGGTCTGGTCAATGAGCACCGCCAGAATGACAACCGCCCCAACCACGATGAATTGCCAGAATGACGGCACGTTCAGCATCACCAGCCCGGTGGTCAAAACCGCGATGATCAGCGCCCCGATCACCGTGCCAGTGACCGAACCCGATCCGCCATACAGCGACACGCCACCGATAATGACGGCGGCGATGGACGACAGCAAAAGCGGATCACCGATCACGGCCGAGCCTGCCGTAAAACGCAACATCGACAGGAACCCGGCGATACCTGCGGTGACAGATGACAGGATATAGAGCTTGATAATATGGCGTTCCACCGGCACGCCGGCGCGGATCGCCGCCACCTTGTTGCCGCCGATTGCGTAGGTGTAGCGGCCAAATTTGGTGCGCTTCAGCGCGAAAATGGCTACACCAACCACCAGTGCAGTCAAAAGAACCGGATATGTGATGATGCGATCCATGCGGCGCAGCAGCTCAACCGTTACTTCTGGTTTCTGAAAGAAATAGAAACCGCCACCCTCGCCGCGAACATAGTACATCATGGCTTCATTGCCATAGCTTCGTACGCCGCGTGGCAGCCCGATCACGGTTGTGTTTTGCGACATCAGCAAGGCCATGCCGCGCACAATGAAAGATGTACCAAGCGTCACAATAAATGGCGGCACTTTCAGCTTGGCGATAATGACGCCGTTAAACAGACCGATCATGCCGCAGCCAACCACCGCCATTGCCAAACCCGCCAACACGGCAAGCGGCAACGGCAAGCCGGCATTAAATGCGCCGCGCAGCGCCAGGGCCGAGATCACCGAAGCAAAGCTCATTACCCAGCCAACCGACAGGTCAATGCCACCCGAGATTATGACAAATGTCTGGCCAAGCCCCAGCAACAGGACGGGCGTAATGGCCACCAGAATATTCTGTGAATTTCGCACTGATAGAAAGCTGACTGAACTGCCGCTGACCAAGGGCACCGCCACGATAAATGCCAACACCAGACTGGCCAAAAACACCCAGGCCCAAACCTGCATCAGGCTGAGCAGCACTTTCTGCGAGGTGCTGTGGCCCGGTGGCGCGTGGGGGCCGGAAGTGTTGGCGGATTTGGTGGCAGTATCGGTCATTTTTGACTTTGTCCCGCAGATATGAAAACCGGGGACACCAGCCTTGGCACCCCCGGTAATTTTTTTTGCAGATTGCCCAGTCGCTTAGTTGGGCACCTGATAGATGAATCGCGCCACTTCAGGATCATCTACATTGTCGATGTCAATGATCGCGAACCCGGTTTCAACCGCAGCCGGGATGCTGGTCACACCGCTGGCGTCGGCAACCGCGAACTGCACCGCCAAATAGCCCATATCAAAAGGCTTTTGAGCCAGAACCAGACTGACTATCCCGTCTCGCAATTGCTCGATAGCGAACTGAGTGGCGTCATAGGCAACCACCTGTACTGCACCAGCCAGACCGGCATTCACCACGGCTGTACCCGCACCCTGGGCGCTAAATACGTTGGTGCCAAACACACCGGCAAGGTCAGGAACACGCTCTAAGGTAGCGGCAGTTTGCTGAACCGCAGTGTTCATATCATCAAGGTTGAAATCCAGGCCAACAACTTCGATATCCGGAAATTCATTGTCCATGACATCGTAAAAGCCAATGGCGCGGGCCTCCACCGAGCTTACGTTCGGGTTGGTCGAATTGATGTAGACCTTGCCCTTGCCGCCGATTGCCTTGGCAAGACCGCGCGCAGAAATGCGCCCGCCTTCGGTGTTGTCTGAGCCGATTGCACTGATCGGAAATGTCACAGGACCATTTACATAGTCGCCGTCGCCCAGAAACGTGTCCACGGTGATGATACCAATGCCGCTTTCCAGCGCTTGCAGGAGCGGGGCCACCATCTGATCTTTGTCAGTTGGTGCGATAACCAGGTAGTCGATATCGCCCCGCGCAACCATGGCGTCCAGTATAGGAGTCTGGACTTCAACGCCCCAGGTTGCTGGAATTTGCGTAACCAGATTAAGGCCAAGGTCTGCAACCGCAGCCTCTACGCCCAATTGCATCACCTGGTAGAATGGATCAACCACGCCCGGCAAAAACCCGATGGTGATCTTGTCTTGTGCCACTGCGGCACCCGACATCAACATGGCAGATAGCGCCCCAATGGCACCCAATTTTGTAGCAATTTTCATGAAGATACTCCCTATTAGAACTCGGTTTCTATGCGTCCAATTCAGACACGCGGACGCCATTGCGAATAAAGCCCGATTGCAGGATTTGTGTGGTTCCCCCCTTGGTTGCAAATCTTTACGCGTGTAACAAATAACTTTACGTGTGCATTACGTCAAGGCTAAGATGTGGGCGGCGAAATTGCGATGTGCGGTGCGTTTCCGCCTCTCGGGTTGTCGGGATGGTGCAAACAATTGTGGACCAATGGTGACTGAAAAAATCATTCGAACGATGGAGGGGTTTTCTAATGCGATAGGATTGTCGCGCCCCACAGTGTCGCGCTATTTTGATGACCCGCAATCCGTGCGCAAATCAACGCGCATCACGATTGAAAAAGGCCTTGAACGGTTCCGCTACCAACCGAATTTTCACGCCACAAATTTGTCTCGACACAAAGCGCGGACCATCGGCATCATAGTCCCGTCCATTATCGACCCGTTTTACAGCGAATTGGTGAGTACCATTGAAATCTACGCCGAAGAGCGTGGCTATCTCACTATTTTGCAATGCTCCCACCACGATCCGAAAATGGAAAACCTCGCGCTGCGTCGCTTGAAGTCCATGAATGTCGCCGGTATCGCCATGGCTGCCTTGGGCGCCTCCACCGATATCGACTCAATCTTAGATGCTCAGACCAGCACCCCAATTGTCTTCATGGATACCCGTTTGGCGGAAAATATTTCATACATCGGAACAAACAACCGGCAGAGCGTCGCGATGATGGTCGATTATCTGTGCCGCTCCGGAACGCCGCCGGTATTTTTCGGCATGCCGCCGCTGAATTACAACATCGTTGAACGCCAGAATGTGTATTTTGGACGTATGACGGCATTGGGCTATCCGCCCATCCTGATCAACCCGGATCCGATCCCAGTGAAGGATAATTTTGAACGCTTTGGGTTTGAGCAGTTTATGCTGCTGCCTCGGGAAAAATTTCCAAAGGGCACCACAATACTATGCCTCAATGACCGTGTCGCCTTCGGTTTGATCTCGGCGGCCGTGAAACTAGGTCTAACAATCGGCAAACATCCCAGCAACGACCTGCGCGTCGCCGGGCACGACAATCAGCACTTCAGCCAGTATACCGCCCCTGCATTGACAACCGTCGCGCAGGACACAAAAAATATCGGTGTCCTGACCGCGAAAGCTCTATTGGACGAAGATGGACAAAACGACCTGAAGCGAAATGGCCGGTTGATTGACGGAACCATAATATTTCGGGATTCTGCATAGGTTGCACTCTCGTTCAGCTCCAATAATTGGACAGTTCCTGTTTCCCTAACTGTTTTTATGGCACTGTCAGAGGAAAACTCTGAATACTTGAAGCGGTGTGGATTCGCTTGGTTCGATCCGAAAAAACCGTGCGAAATCAATGGTGGCTAAATGCTAAATTTGCGTTTGGGGAAGTAATTATTTTTCCTCTGGCAGTGCCTGCCAGCGAGTTCAAAGACAAGACCACAGC
>SMVB01214849.1_pt1 | contig 10257 bp, 13 predicted proteins | sample 2456461 | NCBI WGS metagenome assembly SMVB01 (sample SAMN11095934, study PRJNA526329) | marine sediment metagenome | biome: Marine sediment; feature: Surficial sediment; material: Deep marine sediment; isolation source: Hadal surficial sediment | place: Pacific Ocean | collected 2014-05 | depth...
CTCAATGGCAAGGTCGAGCGATCCCACCGAACCGACAAAGACGAGTTCTATCAACTCCTCACGTACAAAGATGATGTCGATCTCGAGGAGAAGCTGGCCGTCTGGGAGCGGTTCTACAATTTCGACCGCCCACACGGAGCCTACGGCGGTAAGACGCCATACGAAGCGCTACGGGAGAAGCTATCCTAGTGAATAACGTCCGACTTGATTCCTAATATCACAGTTGAGAGGAAGGTCGACGAATGAACAGTGAGGTCGTCAATCCGCTCTGGCTACGCGGCTGGCACGCGCTGCAGGCGCTGCTCTTTCTCGTACTCATCACGACGGGGCTCAGCATGCACTATGCGGGCACGGCCTGGGCATGGGTCCCATTCCCGATCGCGATCAAGGCTCACAACGCGTCGGGAATCGCGACGGGAGTGCTCTGGCTCTTCTTCGTCGTCCGCAACGCGACCTCAGGACGCTACCGCCACTACATACCGGGCGAAGTCAATTTCGTCCATTCGACGGTCATCCAGGTCAGGTACTACGCGGTCGGAATGTTCAGAGGGGACCCGCCGCCGATTTCACCGGGACTCCGAAACAATCATATCCAGCAACTCATCTATGCGGTCGTGATGTACGTCTTGATGCCGGTCTCGTCCGCGTCGGGCCTGCTGCTGCTCTTTCCGATCCTGGCACCGGAGCATCTGATGGGAAGGCCCGGATTGTGGCCGCTCGCGATTCTTCACCTTTCGGTGGGCTATGTCCTCACACTCTTTCTGGTCGTACACATCTATCTCGCAACCACGGGCGAGACCTTTTTCTCTCTGTCTCGGGAGATGATCACTGGCAATCGATCGCCCCAGGGCAACGGCGCTCGAAGCGATGAACGTCGTTGATGAGGCGCAAGCCAGCGGATGTCACTCGACGGACTTCGAGCCAGACGTGAGAAAGAAGTCGGGCGACACCCCGACCGGGGTTCGGTGCAGAGAATAGGCGTCCTAGCGCGTGGCAACCCTGAAACGCCCTCCTATTGGGATTCGATCGGGCGACAGTGAGTGAGGTGCCGGCTCCCGCCTAGATAAACGTCACGGCGGATCAGACCCTCTCGCAAAAGCGCCGAGCTTCCCCCGCGAATCTGGCGCTTTGCCGTTCTGCACACGACTTCGATCGTTGCGGGGAATCCCAGAAACTCATCAATTTCGAACTGATAGAACCCGTTGGCATCGGTGACCCCGGATGCGAGCTCGATGGGGATCGGGCCAAGGGTCACGTTCTCGGTCACCCGAACGATCGCTCCAGGCAGTGGCACCCCAGATCGCTTATTGAAGACATGGCCCTCGACGAAAGCCGTCTGAGCAGAAGCCGAGGCGGAAACGAAGAGCACCACGACGAATGCGATCGACACACAGAGAAGTCTAGACATCTGAGTTCTCCCCGCAGCTCGGCGCTGCTTTCTTGCCGCACACTGATATTCGGCAGTCTACTATCACTCTCCGCCGTGGTCCATCTGCGAAGCAGATCCTCGAGAGTGAGCGCGTCGAGAGGTGTCTAGCCGAGCGCCTTCAGCGAAATCTCACCAAGCAGCTCGATTCGCTCTACGTTGTGACCATTGATGGGCAGATCGACTGTGATGCCGTCGAGTCCCAATCCAACGGCTTCGCTGAGGATTTCGCCGACCGTGTCCGCATCGCCGAAGATCAGTCTCTCGCGAACCATGTCCTTGATCGCATCGTTCCAGCCCTTGACGGCTGCGATGGCATCAAGGTCCGATTCGGCCTCCTCCATCGTCGGCGCCACTACGATCATCATCAGCTTCGTCACCGTGATCTCGGACCTGTCTCGTCCCAACCGCTCACAATGTTCGGCCAACACTTCGAGCTTGCGCGGAATATCCTTTATTTCGCAGATGAGATTCGATTCGTCTGCATACTGAGCCACCATCCGAAGCGTCTTTTTCTCCCCCCCACCCCCGATCATGATCGGAATCCTGGAGACCGGTGCGGGTGAGTTCACCGCGTTCAACGTCGTGTAATACTTGCCCTTGAGGGTCACGGGTTCGGTTCGAAGCATCGGAGAAATGATCTGCAGCGCCTCCTCGAGCTTTTCGAAACGTTCTCCGAAGGTTCCGAACTCGAAGCCCAGAGCCACGTGTTCTTCCTCGAACCAGCCACAGCCTATGCCGAGAGTCGCTCGGCCCTGGGACACATGATCGAGCGTGGTCAGCGTCTTCGCGAGCAGCGCGGGATTTCGATAGGTGTTTCCGGTGACGAGTGCCGAGAGCCGAACCTTCTCGGTGTGCTGCGCCAACGCAGAGAGCAATGTGTAACACTCGAACATCGGCTCATCTGATTTACCAATTCCCGGCAGCTGATAGAAATGGTCCATCACCATCACGCGATCGTAGCCAGCGGCTTCGGCAGCCTTGGCCTGGGCAATGACCTTGCCAAAGATTTCTTCATCGCGTGTATCGGGATAGGTGAAATTTGGAATTTGATAGCCAAGACGGGTCATCGACCGATCCTCCGGCGCCGGGCGCAGATTGTTTTCTCACACTCTCGAGGAATGATTCTGAAAGAATAGCTGCCTGACATTTCTCGACCACAATTCGGAAAGAAGCCTACGTTAATCATCGTCCGCCGAATCAACCGGTTGACCCGCCGTCCTCTTCAGCGCAGCCAAGAGTTTTCGATGCGACTTCAAGAGCACCGCGGGGCATACTCGATTCCCGAGCTGGCAAAGCTCTTTGAACACTTCCAGTTCCTTGAGTTCCCTCTCCGCCAGATCGGGTCTCTCGAGTGTGAGGTACGAGATCCCCAGCGCTTCGTAAGCCTGATAGAACTGAGCATCATCGCGCTTCGCCCTTTTGAAGTATCGGGTCGCGAATTTATGACGACGCTGGCATTGAAGAGAAATGCCGCGCAGGTAGTTGGTTTCAGAATTGCGCGGAACCTTCTTCAGAACCGCGATGAATTTCTTCTCCGCCCTCTTGCATTCGCCATCGGCGAGAAAGCTGACCCCTTCGCTGAAGATCTGCGGGAGACTCGGGCCGCCCCGACCCAGGGCGGGCACCATGTTTCCGCCACCGCCTCCGCCGTCGACGCCACCCGCACCAAAAGCGATCTGCACCGAGAAGAGAAGACCGACGACGATCAGAAAAAAGGAACGGACAGCCGGCATTTCAGAGATCGATGTGCTTTGCCGGCCGCACGACGATATCCGCAATGTCGACATGAATGGGCTGTGTGACGGCGTAGAGAATGGCGTTCGCGACATCGGCCGGGTCTCCAAGGAGATTCCGAAGCTGTGTCGACAGCTTCTCGAAGACCTCATCGGGTAGTCGCTCGCCCTTTTTGATCTCGATGTCGAGTCCCGCCATTTTCACGAATCCCTCTACGAAGGCGGGGTCGAAGTTGCGCGCGAAGTTGGTTGCGATCGCGCCCGGCATCACGTTGACGACGCGAATCGTGTCCTCTTCGAGCTCGCCGCGAAGCGATGACGAAATCGCATTGACGGCATGTTTCGTCGATCCGTAGACTCCGCTATCGGATCGCTGGGCCGCGATCGAGGAAATGTTCACGATATGCCCTTCGGCATTGCACTCACGCATCGCCTTCACGGCCGCCTGACAACCGACGAGCAGCCCGAGAATATTCGTTTCGAGCATGGCGCGCCAATCTTCCGGCTCCGCCTCGAGGATCGGTGCCGGAAATGAAACGCCGGCATTATTCACCATGATGTCGAGTCGACCGCTCTCACGGACGCCCGTTGCGACCAGTGCCTGAACCTGCGCGATGTCCCGCACATCAAGCGTGACGACGCTGGCCTTGCCGCCCGCCTCCTCGATCTTTTTCTTCGAAACCTCCATCGCCGCGGCGGTGCGTCCACCAAGAAAAACATGCGCACCTGCCGCACCGAGCGTCTCGGCCGTCGCACGGCCAATGCCGCTCGAAGCACCCGTCACGATGGCGGTCTTTCCTTCGAGAATAGTCATGGGGATCTCCTCCGGGTTCGCTTGCTGGAATCGGAAGAAAGATAGCAGGAGCGCCGCGAAACCGGGGAGCCGCGGCCGTTCTCCTAGAACTTGAAGGTCGTCTGCACGGAGTTCCGCAGTCGACTCTCTGGCGCTCCGCTCTTCCCCTCGTCGAAGTACGCGACCTTATACAGGAAGCTCAGATGTTCATTGTACTGATAGGACGTCACGAGGTCATATTCCTGCCCGAGATCATCCCCTCCCTGATCGCTATGGAATTGGTGGAAAATGAACTTCAACTCGACCTTCTGGATCGGGATCGTGGGCGCGAGTACGACATAGACGTCACGCAGGCCTCTGGGCCCGCCATTATTCAAGAAGGCATCCGCAAATCCGTTGAACCGGTGAAGCGTGGCGAGGGGAGTGAGGATCTGGGCCTTGCCGTCGTCGGAACCGAGAACTTCGTATCCGAACTTGATCAGTCCGACCGCTTCGAGATCGAAACCCGCTGACAGGTGATAGTAATGTGCACCGTAGTCAAGCGTATTGTCTCCTGCATCGGTCTGGTAGGCCCATGAGGCTTCGTACGCGGAGTCCAACGATTCGGTCATCGAGGTCCTCCCGGTCGCGCGAAATCCGTAGGTATTCGACGAAGAAGTCGTGGCGAAAGGGTCGTCCGCATCGATCAGATAAACGAAAGCCGCGACCTTCAACGCTTCGGCAATGCGATAAGACAGGTTCACGAAATGAGCCTTCATTCCAAAGTCTCTGCGATTCGCGGGTCCCTCGTCTCCGAAGATGCGATTGTTTTCCCAGGCGAAGATGTACTGAACGAGGAGACGATCGTGGCCAAGCTGAGATTGTAGACGGACAGCGTCAAAGGTCTGTTCGTTCTGGCGCCATCCGACGTTACCGACCCAGCGGTCATCGTCGAGCTTGATTCGCTGACGGCCGACCTTGAGCGACGAGCCCAACCAATCTTTGCGATCGAGCATCAGCCAGAAACGATTGGCCTCGATGACCTCTGGATCCGCGATGATCGACTTACTCGCGTTGCTGCCATCGGTTCCGTCAAAATACCCGCTCGGCTTCGGCGAGACGACATTCTTGAATTCGAGAAATGCCGACACCCCATGCAGAGGCTTGGTCCCATAGCCCAGACGCGTGCGAAGCGTAATTGCATTCGACGATTTTCTTTTATCGATCTTCGCATTTCCCCAACGAAGATTGACGTCGAGTGAAGGCTTGCCGTGCACGACCGCATCCATGAACTCAGCAATGAATCCCTCGGGTGTTTTCTCTTCCTCCACCGCGATCGCAGCAACCGAACACAGCATCACGAGCAGCATGCCGACCAGAACGAACAAGAAACGCTTCATCACCCGAGAACCTTCGCGGTGCGCAATTTTTGGATCGATTCTCGGTCGAGATCGAGATCCTCAGCCAGAATCTGATCGGTGTGCTCGCCGAGGTACGGAGCGCGTTCGAATGCGACTGTGCTTTCAGACATTCGGGTTGGAAATCCGAGAAGCGAAACCTCGCCACGGTCGCGATGTTCGACTTTCTCGATGAAACCACGTTCTTGCAGATGCGGATCATGGTAGAGATCGCACGTATCCAGAATGGCTGAGCATGGAACACCGGCGGCAGCGAGCACGCGCATCGCCTCGTGCTTCTCGTGTCGGCGGGTCCACATGGCAATCTCCTCGAAGAGCGCATCGCCGTTTGCTTCGCGATGCTCTCCCGTATCGAAGCGTGGATCGGCGATCAGATCGGCACGATCGATCGCGAGGCAGAGCGAATCCCAATGCCGAGCCGTCACTGTGATGACATAGACGTAGTCATTCGGCCCGCCACCGAGACACGGATAGAGCTCCGTCGGGAGCGCCCCCATGCGATTCCCGATCCGAGGCACCGCCTGCCCACCCCAATCGCCGAACAATGCGATTCGCGTTCGCATGTAGTAGGTCATTGCCTCTTGCATCGAAAGCTCGATACGCTGGCCCAATCCGGTCCGAAGCCGCTGGATATAGGCGGCAAGGATCGCCATTCCCGCCTGCATTCCCGTCCCCGAATCACCCATCGTCGGCCCCGGAAGGAGCGGACGTCCGCCCATCTCCCCCGTCACCGACATCGCCCCGGAAGCGGCCTGAGCGACCATGTCGTAGGCTTTGAAATCCGCATAGGGTCCGCTGCATCCAAAGCCCTTGATCTGTACGAAGATGACCTTCGGATGGACCGACTTCAGCACCTCGTAGCTCAGATCGAATTTTTCCATCACGCCCGGGCCGAAATTCTCGATCACAATGTCGTATTTCGGCAGCAGGCGCAGAAAGACTTCGCGCCCTTCGGGTCGAAGTAGATCGATCGCAAGGCTCCGTTTATTCGCGTTCCAATTACAGAAATAGGGCGAGTAGTCACCCCCGACAGCGAGTGAGCGCCCGGGGTCTCCGCCCCCAGTCGATTCGACCTTGACGACATCGGCGCCCATCCACGCGAGCGCCTGAGTACACGAAGGACCCGCTTCATACTGACTCAGATCGAGAATGCGAATTCCATCAAGTGCCGTCATCGAGGGTCTCCCAAGTCAATCAGGCCAGATCCGCCGCGAGCGAAGCGCGCGCCTCGCCTTCGATCGCGGTCTTCTCCGCATAGTTCGGATGGTCTACTCGAAGTTCCACCAGAACGCGTGGCTCGCAAAACTTAGACGCAAGATCGGGGCCGAGCGAAAAACGAATGTACTGCACGGCCGAGACTCGATCCTCCTGGAACTGCTTATCGTCAAAGCTGGCTCGGACCGTTTCGCCGCCAATGTCGAGATGGACGTGCTCATCGATCCCGATCAGTCGGTCGAGTTGGGGACGAATGCTCGTCTGATTCGGAATTTCGATCATCAGCGTCGCGGAGAGCTCATGGTCTCGGGGAACGAGTTCATTGTAGACCTCCACTTCGGCCGCGATCGCCTCGTCTGAAACGCAGCGCTCGACTCGTGTGATCTCCCGAATTTGAAAGATCACCGTGTCGCGATTTTCGAAGATGAAGCAAAGGATCTTACCGACATGGATTCGTCGCGGCCGCTTGACTTCGATCATGTTCGCAACGAATTCAGATCGAATCTTCTCGTATGAGGTCAGATCGAGAATTTCACTCGCTTCGACCCTTCGCATGGCTGTCTCCCCTTCTGAAATGTAGCCCGCAGTATCCTTTGACGTGTGCGGCCCGCCGATCGGGCCGATCAGTCCTTTCGCCCGTAAGCATCGCGCAAGAGCACGATCGGATGAACCGCCGGACGATCGGTCTGTTCTTTGATTCTGAGCGCTGAGAGCGGACAGTCCGTCGCAACATACTCGGGATCGGCTTGATTGACCGAAGTCGTTAGATTCGAGCAGATCCGGAGGCTCTGGTCGTAGTAGCGCGCCTTCATTCCCCAGGTCCCGTCGACACCGGAGCAAGCGTCGATCATCACGACCTCATCCGCAATCAGCCCAAGGATCTGCTTCGAGCGAAATCCAATATTCTGAGCCTTCAGATGGCACGGAAGATGGTAGGCGATACGCCCCAATCGATTCTTGAAGTCCCGATCGAGCTGTTTCGCAGCAGCGAGTTTGTACAAGTACTCCCCGAGATCAAACGTATTATCCGCGATCAACTGGGCATCTTCACTCTCCAGCATCTCGGGGAATTCCTTCTTGAGCTGGTATGAACAAGTCGGCCCTGGAACGACCACCTGAAGTCCATCTCGAATACGCGGGGCCAGACCGGCCACCACTTTCACCGCGTTCCGACGTGCATTCGAAAGATCGCCCCCGTGAAGAAACGGCGCTCCACAGCAGGCGTCATAGCCCGCCTCTACACGAATTCCGTTGTGTTCGAGAACCTGCACCGCCGCAATTGCGGTCTCGGCCTCGCTGTATTCGACAAAGCAGGTGCTGAACAAAATCACCCGCCCCTTTTCTTCTGGCTTTTCGGACGATGCGTCTTCGAACCGTGCGTTTCGCGCAGCGAGCAGCTTCGAGAAGGGCTGCTTCTCGTAGGTCGGCATGATCCAGCGTCGATCGATGCCAGTGGTCTTCTCCATCAATAGGCGGACGGCCCGGTTCTTGAATGCCGCATTCGTCAGCCGGGCCGTTCGGCATGACAGCTTGCCCATGAGGTCTTGTTGCGCGCCGATTCGCTCCGAGAACGGAATCCCCTCCGCCTGGGTTTGGACGAGTTTGGCTCGCGTCATCAATTTCGGAAAATCGATTTCCCACTCGTGCGGCGGATGATAGGGGCAGTTGTTGTAACAGAGTTTGCACTGATAGCAGAGGTCGACGACCTCGCGCGTTTCACTCGGGGTGAGCTTGGACACCTCCCGTTCGTGGCGATCGATCGACTCGAACAGACTCGGAAACGATGGACAGAGCGGAAGGCAGCGACGACAGTCGTGGCATTTTTCGAAGACGCGCATCAGCTCCGCATCGAGATGTTCTCGATCGAGGAACTCAGCGTCCCGTAGGCTTGCGTTCTTCAAGGGCTGAACCTGTTTCGCAATGACCGCCGCGCACCCAGACCGCAAAGCGCGGGCCTCGGGCGCACAGCGATCAAGGACGGAATACAGCGACTGGCTCCTCCAGAGCGCCTACAGAGTCTCGAGCGAATCGAGCGCCTTCTGGAAGCGCCCCACGTGGGACTTCTCGGCCTTCGCAAGCGTCTCGAACCACTCCGCGACATCCTCGTGTCCCTCGTCGCGCGCCGTCTTCGCCATCCCAGGGTACATCTCCGTATACTCGTAAGTCTCTCCTGCGACCGCTGCGGCCAGGTTCTTGTCGGTATCCCCAATCGGCTTGTCGGTCGCGGGATCGCCTACGCGCTTCAAATAGTCGAGGTGCCCATGGGCATGGCCGGTCTCCGCCTCCGCGGTATTACGAAACAGCCCACCGACGTCCGGATAGCCTCCAATGTCGGCCTGCCTTGCGAAATAGAGATACCGCCGATTGGCCTGGGACTCAGCGGCAAAGGCGTCCTTGAGATTTCGATGTGTCTAGCTTCCCTTCAGGTCGCCCATTTATTTTCCTCCTCTTGGATTGATTTTCCACTAGCCGATCATCGGCTGATCATCGTGCACAGAACTCTCCGTACAGACAGAACAGAGTCCGAAGAAAGCGATGCGAATGCGCGTCGACCGAAGCCCATGGTCGATGGCGAGACGTCGCGTGAGTCCGCGCGGGACCTTTAGGTCGACATCGAGAATTCGACCGCATCGCTCGCAGTTGAAATGATGATGGGGCAGGACGTTACCGTCGTAGCGCGCTGCACCAAACGAACAAGGAACCTCGTCGATATCACCCCGGGCGAGGAGTACCTCTAGGTTTCGATACACGGTCCCCAGCGAGAGCGCAGACATCTCCGGCAGCAGGGCCTGGTGGATCTCGGCGGCGGTCGGATGCGTATCGGTCTGCTGCATCCAGCTCCGGATACGATTTCGCTGGCGAGAGCGGTTGCGACGAGGGGATGCCGAATCATCCTGGGAGGTTCGAGTCACGTTCGGAGATATAGAGGCACGGGAGGCTTCGGGGCAAGTCAAAATCGAGAACAGTTCCGAATTTTTGGATATGCCAACCCCGACTCCCAACTCGGATTGTCGAATGGCAGCTACGATGACCCGCGATAGCGATCGAAAGAATGCAGCCGAAAGACTGGGAACGTGTGCGGTCGGTACGCGCGCGAGCACTTCTCGATACGCCAGACGCCTTCGGCACGACACTCGAGGAACACCGGGCCCAGAGTCGAGAGCTGTGGCAAGAACGGCTCGCGTCCTCGAATGCCGCCACATTTCTCGCGACGATGGGCGCCGATGACGTAGGCCTCATCACTGGCGCCGAGTTCCGTCCTCGCAACGGGGCGTGCGGCCTGTTTGGAATGTGGGTTGCGCCCGAAGCGCGCGGTGGCGGATTGGCCCTGCGGCTGGTGGATGCGGTGATCAGTTGGGCTCGCTCAGCCAACTATCCGCGCCTGATCCTCGAAGTGGGTGACGGCAACTTCGCGGCGATTCTACTCTATGAACGTTGTGGCTTCGTCCCCACCGGCCGGACAGGCACCTTGCCTCCACCCCGCACGCATATTCGCGAACACGAACGCGCCCTGGACCTATGACGTCTCCCGCGCCGCACCGACTGCGCCACAGAACCGGGCTGCTCAGCCGAGCCGCTCGAAAAGCGAGAAGAACTCTTCGAAGGCCTTCATCTGGTTCCCGATTGCAGACGAGGGAACGAGAATCGGCGTACGCAGTCCAGTCGCGTACCAGGCCTCGAGCCCGTCGA
>SMVB01122525.1_pt1 | contig 10255 bp, 10 predicted proteins | sample 2456461 | NCBI WGS metagenome assembly SMVB01 (sample SAMN11095934, study PRJNA526329) | marine sediment metagenome | biome: Marine sediment; feature: Surficial sediment; material: Deep marine sediment; isolation source: Hadal surficial sediment | place: Pacific Ocean | collected 2014-05 | depth...
GAGGTACCCTCGTGAAAGTCCAGATCCCGGCATATGTCCCGGAAACCGATCCTGAGAAACGTGGGGCCGGTGAGCGGCCCGTATCCGAGTCGTCCCAACAAGCCCAACGCCATCTGGAACGAGTAGGCGCCGAGCCGTCCAGCCACGTCCCCCTCCTCGCCACCCCGGGCCCTTTCGGTGAGTAGACGCCTGATGTGCTTCAGCGTCGGCTCATAAACCCAGTCGAGCACCACCAACTCCGAACTCAAGTCCAGTAACTTCACGGTGGAGCTTCCCAGATCCAGTGCTTCTGCGGATGAAGCAAAACGGCCCTCGAGCACGAGAGCGAGTCCAATGTCCTGGATACGCCCGCCCGGCGGGTCCACCTCGTGAAGATCACGGTAGTGGACCACAGCCCTGGTCAGGGGAAGTTCACAGACACCGGGAACATCGGCCATGGCCTCGGGCCGAGTAGCGGAGTGAAGCGAGAAAGTCGTCCCCTCCATGTCTCTCCTTTACGGTCCGAATGGGCGGTCGATGTCTGCGCCGGGGGACTTCTGAAGTATCCCCCGAAAGTACCCAGGCAAAAAATCCGGCATTCCTGCCGGGATTCGTTCCCCATCACAAACATCCACAAAAGGCTTTGTAATGCGGTAATGCCAGTTTTCATCAATCCTGATTGATCCACGATAACAATATGTTTACAGTTCTGGCAAGGCGCCTGCGTAGTGTCCCAATAGGACACTGCCGACGCCCACCGGCTCGCCCGGCACTGGCTGATCGTTGCTTGCCCACGCCGCGGCACGTCAGCATTTTGAGTCCTATCCCTCACCCTGTACCCTAACAGCGGTAGTGGCACAGTTTGACTGTACCACTACCTAACGGCGATTTGACGGAACACGCTCTAATTGATCGATCCCGCCAGCGATCGCTCGGATTTCTGGATTGGGAACAGGAAACCTGGTCTTGTTTTCTCGTGACCTTTGTCGGTCGGGATGGCCAGTGGCACGGGCATCTCACGTTCCGCCCACAGGACAGCGATGGAGAATCAGACGAGGTGCGGACCGCCGATATCTTTATCGAGGCGTCCGAGGCGGAAATCGATCATAAGGCACGTGGACTGGGGCGGCCCCTTTTCCGGGCGTTGCTCTCCTCGGCCATGCACACGAGGCGGGGAGACGAGGCCCGCCAATCTCCCAAGACCCGTCGTTGGTTCAAGAAGTTACTGCTGAAGAATTCGAAGGAACTCTCCGCGTCCGCCGAGGAGTATCTGGATGACGCCGAAGGCATGGTGGACACGGGCAAGCTCCAGTCGCTCTACCAGTCCTACCGGCTCGATCAGGTCTGCCACTTCATCACGCTCGTGGACCCCGAGTGTTTCGAGGCAGCCGTCGACTCCATTCTGGAGGGCCGACGAGTAGATTTCGGCGCCAAGGATCGCTTGCAGCTGGGCATGATCGTCATCGAGTACATCGAGGCACGTATTCCCATGCCACCTTTCGACGTGTGGGTCGAGGACTTCCTCGCCCATAAGGAGGCGTACGTGCTCTACACGCACACCCTCCATCGTGAACGAAGACTTCCCTGATGTGGTCCTAGCTACTATTTTTTTCTCCTTGGTCGAACATTCGATTTTCGGCTCTATCTTTAGATTCGACCGTACCGTAGGGGAGTTGTCATCCTTTGGAAGTAACGATTCAGGACAACGAAAGCCTCGAGCGGGCTCTCCGTCGGTTCAAGCGCAAGGTTCAGCGATCGGGGCTCTACTCCGAACTTCGGAAACGTCGCTTCTACGAAAAGCCGAGCGCCCAGCGGAAGAGGAAGCGTGAGGCGGCCATTCGGCGCGAACGCCGTCGTCAACGCCGGGGCAAAGTCTAGCCGGCTTCGACCACCCTCCGAGGGGTGGGTTCTACCCTAGGCCGCCCTCACGAACAGCGGGCCGAGGCGATCCCATTTTTCAAGTTGTTCCGCCAGCAGCAGCTCCGAGGCGAAGCTCGTCGTGACGGCTAGCCGCCCCTGAACGGTTGCGCCGGCCGACGGTCTCAATCCGGTCAGCATGAGAAACGCTCGGCAGAAGTTTCCGCTGCTCGAATACCCCATCTGATAAGCAACGGAGGTCGTCGTCGTCTCGCGCCACGAAAGAAGCTCGCAGGCACCCAACGCTCTCAGACGTAACGTGTAGGCGAACGGGGACGGTAACCCACAGCGTCTGAACCGCGCTTTCATCGCCCCGGGGGTCAGTCCCACTGTCGCCGCGATTTCCTCCGTCCGCACATATCGGGAGGGGAATTCCAGGACCCGCCGCGCAAGCGCCCTGAACTCGAGGGGGAGGGGACGCCCCGCCACACTTCCCAAATCCCGCAACAGTCCTTCCACCCAACCCATGGGCCGAGCCTCCTGCTCGATCAGTCGCCTGAGGCGAACCAGATCCAAGTCGACCTGTCGAGTCACAACGGGCGCCGTCGAGTCCCGCAGGTTTCGGAGGTCGAACGGGGCGACCTCGAGGATCGGAAGTGCTGAACCGATGCCCCGGATCAACCGCGGGACCGCCTCCTCCGACTCCGACTCCAAAATCGAGAGCCTCGGAAAACCCGCTCTGAGAGCTCTGAGGATATCCTCGGTCTCCACGAAAACATCCTCGACCGGCAGGGAGGCCTCTCGTACAGCACGCAGCAGAGATCGATCTTTGATCGGTGCGAGAATCATAAGCCCACACTATGTCCACCGGCTGGATATCCGCAACTAGCTGTCGCCCTACAGGGCCTCCACGATCACTGCGCCACCCTGCCCGCCGCCGATACACGCAGCCCCGAGGCCGTACCGCCCACGTCTGCGCCGCAATTCGTGGAGAAGGTGGATCGTGATGCGTGCCCCGGACGCCGCGAGGGGATGGGTGATGGCGATCGCCCCGCCGTTGACGTTCGTGATGGCCGGATCGAGTCCGAGCTCCTTCTCGACCGCCATGTATTGGGCAGCAAACGCCTCGTTCACCTCCACCAGGTCCATATCGTCCAGCGTCAACCCGGCGTTTTTCAGAGCCAGGCGGGAGGCGGGCGCCGGCCCAATACCCATGATCTGCGGCTCGACGCCCGCGAATCCCCACGACACGATACGGCCGAGTGGCTCGATCCCTTGTTGATTGGCCCAATCCGCATCTGCAAGCAGAGCGCTCACTGACCCATCGCCGATCCCGCTGGCGTTGCCCGCGGTCACCAGGCCATCCTTCTTGAAGAATGGTCGAAGGCCGCTCAGCGCCTCGAGCGTCGTGCCGGGTCGCATGTGTTCGTCCTGCGCGAACTCCTGCTCACCTTTTCGGCTCTCGATCATGATCGGAGCGATCTCGGCCGCGAAGTAGCCGCCCTCCCACGCCGCCTTGGCGCGTTGCTGGCTGCGGACTGCAACTTGATCAGCTTCCTCACGTGTTACGGCATACCGCTCCGCCAACTCCTCCGCCGTCTGTGCCATCGTCACATCGCAGTTGGAGTCTCTGAGGGCCTCCCAAAGGAGATCCTCGAAGGCGGGCCCAGCCGGTCCCAGGCGAAGCTGACCCCAACGTGCACCGCGAATGACGTGGGGTGCCTGACTCATGGATTCCGAGCCGCCGCATAACGTCAGCTGGGCCCCACCGAGCAGAATCTCCTTGGCCCCCTGGACCATCGCCTCGAACCCCGACCCACAAAGCCTGTTGACCGTCAACGCTGGGCTTTCCTGAGGAACGCCGGACCGTAACGCTGCGTGCCGGGCGAGGTAGATCGCGTCCGACGAGGTTTGAAGAGCGTTTCCAAAGAACGTGTGATCGATTCGGTCCGGGTCTACGCCTGCGGCCTCGATCGCGGCGACACTCGAGAAGACAGCGAGATCTGTAGCCGTGAAACTCTTCAGGCTCCCACCGAACGTTCCGAACGGAGTCCTCTTTCCCGAAAGAACGACGATGTCCTTGGTGTGTCCCTGAGTTCCCATCCCTTTCCGATCACCCTCGAGGCGTGTTGAAGGAGTACAGCGAGCCGCCGCGGTCCCACACTAGCCGTGGGTCGTCCAGTAGGCGACCCTACGGATCCGTCGAGGGCACACGCACGGTGATGCTGCCAAAAACAGGATCGCCATGGCTTGTGCTCGAGAAAACGTAACGACCCGCCGGGGCGTCTCGGAAATCGACGAGGAATCGACTTCCCAGCGCGAGCAGGGGTGGGCCATCGAGCTGGCCGGAGTCGGTGAGGTAGCCAAGGGCCTCAAGCGAAAGCGAGTCGGGCACGAAGGACACCGTGTGTACACGGCGGTCCAACGATACGAACTGGACCCACTCCCCGGGCGCGATCTCCAGGTGGGGCGGGACGACATGCTCCACGTCTCGGCCTCCGGAGAGCTGAACAACCTGAGCGACGGCGGCGATCTCTGAGTAAGGATCCGTGCTCTCTTCCGCAACTTCCTCGACGGGCGCCTTGGTCTCGATCCCACATCCCACGACGGCGAGGCAGGCGAGAGCCCACAACCATCTAATCACGCACATCTGCCCCACAGGAGACACAGAAATGCCACCGCGCCTCCATCGCCTCACCACACTCGCGGCACGGCGACGGGCGAAGGTCGCTGCCACAGAATGGACAAAAGTGCACGGAGCCTCGCACCGGAAGGGTCTCGCGGCACCAGTGACAAACCGTCAGGACATCGCTGGATTCGGCGGCCGTAGCACCGTTCCCGCCGGGTACCGGTTCCTCGAACGATGCCGTGGACGGCGCAGAAGCGGTCTCAATGTGACCCACCACGCCATCCTCGCCGGACACTGCGGGTTCGGCCCGAACAAGCTCTACCTGTTCGGGTCCTTCCGGGGTCGCCGGCACTGGCGGCCCACCGCCCCCAACCTCGGCGGCTTTTGGGGGCGTTTCTTCAGAGGCACTCTCTTCCCTCTCGGCCTCAAGCTCCCTCTCAGCCTCCAGCTGCCTCTCGGCCTCCAACTCCCTCTCAGCCTCCAGCTGCCTCTCAGCCTCCAACTGCCTCTCGGCCTCCAACGCCCTCTCAGCCTTCAACGCCCTCTCAGCCTTCAACGCCCTCTCAGCCTCTAGCTCCCTCTCGGCTTCCAGCTCCCTCTCAGCCTCCAGCTGCCTCTTGGCCTCCAACTCCCTCTTGGCCTCCAACTTTCTCTCAGCCTCCAACTCTCTCTCGGCGCCCGGATCGATCAAGTCCGCTTCGGACACCTCAACGGCTTCTACGGCGGCTTCTTCGGCGGCTTCTTCGGATCCGCGGCCCACGTCCAGGGGCACTCGCCCGGGATGTAAACGGACGTCCGCAGCCGCAAAGTCATGGAACAACGAAGTGTTTGGATTGGGGCTCGCGAGCTCGTCCTGCATCTCCCGGCGGGCCACCGCGGAGTCGAGCAGGAGACAGTCGCCCTCGCCGGAGAGCATCTGCAAGAGTGCTTCCTCATAGTCCCCGTTCATCTCGACCCCGATCAAAGCCCGGTGGGATCGATAAGGGACGAGGTCCTGATAGATCTCCGCGATCGTAAACGGAGCCGTCAGGTACTCGGGACGGGTAACCGCGATCTCCTGTACGAGCGTCTCAATGAAACGCTCCAGAATCTCTCCAGACTGTGGCATGTCAGCAGGCTGTTGAAGGAGTAAATTCCTGGGAGGGTGAGATCTCCCTCCTAGTCTTCGAGATACACCACACCGACACGAATGGCCGCCTCAAGGAAGCTCTCGGGATCAGCAAAGGGAATTTCGACGCCGAGCTGTTCGTGCCAACGCTCCGCCAGCCGTCTCATGTAATGGGACAGAGATTCGTGGGAAAATCCGGCCTGATCTCTCATCTGCCGGACGATACCCTGCCATGTTCCGCGGAACAGGTGCCCATCGCCCATCCGGACCTCGTGCGACTCCGTAGCGCCCTTTCGCTCCCCCCGCTCGAAGAGTTCGAGCTGACTCGGGTCGACCAACGACCGCTCCCCACCATGAACCTGCGCTTCGACCTCTGCGAGCAAACGGTCGATGGGATCCTGCAGCGCTTCGAGCTCGTCCAAACGTTCTTGCCAAGGCTTGATCCGCAGGTCCCCGTCTTCCACTTGCCAGAGTGCTCGCTTGAGCTCGACGAGACGCCACACGGCCAACGCGTCCCAGTGATCGAGCGGCGGGACGCGCTCGAACTCGCGGAGTGCCCCCTCCCAGTCGCCGCGATCGTACAAGAGGTGGCCGAGGTAGATTCTGGCCTCGTGGAGATCGGGATCGAGGCGGAGGGACCTGCGGATCTGGCGCCCGGCCCCTACCTCCTCGCCGAGCCGATGGAGTGCGTAACCGAGCGACGCCGCGACCTCTGCACTGTCTGGACGTGCAGCGGCAGCCTTGGCGAAGACATCCCGGCTTTCAGCGTAGAGGCTTTCACGATAGAGCGCCCGCCCCATCGTGAGCATCAGCTCAACGTCGTCATCGAACCCCAGCCCGGCGACCCGCTCGAACAGTGCGAGCGCTGCATCGCGCTCGCCGAAGCGGAGAAGTGTCTCGCCGAGCCCGACAAGGGCATCCTCATGCCCTTGATCGAGAACGAGAGCACGGTCGAACGCCTTGCGCGCCCACGCGTACTCTTCCCGGGCGAGGCGTGCGTAGCCCATCCCCACGCAGAGTTCAACCGCATTGGGATAAAGCGAGAGGCCCTCTTTGAGCGTCTCGAGGGCCCCTTCGTAGTCCCCACTGTTGTATAGCTGATGAGCTTTTTCGTCGTACTCCTCAGAGCTGAGGAACCCCTCTGCCATCGCGACAAAGCTCCTTAGGTTAGAAAGCCGCTAAAGGCCAGCCCAACGCTCTGGGCGGCAATGTAATGGACGCTCGTGGCGATCACGACCCTGGCCTACTTGGCCTTGGCATACCGCACACCACACTTCGGGCAGGCGAAATCGTGCCGTATTCGTGTCAGAAGTTGCCCTCGGTGCCGGGGACACTCCGGATCACCGCCCTCATCGATCAGATCCCGCACCTTCTTCCTCTCTGCCCGTGTGGCCTTGGGCACACTCATTCGGTACCGAAGCGACGACGACGTGCACTCCAAGTAGACGGAACCCGACCCCTCAACCTCGGGCTGAACCCCGAGGACCATCAGGAATCCGCCGGACGGAGACGGCAGACGTCCTCCGTCGTAATAGAGGGACAACAGGCCTTCCTCGTCCGGGAGCGTGAGGCGTTCGCCGCTCTGCGCCGCCACACTCTGGTCGTTACGGGCGCTGGTCATGAGCCGTCGCGACGCACGCCGCACCAAGATGCAGTTTCTCGAGGGTCCCTCATAAGAGGCGTCTGGGCCACCCTTTCGACAGGCACATAGTCATCAGTCCCGCCAACTGGGGCGGCAACATACTATGCGGCCGGGGGGTGCGCCAGCACCCCCGCAGAGCTCGCCGCAAACGACTCCCCTTTTCCCCTAAATAAAGGGAAAGCGCCGGAAAAACGCAGCTTCCCGCCGTGGAGTCGACGATGAGAGATATGTGTGACGCCCGGCGGGGAAGCTCTGTGTGAAAGCTCGGCGGGTAAGCCCCGGGGTGGCGTTACCCGCCCATCAGGGCTCCGGCTTAGGCTCGGGGGCCCGGACGACCTAGGACGTCTGAGAAACCGACTGTGGCGTAGCGGCGGCCTGGAGCTCAGCCGCGGGCTCAGCCTCTGCTTCCGGCTCAACCTCTGTTTCCGGCGCATCCTCGGATTCGGGCGCATCCGCTGTCGTAGCCGCGGCTGTGGTCTCGTCCGCGGGCTCGGACACTGGTTCCGTCACTACGGCAGCGGGCACATTATTGATCGCCGGCTGACAGAACCTGATACCGACCGCATGGAGCTCGCGGAGGTCGGGATCCACTAGATCCGGATACCGTTCACCGATGTAGTCGATGGTCTCGGTCATCCAGGTTGTTCGGTCGTCATCCGTGGCGCTTAGCACACCACATCGATTGATGTGGCTGAACAACTCGTCCCGAGCCTGCGCAAAAATCTTTTCTTTTGGCACTCACACCTCCCTGAATTCTTCTTGAACGGATAGAATATCCGGTCCAGCTGTGCTCGACACTACCTTAGCCATTGAAGCTAACCCATGCTTGATAGTCGGCCAACGGGACCGCGGGAGTCCGACGCCATAACGCTCGAGATTTTCCGCCATCTCTTTACGGCTCTAGCCGAGGAGATGGGCGCCGCGCTCCGACGCGCCTCCTTTTCACCCAACATCAAGGAGCGTCGAGACTACTCGTGTGCGCTCTTCTCGGCGAAGGGTGCATCAATCGCGCTGGGGGACCACATGCCGGTTCACCTGGGTGCGATGCCGATGAGTGTTGAGTCTGCCCTCAGTGAACTCGGCCCACTCGAGGACGGAGACGTCGTCTGCCTGAACGATCCCTTCCGAGGCGGCACCCATCTACCCGACATCACCTTGATCTCACCGGTCCATGACCCGGACCGTGGCACACCGCTCGGTTATGTGGCGTCGAGGGCACATCACTCGGATGTGGGCGGGATGAGCCCGGGATCGATGCCGCTGGCCCAGGAGATCTTTCAGGAGGGTCTCCGCATCCCGCCCGTCTACCTCTACAGAAAAGGCGTACGGCAAGACGGGATCTGGAACCTCATATTGGCGAACGTCCGAACCCCGATCGAACGAAGCGGTGACCTCGACGCCCAGCTGGCAGCTCTACACGCGGGCGCCTCCCGGCTGTCGGAGATCGTCAAACGACGGGGCGCCGAGGCGACAACGGCGGCCATGGACGCGTTGGTCGATTACGCAGACCGACTTGTGGAAGCTGGGCTCGCACGCATCGAGCCGGGTGAGTACGAGGCCGAAGACTTCATGGACGACGACGGATTCGGAACCTTTGACGTCCCGATTCGCGTGAAGCTGGTCCGGCGCCACGACGGTCTCGACGTCGACTTCACGGGGAGCAGCCCTCAAGTGAGGGGCGGGATCAACGCCGTGCGTGCCATCACCGACTCCGCTACGAGGTACACCATACGCTGCGTCGTAGAGGCCCTCCTGGGCGAATCGCTCCCGGCCGGCGGGGGTTCGATGTCGATGGTCCGGCTGATCCTTCCGGAAAAATCGGTCGTGAACGCCGGCCTTCCTGCAAGTGTCGCAGCGGGCAACGTCGAGACCAGCCAGCGGATCACCGATGTCCTCTTCCAGGCGTTCGCGCAGGCTCTTCCGGACATCATTCCGGCGCAGTCCCAGGGCACGATGAACAACGTGACAGTCGGAGGTGTGGATCCCAGGACCGGAGTCAATTTCGCCTACTACGAGACCGTTGGGGGAGGGATGGGGGCAGGCCCGACCAGGCACGGGCTTTCGGGCGTGCACACCCATATGTCGAACTCGCTGAACACGCCGATCGAAGCTCTTGAACACGCCTATCCCTTCCGGATCACCCGGTATTCACTGAGGCGGAAGAGTGGGGGAGCCGGACGGCATCGGGGCGGAGACGGCCTCCGCAGGGACTTACAGCTACTGTGTGAGGGAACCGTAACACTCCTCTCCGAACGCCGGGGCCGCCGGCCCTCCGGTTCCCGGGGCGGGCAGGACGGGAGCCCCGGCCAAAACGTCCTCTTGCGAGAGGGTCATGAAGAGCCGCTTCCGGCGAAGGTTACATTTTCCGCACAATTCGGCGACGTCGTCAGTATTCGTTCGCCCGGTGGAGGAGGATGGGGCTCCGCCGAGGGCGGCTGACCGCAAAGGCTTCCTAGGAACAGCCTTCGATATGCAACTGCAACTGGCCCTCGTCTGCGATCACGCAGAACAAACCGCGGACGGCAAACTCGACATCCGCGGAGTCTTCAATGACCTCGCCGCCCCCGGGTTCCCCGCCAAACACGACATGGTGCTCGTCATGGCCATGGAGTGGAGCCGAGACGACATTGGCCACTACGACTTCCACGTGGACGTGACCGGGCCATCCGGCCAATCCACCATGACGATCAAGGGGCACTCGGAGGTGGATCGGCGTGACCCGGATAGCCCCCCAGCACGCACACAGATCGTCATGCCGCTTCGAGAGATCGTCTTTCCCGAACCCGGGGCGTATCGTTTTCGGATCCGCATCAAGGGCCGGGAATACGACGGCCCGTCCCTCTTCCTGATGGAGCTGAAGCCACCTGCGAGCCCCAAAGCGTGATCCGGCCCAGCGTATCCCAAGGCCGCGAACTTCGGGGGACCAGAGCCCGAGCCATTCAAAGCGACCGCGTGTGCATCGTCCTCCTTTCGGGCATCGGGGACGTCGTTCACGGACTCCCCGTCGCCGTGGCCCTCAAACGCGATCGGCCTTCCCGAA
>SMVB01134447.1_pt1 | contig 10255 bp, 10 predicted proteins | sample 2456461 | NCBI WGS metagenome assembly SMVB01 (sample SAMN11095934, study PRJNA526329) | marine sediment metagenome | biome: Marine sediment; feature: Surficial sediment; material: Deep marine sediment; isolation source: Hadal surficial sediment | place: Pacific Ocean | collected 2014-05 | depth...
CGATAGCCTCAGTCAGCAATCCGGCGATACTCTGGTGAGACTCCTTAGCCAAGTTCTGCAGCGCCCGCCACTGCTCTTTCTCAACTTTTGAACTAATCTTGATTGCAACCATTCGAGCATCGTATCAAGACATAACTTGACATGTCAAGACATGGCTATTGATGCTCTTGCCGGTCTCGTTGGGATAACAGCAGAACCACTGGCACCCACCGCACTCGTCGCAACTGTAATTGGCGCCGTCGGCGGCTTACTCGTCGTACTATCAATTGTGTCTCTGGACAAGCTGCGCATCGACGATCCGGTTGGCGCGATTTCTGTGCGTGGCGTCGTCGGTATGTGGGGACTTCTCGCCGTGTCGCTTAACAATGACGATGCCACACTCGGCATACAGGCAATCGGCTTGGTCGCCATCTTTTCCTGGGTTTTCCTGACCAGTTTTATCGTCCGGTTTGTTATCAAGTTGTTGCTCGGTATCAGGGTGGATGCGGAACACGAATACGAAGGTGTCGACATCAGTGAGTGTGGGCTCGAAGCGTATCGGGAATTCACGGCTGCGGTGTAATCAGCCCGAATAATTCCTGGCATTGAACGAATGCCTGCTCCTCGAGGTGCCTCGGCACCCTCGGGTGGCAAGCCCAGAGACTGCAAATATTCCAGCGGGCAAAGCGGTTATGGGCAGTCTCGGACGCGGGCCTTCGGGCCCGCTTTTTTCCCACGCCGACAGCGGCTGACGGTAAACTGAGATGCGTGATGCGCGACTTATTCGAATTATGCACAAACCGAGCGGTGAAGTTATCGCCGAAGGACCACTCGGTTGGGGCATCATGTCGTTCGAGGGCAACTATTATATTCGGCGGCGGTATTTGAAAACCAAGGGATTCAAGGTCAATTTCATGCCGGGACTGTGCGTCTATAAGTTTCTCTACGTCTGGCTGGATTTCTCCTGGTCAGGCGGCAAATCGTCCAATCTCGGGTGGCTTTACTGGTTGCCCAATCCGTTATTCCCGTTTATTTAGTATCGCGTAGCAGTTCCTATAAACCATCCGGAACTTGATTTCGAGTAAAAAATTGAAAAAGACAACAATAACGGATGCAATACTGGCATTATTCGCGATGACAATACCTGCTTGTGTCCTCGGACAAATGTATGCCGGCGATGATGGTATTTAGAAGGATGACGTCAAAACCGACGTGGAGAACTACTCGCCAAACTCCAAGAAAAAATATAGGTGATCGCCATGCTACGAATCGTTCAACGACTGATATTTACCATTTTTCTATCATTGGGCATTCAATCGCCATCCTTAGCGCAAGATGCAGGTGATCCGAGCGGCATCAGGCCAACTGAAGCAGAATACTCGCCTTACCTGCAGCACAATTATCCGGATCGCGTCTACTTTGGCGACACTCATGTGCACACGTCTTTTTCCACCGATGCCGGCCTGTTCGGAACAACCATCGGGCCAGAGGAAGCCTATCGATTTGCGAAGGGCGAGACGGTGACTTCGAGCACCGGGGCGCGCGCGCGGTTGCTGCGACCCCTTGATTGGCTCGTGGTCGCTGATCACGCCGAAAACATGGGTTTGTCGCCGATGATCGCAGAATCAGATTCGGCACTGTTGAAAAGCGATTGGGGCCGAGCGATCCATGACTTGGTAATGGACGGTAAACCGGACGACGCCTATACGATGTGGGGCGAAGGATTAATTACACGAAAGGACCCATTAGCGGATCATGGCGGATTGGTGCGAACCATGTGGGAACGCGTCACGGCCGCGGCCGAAAGGCATTACGAGCCCGGCAAGTTCACGGCCTTTATTGGTTATGAATGGACCTCTACGCCCGCTGGGAGCAATTTGCACCGCAACATCATATTTCGCGACAACAAGGACCTCACTGACCAGATAACACCGTTTTCCGTTTACGATTCCGACGATCCGGAAGATCTCTGGGCATGGCTGGCGGCCTATGAAGAAAAGACTGGGGGCCGAGTGCTGGCGCTCGCACACAACGGCAACCTGTCCAATGGGTTGATGTTCGACGATGTCACTTATACTCGCAAGAAACGATTGACGCGGGACTATGCAGAACGGCGCATGAGATGGGAGCCTTTGTACGAGGTCACGCAGATAAAGGGCGATGGTGAAACACATCCGTCGCTTTCACCAACCGATGAATTCGCCGATTTCGAGACCTGGGACAAAGGCAGCTTTGGCGCGCCCAAGGAAGACGGCATGATCAGGCGTGAATATGCGCGGGAAGCTTTGAAGCGGGGCCTTCAATACGAGGAAAAGCTGGGCGCCAACCCGTTCAAGTTCGGTCTCATCGGCAGCTCGGATTCTCATACCGCGCTTGCGACCACGACCGAGGACAACTTCTTTGGCAAAATCGCGGCCTTCGAACCTTCAGCCGACCCCTATCGGTTTAAAGGGATGATCACTGGTTATCTGCCGGACCCTCAGGGAAGGGAATACGCGATCTACCATTATCAGGCCTCAGCATCCGGTTTGACCGGAATCTGGTCACGTGAGAATACTCGCGAAGCGCTTTGGGACGCTATGAAACGCAAGGAAGTCTTCGCGACCTCGGGAACGCGCCTGCGCGTGCGCGTCTTTGCCGGCTGGGACTTTTCGGCCGAGGAAGTGGATCGTTGGGATTTCGCCAAAGAAGGCTATGCGCGCGGTGTGCCAATGGGCGGCGAGTTGTACAAGGGCCCTGCCGGATCGGCTCCAACTCTGATGATCCGCGCGATACGTGATCCGGATGGCGCGAACCTCGACCGCGTCCAGATCATCAAGGGTTGGTTGGATGGTGACGGCAAGTTGCACGAACGAATTTACGATGTGGCCGTCTCTGATGATCGCGCAATTGACGCTGATGGCCGCAGCAGAATCGCGGTCGGCAACACCGTCAATGTGGCCGAAGCAACATTCGTCAACAGCATTGGCGATCCGTTGTTGTTCGCCCACTGGGTGGATCCTGAATTCGATCCCTCGGAACGCGCCTTCTATTACGTTCGGGTACTGGAAATCCCAACGCCGCGCTGGACTGTTTATGACGCCAAGTTCTTCGGTGTAGACCTGCCGGAAGGAGTACCGACGGCTATTCAGGAACGTGCTTATACGACGCCAATTTGGTACACACCGTAAGAAGTCACCACTGGCCCTCCCTAAGAGCTCTTCGAACTCTGGAGATGAACAAGGAAGTCGGATAAAACCCATAAAGGGGTGATGCCTAAGGTCGTCCAGAAAGTCGCTCTCCTTTGCACGGTCGTATTGTTGAATGCGTGCGAAAGAGCGCCAACTGCAGTCGTTACTCAGAAGACCGACTCATTCGAGAATCAGGTGGCGGAATACCTCCGGAAGTTTCCCTATCAGGATACTTTTGACTACGCAATGCGTTACACGGGAGGCGATCCATCGAAACTCAATACCTGCGTGCTTGGGGGCGAGCTGGCGCTCGTCAAGGCGGGTGATGATGTCGTGGTACGCATGAACAATGACACCTATTACGAAATGGCCATTTTAAATCTCGAGAACGGATCGGTTGTCCTCGGATCAAGCGCTTCGGCGGAAGACCGATTTAACTCTTTCCAGCTCATGGACGACAGGAACGCCAATTACCGAAACGTTATCCACCCGAAGGGCGAATACACGTTGTATTGCGGCGAGAAACCGGTGCAAATTCTGGGTGAGGCGATCGAAGTGCCTTCGAGCCTTTCGGTCGTTATTGTACGCGTGGAAGTGAAAGACGAAGGCGATCCCGAAGACGTCGCGGCCGCAAAGTCCGTGTTCAACGGGATTACGATCACAGGCGAACAGCCAAATGAGTAATGCCAGACATATTCGGATTACGCACAAACAGAGCGGCGAAGTTATCGCTGAGGGGCCGCTTGGTTGGGGTATCACTCGGTTTGAGGGGAACTACTATATCCGTTGGCAGTACTTGCAGACCAGCGGATTCAAGGTCAACTACATACCGGGGCTGTGTATTTACAAGTTTCTCTACGTCTGGCTGGATTTTGCCTGGTCAGACGGCAAATCATCCAGTCTCGGATGGCTTTACTGGTTGCCCAATCCATTGTTCCCGTTTATCTGGTATCGCGTAGCAGTGCCTGACGGCCATCCGGATCTTGAATTCACGATCCAGGGCGAAACGTCTGCCTAAACTGGAGTTTGTTACTCCGGGTTCTGTACAGCGTCGATTCTCTGGCGCATGTCCTTGGTCCATCGGTTGATTTGTAGCTTCGCGTCGCCAAGCCGGGTGAAACCCGCTCTGGTCACACGGCTACCGCTGCCCCACCGAATCCAGGCGCCGAGCTGTTCACCGGTCAGCGAATCGACCATTTCGCCCTCCATCGCCGCACCGCCCAGTCCCGCACCGATGATCTTCGTCGTAACAGCGATATTGAGCAGTCCCAGGCTTGCATCGAGAGCTGTAACGGCGAGACGGATCGTCGCGACGCCCTCACCCGCATTCTCAACGATCGAATATCCTTCGTTCTTTGAGAGCGCGTCGGACAAGTGGTCGCGGAAATATTGCGTTAATTCTTCGATCTCTTTGACTGTGAATTTATCGGACTTTTCGGCCCTGGGGTCGAACAAAATCTCCGGCCCGACAATTCGATACTTCGAATAGCTCGAAACCTTCGGGCCCAGGTATAGGTAGAGGGTGTCGCTCGCTTTTTCCAGTCGAGAATAGTCGCTGATGAAACCGGTTCGGTCCTGCTCCTTGACGGGTGCTGCGCAGCCCGCAAAAAAAGAAACACAAACAGTAGCTACCGCTATAAATCTAAAATCGTATCTCATGATTTTTCTCACTTTTGCAGAGATTGCGAATTCCAACTATATTGGACTAAAGCTAACATAGAACAAGAAGAAGGCGATGAATAAGCCCACCCAGATTATCCTCCTGTTAGGCTCGGTTGCTTTGTTGAATGCCTGTGGCAAAGTGCCGACTGTTGCCGTTGATCAGAAGTCCGATTCGTTCGAAAACCAAGTCGCTGAGTACATCTAGAAGTTTCCCTATCAGGATACTTTTGACTACACCATGCGTTTCACAGGCGGCGATCCGGCAATGCTCAATACCTGGGCAATCGGGATCGAGCCGGTGCTCGCCAAGCCATGCGCAGTGTGGGCATACGCGACGTAGAGGCGTTCATCGCCTACCAAAAAGGTTTGGAGGCACACGCGGCGGCGCCCGGCAATCAGCGGGACATTCTGGACCTGGAAAGAATCCTGTTTAGCGAAGACTGGAGCCGGTTGCCTGCCCAAATCCATAATGCCATGCAGCCAGGCGGGTGCGCACAGATGAACTGGACCAACAACTTTATCGCCCCGTTCGGCTGGGCCAAGCAACTAACTGGGAAATACCGCGAAAAACTTGCGTGTGATCCGATGGACATTGTACCCAGTTACTATTTGCCCTTGGCGCTCATTTGGGCGGGTGATCTCGAGGCCGCGCTGCAGGCCATTGAAGAGGCCCAAAACAAGGGGCTCAGCTATGCGTTGCTGGAAGACGGGCGCTTCTGGGCGCTGCTCGCCGCCGGCCGCGTAAACGACCCGGCGATGCGCGGCCCAGGACCAAAAGGCAGCAGGATGGGATGCCCCCGGCAGATCTTGCGGGAAGCTCTGGCAGGTGATCCGGCGGTAGCCCGGCAGATGGCGAAGGAGCACTGGTCCAGGCCCGATGCGGACGACTGGTCTTCGCTGGCGATCGCCGCCGTGGTAGGGGACCGTGAACAGGCTAACGAATTCGCCGCCCGGATCGACGCGTACCCTGGCAGCGCCTTTGTGTTGAGCACGACCGTCTCCACCTGTTTCTGCGGCGCGCCATTCGACCTCGAAGCTACGCCAAACTACAAGGCCCGCATTGAGGAGGCTGGTATCACCTGGCCGCCCCCGAAGCGCATCGATTACCCGACCAAGACCTGGTGACCGGATTACCTGGCTATCGCCCTTTCACCTGGCGAATCTGCCCGCCCAAGCAGCAGGTGGGTTGGATATCGGTTTTGGGTTGCGATTTCAACCGGTCAACGCAACACCTAATCCCTAGCTATAGAGAGGAGGATGTTCAAATCTATCAGCTTTTCGGTTACAACGAGGTGATTCGCATTTCTGGCACCCGGACCGATAAGGCCCGTGGGAATTGCTTCAATAGATGCTGTCGGTATGCCGTTTAGAGATGTACTGGTGGCCGAGGAACTGGGGATCAATGCCCGGCAACCGAACTTGAGCGGGCGTACAAGAACTAAGGTGTATCGTTCGCCGTTTGCGACGCCTTCAACTGCCGGAAGTCTTCAGCAAATTCGGGATCCACACTCTCGATAGCGCTCCACAGACGTGAGATATAGTCAGGCGGAAACGTGAAGACGGGCATGTCGTCCTGTTCCACCAGGCCGCGCTGTTCCGGCGACAAACCATAATACATCGTCATCAGGACGTCGCTGCTGGCCCACGGACTGCTGCGAAAATAACCGTGTCCGTTGCCTGTGTCAGAGCCCTCGGCGTCCCTTACATTGATGAAACTAATCTGGTCGCGGTAATCGATCAGCGCCTGCCGGGCCAGCGGGTGTAATTCGCCGCCTTTACCACCCCATAGTTGGCCGAGCCGCTCGCGACGGGTCAGAAACTGCGAGACACCCAGCGCCTTGTCGTGCGGCGACATGTAAATCGAAAGGTGCTTCGAAACATTGAGTATTCCGTCGGCCATGTAGGATCCGAACACGCCGCGATCGAGGTCACTGCCAACCAATATTACGTTGCGAATCCGCAGCTGTTCCCATATCTCGTCGGCCGACTCTCCCTCGTGGATCAGTGCAAGCTGCTCCATTGCACGGAGTACTAGCCGCGTGCCGTTGCTGTATCCGATTACATGGATTTCTTCCGCGTCAGTGTTCTCGGCGACGAATTCGAGCAGCAGCCGAAAGTTCCGCGCATACCCTGCCGATGTGTCCGAATCCTTAATGTATGCAAACTTACTCGGTGTGGATGGCCAGGCGTATGCGATGAACGCGCCCTCATAGCCGAGGAAATGCCACAGCTCGACCGACACCAGCACTGGGTTTTCGTACACGACTTTGTAGCCATGGACGTAAATGTAGACATGCTTTTTCTTCGACACGGCGAGTTGCGCATTAATGGCGTCGGAAAATCTGGCGGTCGCGTCCGGCGGCCGCTCATCCTCGCTAATCAAGCTCATGTCGAACCAGTAAGGAATGGAGCTGTCCATGATCCCCCACTCGTCAACGTTCGATATCTTGACCGGGTATTTCTCGCTTCGCGATTTCAACATCGAGATACGACGAGCAAACTCCCAAGTATATTCCTTTTTCCCAAACTGAATCTCGGCTAACCCTAAGCGAACAACCCGGCCTCGATCGTTCCGGTAATACTTCTCAGGGTCCTCCTCGGTAGCGGGCGACCGATCGGTCGCGAACAGGATGCCGTCGTACGGGATCCGGTCAAAAGGACTGGTATCCGGCAACGGATTAAGAAGGCCGTCACCGTAGACATCCGGCGCAGGCATGAGTTCTATCTGGTCAACCGGCGCGCTCGCACATGCCGACAATAGCGCCGTCACCGTAAGGACAATTGCCGTTCTTCGGCGACGGTATGTCGTTGCTCTCAAAAGACTCATGTTGCCCGCTCCTAAGTATTCGACTCGCGAATCTTGCTTATGTCTACGTTATTACACCAAATCGATCGCGCAGTACCAAAAAGAAAGCTTACACTCGATCCTGGCCCACAAACACGACACCAGTGGTGATCGACAATGCGAACAACAAAAATACGAATGTAACTATCTGGGCAACCAGAGCTACCGCATTTCGCTCGCCGTCATTTGGTGTATTACCGGCCGTAGCATTCAATAGTAGAAGCTCACATACGCAAAAATACCGTCGTAGGTGGTTTCAATGTTGCCTCGCCAGTTTGATTTATCGATCCCGACGTCGAGCTCGAAGTAATTGTAGTTCAGGCCAAAGCCGACATGCTCGAACGCTTGAAAATTTAAACCGAGCGCGACATTGACCATGACGCCATCGTAATCTCCAATATTGGCGCTAAGCAGGTCGAACCTGGACCGAAATGCCCATCGTGGTGAGATGGAATAATCGTACCAGACACCGATGTTGGGCAACGGAGCGTCTACGCTAACCGCGCGTCTTGCTGAGGCCGGTGTGCCATTTATCCGAATCTCCCCTTCAATGAATGCTCCGATATGTAACCAGTGAATACCTCCACCAATACCTATTTCATGTCGCTTACTGGTATCAAAATGCCGTCCAAAGAAAATTCGCGTTAGTGAAAAATCGCTGCCGATGGCAGCGAAGCTGCCCGCACCGAATACGACATCTCCCCATTCGACATCATCTTCCAGTACTGTCCTGCGGCTGTCAGAGGATTTGAAGTACTGACCAATAAGCGACCATCTGTTACCAAACTTCCAGGATAACTGAGTCGAAAAGGTATCGTCAGCTTTATTTAGGCGTAGACTCTTGTCAAAGTCAATCTCATCATTCATTCCCGCCAGGGATCCGTTTATCCGCAGATGCAATTCTCGATCGGGAAAAAAGACCCCAATATCGAGCGAGAATCCATTCGCCAGATACGGGTGCACATCTTCTGACTCTGCGGCGACTGAAAGCGGATAACAAACCGAACAGAGGATACTAACTACGAAAGTGGTGGTTCGACAATTCATATATTGAAAACTTTTCTTGGCGAATAGTACTTGTTGCAACCTATCCGTTATCGGACTTTACTCTGGTAGGACAGTAGCGATTCAACCTGCCATTAACTACAACTCCCCCGGGGCTACTTCGGCCGATGGAATCGCTCAAAAAGAAATGCTGCGATCAAGCTGGTCGTAAGCGCCAGGGAATAATAGCAGGTGGGTATGTTGTATGGGCCCCTTGGGCAAACATCGGTTCCGAGCACCTCCAAACCAGATGCCATTATTGCCAGACCGAATACAGGAAACCAACCCGCTAAAAACAAAGTCGTACGGACACGAATTCGTAGAAACACGGACACCCCAGCCAGCAAGTATCCCAGTAATACAACATTACACGCAGGCACAGATCCAAGCATGGGACACGTTTCGATGCCCGTTGCATGTCGATATGCAATCGGTGTAACACCCAACAAACCAATCAGAGCAAGACCGGCCACAACGAAACGTGCCGCGACATTGAAAGTCGATTTGCGTTCCTGCCTCAGAATGTCACCGTGGCGTTTCGCCAATCGCCACTGAGGGACTGCTGCCGTCCATCAATAAAGGTTACGTTTACGTCTCTTGCGCGTTGGTCACCAAGACCAAACACCAGAATATGGGATGGATCCGAGCCCAGACCCTCTCCGGAAACAAAAGGCTTGGTCAACATGCTTCCGTCGGTTAACTTTACCTCAACAATCGCCGCAATTGACGACACCTGATTTGGCAACTTCACCTTCAGATATCCGTTGTCGCCGCCCTTACTCAGAAACGCCTGCGAACGACCGGCGATATTGACATGGACGATATCTGGGTAGCCATCTGCATTGAAATCGGCGGTGATCGGTGCAATCGAATAGCGTTTATTGACGACGCCGGCTTGCTTGCCAACTGCAGCGAACTCACCGTCCTTGTTTTGAATCAATAGACGCCCCGGCAGCCGCAAAGATGGAATTTTGTGAAATGGCAGACCGATGTAGTTTTCCGACACGATGAGGTCTTCACGCCCATCCAGATTCAGATCTTCGAGCGCCATACCCCAGGAAAATTCATAGTCAGCAATCTTCACGTCCTCCGCCACGTCACGAAATTCGAAATCCCCCAGATTTTCAAAAAATATCCATTTCCAATTGCTGACCTGGTCGTCTGTAAGATCGCCGTGAATCAGGAAATTTGGTGGCGTGGAGCCTACGTTTGAAAAAGCGAAGTCAACCCAGCCATCGTTGTTATAGTCACCAACGCCGATGCCCATCGGATAACTATATTCGTCGCTATTCGGGTTCTTCCGATCGACGAATGTCCCATCGCCCATGTTTTCCCAGGTCTTGACTTGCCCTGTGTCATGCGCGACCACGAGGTCTTCATCACCATCTCGATCCACGTCGACGAAAATACCCATAAACGCATTGTGCCGATAGGTAAGCCCCACCGCGTCAGTCACGTCTTCAAACGTGTTGTCACCCCGATTCATAAACATACGACTGACGCCGCCATAGCCTTCTTTGTTGAAAATATTCTGGCCTTCCACGAGGTCAAAACG
>SMVB01271200.1_pt1 | contig 10255 bp, 11 predicted proteins | sample 2456461 | NCBI WGS metagenome assembly SMVB01 (sample SAMN11095934, study PRJNA526329) | marine sediment metagenome | biome: Marine sediment; feature: Surficial sediment; material: Deep marine sediment; isolation source: Hadal surficial sediment | place: Pacific Ocean | collected 2014-05 | depth...
CCTGGTCCGTCAGCTTCGGCTCCGCCCCCGTGTCGCCGCGGTTCTCGAAGCGGAAGGCGTGCTGATCGATCCGGGGGGCGCCCTGCTCGCGGTATTGCTGCTGGGTGTCGCCCTTGCACCCAGTGCCGACAGCTTGGCGGAAGGCCTGGGGTTGATGCTGAGCCGGGTGGGTCTGGGCGTCGTGGCCGGTGCCGTAGCAGGCTTCCTGCTCGCGCGACTGCTGAGCATCCGGGCCGCCGTGCCCGAGGGGCTCGAAAACATCGTCGTCCTTGCCAGCATCTTGTTGTTGTTCCAGGGCTGCAACGAGCTCCAGTCCGAGAGCGGGCTGATGGCGGTGACCGTCGCTGGCGTGGTGATGGGGAATCTGCACACACCCGTCGACCGCGACCTGCGAGAGTTCAAGGACCAGCTGACGGTCCTGCTGGTCGGCATGCTGTTCGTCTTGCTGGCGGCGTCGGTCGGCTTGGACGATGTGCTGAACCTCGGGCTGCCGGGTCTGGCCGTCGTGGGCGTCCTGATCCTGGTCGTTCGGCCGCTCTCTGTCTGGATGTGCACGGCGGGCTCCGATCTCAGCCTGCGCGAGCGCGTGTTGATTGGTTGGCTCGCACCGCGCGGCATCGTGGCCGCTGCCGTGGCCTCGGTCGCTGCGGTCGAGATGGACAAGGCCGGTATCGCTGGCGGCACCGAGCTGCTTGCCCTGGTCTTCCTGACGATCGCGACCACGGTCGTGCTTGCCGGGATCACGGCCGCACCCGTTGCCCAACTCCTCGGACTGCGCCTGCCGGGCCGCGACACGGTCGCCATTCTGGGGGCAGGCGGCCTGGGACTCCTGCTCGGACGCGCGCTGCGCGACGCCGAGGTGCCCGTGACCTTCCTCGACACGAACCCACAACATTGTCGACAGGCCGAGGAGGAGGGTTTCTCGGTGGTCTTCGGCAATGCCCTCCAGGAACGAACCCTGCTACGCGCACGCATGGAGGGTGTCGGCACGGTCGTCGGGCTCACCCAGAATCAGATGCTGAACGGCGTATTCGTCAGTCGCACCCGGGAGCGCTTCTCGGTTCCGAATGGCTACGTGGCTGCGAACAATCCCGACTCAGGTCTGGCACCCGAGCTTGTCCAACAGCATGAAGCCGAGGTGCTCTTCGACAGACCGCACGAGGTAGAGCGCTGGGACGTGCGCACGCGGCACGGCGGGGTCGAGGTCCAGAACTGGGTGTATGTAGGTGTGGGGCCCTCCTCTTCCGAGATTTCCGATCAGCCGCCGGCGGAATTCACGGGGGAGCAACCGCTGAGCGACCGCTTCGTCGTACTCACGATTCGCCGGGGTAGCAAGACCGGGCCCATGCACGCGAGCCTCGAGGTCGAAGCGGGCGACGTCGCGGCCATTGCGATCTATTCGCCCGACAAGGAACGGGCAGACGAGGAGCTGAATCGCCTCGGGTGGCAACTCTCCGATTCCCCAGCGGAGTCTGAAGAGGCAGAATAGACGGTACGATCCCCTCCACCCATTACCTCTTCACCGATTGGAAAGCCGGAAAGCTGGAAAGCCGGAAAGCCGGAAAGCCGGAAAGCTGGAAAGCCACGAGCAGCTCGATGAGCGAACTGGACTTCTCGCGCCCGATCGATTGCGATGTCGCCATCGCGGGGGCCGGACTGTCGGGTCTGGTCGCGGGCGCCATCCTCGCCCGACGGGGCCGACGTGTCGTGCTGGTCGACCGGGCAACCGAAGTCGGGGGGCGTGGCGGAGCCACTCCACATCGCGGCTACTGGCTTGACGGCGGGCAACGCGACGGCGTGGACATCGGAGACCTCCAGGTGGGCTGGCGCTACGGACAGCTGGCGGCGCGGGCGGCCGGCGTCGAAGTTCCGATCCGCGTCGTCGAGCCGGTCGTGCGCGTGCACCAGCTCCCGGAAGCGCCCGGGAGCGGTGAGGCGCGCGTCGTTCGAGGTGAATGGGGCGCCAAGGGATTCGTCGACCTTGCCATCGGTGGCTTCGGCTGTCCCGAGGACAAGGTGGCTGAGTTGGCCTCGGTCCTGGCGAAGCTGGCCGCTGCGACCGCGGAGGAACGCAGGGCCGCGATTCCCGTCGCGCTGGGCGGCTGGCTTGCGCAGAACGTCGCTGACGAGGAGCTGCGACGGGTCGTCCTCACGATGGTGAAGGTGATCTACTTCGACGAGCCGTCGCGCGCCTCGGTCGGACGGTTGATGGGCTTCTTCGCGAAGCGCGCCGACCTTCCGCCGCTCCAGACGGCCTACCCGGATCATCCGGAGGTAGGCGGGATGCAGGGGCTGATGGAGCCCTTTGCCCGCTGTATCCGGGAAGCCGGTGGACGCATCCTGCTCGACCTGGAGCCGGCGCTGGTGGACTTCGACGCTACACGCGTGAGAGGTCTGGTGGCGCGCAATCGCAGTCATCTGGTGCTCGAGGTCCACGCGCCGAACGTGATTCTGGCGATGCCCGTTTGGCAGGCGCTGCCGCTGCTGCCGGCTTCGAGGGTACGGCCGGAGCTGGCCGAGCTGGCGAGCCGGTTGGAGGACGAGCAGGCCGACGCCATCGCGTGGCAGGCGGGACTCACGCGCCTGCCGAGGCTCCGCTCGACCGGCGAGCCCGAATTCCACGTCGGCTGGAACCGGGTACTGGTTGGCCCGGATCGTCGATATCTCGGCGGCTTTCACCTGCCGTCGCTGGGTTCCCGGCGGGCAGCTCCCGAAGGGCGTCATCTGCTCCACGCATTCGTGGCGCGTTGGCTTCGCAGAGACGAGAGGCCCGAGTGGTCGGCGGCGCGCGACGCGATCGGGCGCGTCATCGAGCACCTGCACGAGTTCTACCTCGATCTCGACGACTGCGTCGATTGGTCGGCGCATCAATTCATCGAGCGGCCCGCCTGTCTGGGCTGGTTCTGGGCCCCCATCGTGCGCCACGACGTCGACGTCGCGGGCTGGCCCGGTCTCTTGATCGCCGGCACGACCATCGAGAGCGAGGCCGGGCCCGTCGACATCTCGGCTCACGCCGGCTTGGCCGCAGCCGGTGCGATCTTGGGTGAGGGCCTCTGCTGATGGAAGCAGGCATGAGTGCCATCAGCGATGCAGCCGCCCACGAGCACCAGCACAAGATCCTCGACGACGGTGCGGCCGTGCTCTACAGGTTCAACGGAGGGCGGCCATGTCGAGTCGCATCGATGCCAGCCTACTGACGGCCCAGGAGCGCCTGTTTGCCGAGGCCTTTGCTGCCGGGGACATCGGCAGGTCCCGGGTGCTGTATTGCGAAGATGTCGTCTATCTGAGTCCGACGGTCCGGCTCTACGATTGGCCGACGCGCATCGAGGGGATCGATCGGACCCTCGAATTCATCCAGCTTACCCTCTCGAGATGTGGCCAGATTCACTATGAAGCCGTCGAGCAAGCGCTGCTTCCCGACGGGGCGTCGAGCTTCGTGCGCGTCCACTTTGACTTCGACGTGGGCGAGACGAGGCTGCGCTCCAACTATGTGGTCCTGTATCGCTACCGGGGAGAGCGCATTGCACGGCAGGAGCTCTACTACGATCCCAGTGCCCCGCTGGAATCGATCGGCGTCGCGAGCCTATCTTGACGATCGTGGTCGGCTGGCGTACACAGCAGCGACCATGAGTTTCCGCCTCGACGCCCCCCAGATCTGGTGTTGGAAGCACACGCTGGCCACGACGAACAAGTCGTGGGCCGAGAGAGGCTTCGGCGGCCGTTAGTCGAGACACTGGAACAGGCTCGCACCCTCTCCCGCCCGTTTGGCCGGAGAGGGTTTCGTTTTTCTGGAACCGACAACCGACTCCGACCCGTTCGCGCGATGGTGGTGCGATTCCCGTCGGAGTGAAATGATGGTGAACGAACGAGTGATCGAATCAGCCAGGCCACGCCTGTTCACCGCCAGCTTCACGGCCTTGCTGGTGGCGCAGACCTGCTTCGGCTACGCGTTCTCGAGCTTCTTCCTGCTGCCGACGTTCATGTCGCGCGAGCTCGGCGCCAGCGCCACCCAGGTCGGCTGGGTCATGTCGTTGGCAGCGGCCGGCATCGTGGTCTTCCTGCCCGTGGTGGGAATGGCCGTCGACCGGGTCGGGCGACGCGGCTTCCTGATCGCGGGAGGTCTGCTGATGAGCGCGGCGTCCCTGGGTTTCCTGTTCGTCGATTCCGTCGGGCCCCTGCTCTACGGCCTGCGCCTGCTCCAAGCCCTGGCTTTCTCCATGGCCTTTGCGGCGGGTGGGGCGCTGGCAGTCGACGAGGCTCCGCCTGAGCGCATGGGACAGGCCATGGGCCTGTTCGGTCTAACGTTCCTGGCCATGAACGGTGTGGCGAGTGCTGCGGTCGAGCAGATCGCCGAGCACTTCAGCTGGGGTGGAGCGTTTGCGATCGCCGGAATCGCGGCGCTGGCCTGCTCACTGCTGGCACTGCGGATTCGCGAAAATTTCGTGCCTCCCACCGGAACCCAGGCCACCAAGCCCCGCGTGAGAGGTCCCGTCTCGATCCGGTCCATGCTGATCATGGCCTGCATCGGGGCCGCGCTGCTGGCCATGTTCAACTTCGTCCAACTCTACGCCGAGGAGCTGGGCCTCGTCGATGTGAGTCTCTTCTTCGTAGCCTACGCGGTCGTGGCCTCCGTGGTGCGTGCGGGATTTGGCCATCTCCTCGACGAGTGGGGGCACCGCCGTGTCGCCATCGCGTCGCTCGCACTCTACATCCTCGTCGTGTTGGCGACGGCCTGGCTCGACGTCCTCGGGCTGATGCTGATCGGTGGGCTGCTCGGGCTCAGCCACGGAACCTTCTACCCGGCGTTCAGTGCCGCGTCGCTGGTAGCGGGCGGTCCGGAGGCGCGCGGTCGCGTCATCGCCTTCGTCCAGGCGGCCTTCAACGTGGGTGCCGGGGCGAGCGCTTTGTTCGGCATGCTCGCCGACCGCGCGGGCTATGCCGCCGTCTTCTACGCGGCGGCCGCCGCGCTCACGTTCGGATGGCTGCTGCTGGTGACGTCGCCGAAGTCGACACCGGAGGCGGGCTAGCTGTGAGTCCTACGCATCTTGTTCAGCGGTAAGGAGGAGGCCCCACCGACGGCTCTCTGGAAGGTCAAGTCCGCCTTCTTCGTGGGATCGAGTGCTCCCAGTCGGCCAACAGAGCGCGAAGCGCCGTCACCACCGCCAACGGCTGGTCGAGCATCAGGTGGTGGTAGGCCTGGGGAATCTCGACGACGGGAGCATTGCGGTCGAGCAGCTCGTACATGTATTCGCCGATGTCGGGTGTCACCATGCCGAACTGAGCGCGGAACAGTGCCAACCGACAGCGCACCTTCGGAAGGATCTCGTGGGAAGCCCGCGGACTGATGTGGCGAAAGACCCGAGGGTCGAACTTCCAGGTGTAGCCACCCTCGACCTTTCGCAGGGAAGTGCGCGCGAGGTACTCCAAGATGAACTGGTTGTCGCAGTGTTGCTCGGGAACCAGCCGGTAGCGAGCGACCGCACTCTCCACGTCTGGATAGACCTTGGGGTTGCGGAACGCTTTGCCTCGGGCGCCTTCTTCTTCTTCAGGGTCGGGCTGCCGCACAGGTGACTCGAGGATGATCGCGCCGGCCAGGTCGTCGCCGTGGTCGGCCGCTGTGGCGATGCAGACGAACCCGCCCATGCTGTGACCGACCAGGATGGGCTTGCCTTCGAACTCGGCGTCTTCGGCGACAGCCATGACCTCGTCGCACCAGAGTTCGCGGGGATAGAGTTCACGACGGTCCGAGTCGCCGTGACCCGACAGGTCGATGGCGGCGCAGCGGTATTCGCCGGTCAGCAGGGGGGCGATGAAGCTCCACCAATCCGCGTGGGCGGCACCCCCGTGTACGAAGATGATGCCGGGAAGACCGGCCTGGCCCCAGCGCAGGTAGTGGATGCGTGCGCCTGCGACCTCGACCCAGCGATCTTCTCGGGGCTCTTCGACGGCATCAGTGAACCAGTGGGGGGCCTCGGTGATCATCAGGACTCGAGTCTTTCTTCGAAGCCGTCGAGGCTCATTGGGGGACTCTCAAGCTAGCCGCCTTCGGCTCGAACGGCGGGAGCGACGTGCTGGACCAACCACTCGGCGTTGCGCTGGAAGTCGGAGGCGTCAGCATAGCGCGTGCCGCACACGAGCTGGGTTACACCGGCCGCTACGAGTGCGCGCGCTTGGTCTGCGGCTTGGCTCGGATTCTGGGTCGGGAAGCCAGTCATCAGCACGACTTCGGGGTCTGCGCGTCCTGCAGCCTGGGTGAGTTCTCGAAGCTGCTTCACGTGTTCAGCAAGCTCGTCGGAATTCCCACCCATGGGCATCCAGCCCTCGCCGAGCCTTGCGGCACGCTCCAGCGCGTGCGGGGGTGCGCCGCCGATGTAGATGGGCGGCGCCTTCGGCCGAGGCTTGAAGATGAAGGATTGTCCGTTCGATTCGACCTCGTCGGAGGCGAAGCAGGTCCGCAGGAATTTCAACGTCTCGTCGGTGATCCGGCCGCGCCGCCGACGGTCGACACCGACGGCGGCGAACTCTGCCTTCATCCAGCCAACACCGATTCCCAGGCGCAGCCGATCCTGGGAGAGTTCCTGGATGGTTGCGATCCACTTCGCGGTGGGCAACGGCGGGCGGTAGGGAAGGATCAGGACGCCGGTGCCGAGACCGATGCGTGTGGTGGCCGCGGCCAGGAACGCCAGGGTGGCGAGGGGGTCGAGGTAGCGGCCGCCCGAGCCTTCGGCGTCGTCGGGCGGGATGGCGATGTGGTCGGGAACCCAGAGATCGTCGAAGCCCACTTTCTCGGCGCAGCGTGCGCATGCCAGGATGGTGTCGCGCGTCGACTGGGGACCCATGGTGCGAATCACGATGCCGAATCGAACGCTCATTTCTTCACGTCCGTCCGGCCGTGTCCCGGAATCAGCAGCCGATCTTTTCGGGGCAGGATGAACAGTCCCTCGGCTTCGGCGGTGATCTCGTCGCCTGCCTTGAGCCAACCCTCGGTGGTGATCTTGCGCCCTTCACGCGAACGCGTGCGCGCTTCGAAACGGAGCTCTGTGAACAGTGGCGTAGGTCGCCGGTAGCGAACGGTGAGTGTTCCCGTCATGGCAGGAATGCCAGTCGAAAGATTGTGCTGACCCAGGATCTGGTCGAAGAGCGCGGCCACGTGCCCTCCGTGGACGCAGCCGGGCGGGCCTTCGAAGGCGACACCCAGGGTCGTGGTGCCGTGCAGCACGTCTCCCTCGAACCTGAGGTTCACCTGCATCGCCAGCGGATTGTGCGCTGGGATGAAGACGCCCTTGAAGGCGTAAGGTCGGCCGACTTCTGGGTCGCCGGGCACACCGAGCCTGACTGCGTTCTCGGCGCAACCGTGCTGACGCAGCCTTTCGGTGACGGCGTCGAGCTGTTCGCGCGCCCAGCTCAGGTCGTCGTGGCTCTCGTTGACGCGCAGCATGGCATCGATGACGTTGCGGAGGCTTTCACCGAGGGCGCAAAGCTCCTCGGAAGGCACGCTACCGATCGGCATTTCGTAGTCGGTCCGGGGTTCTTCTTTCGGGTGGGTCATGTTGAGCGGGGTCTCAGTCGTCTTCAAAGATGCTCGTGAACCAGGGCTGTCCAGTTCCCGCCATGATGCCGCCATCGACGACCAGGGTTGTGCCGGTGACGTACGAGGCTTCGTCGGAGGCCAGGAAGCATACGACCGAAGCCACTTCTTCCGCGCGTCCGGCGCGCCCCATCGGAATCCTCTCGCGGTACGCGTCCATCAGCTGCTGGTGGGAAATCAGTCCACGAGACAGATTGGTCTCGATCAGGCCGGGGCAGACCGCGTTGACGCGGATGCCGTCCCGGGCATGGTCGATCGCCAGGGTGCGCGTGTAGTTTACGACGCCACCCTTGGCGGCGTTGTAGGCGGCCAGGCCCGCATCACCGCCGAGGCCCGAGATCGAGGCCGTGTTCACGATGGCGCCGCCGCCGGCGGCACGCAGGTAGGGAATCGCTGCGCGGCATCCGAAGAAAATGCTGTCGAGGTCGACGGCAATCGTGCGATGCCAGGCTTCGGGTGTCAGATCGGGTGTGCGTCCGTAGGCACCGATCCCCGCGTTGTTGAAGACGATGTCCAGGCGGCCGAATCGCGCGATAGCGGCCTCGGTGAACGCCTCCACTTGCTCGAGCTCGGCCACGTCGACGCAGAAGGTTCCCACCCGGTCCGCGTCGAGCTGCTTGGCCACGACGTCGAGCCGGGCTTCATCCACGTCTCCGAGCAGCAGACGTGCACCTTCGTCGTGGAGCTTTCGGGCCGTCGCGGCGCCGATACCCGACGCCGCGCCGGTCACGATCGCAACCTTGTCACCGAATCGCCGCACTCGCGTAGACTAGCAGGCTGCTGACCCACTCTTCTCGAGGAGGTGCCATGAATCACGGGAGGCCTCTGCGAATCGGAGTTCTGGGCGCGGCTCGCATCACGCCCATGGCGCTGATCCGGCCGGCGCGCGATCTGCCGGAAGCCGAAATCGTGGCAGTCGCAGCCCGGGACCAGAGCCGCGCCAGGAAGTTCGCAAGCAAGCACGGCATTCCCCGCGTGCGCGCGAGCTATGACGAGTTGCTCGCGGACCCGGAGATCGATGCCGTCTACAACCCGCTTCCCAATGGTTTGCATTGCGAATGGACGGTCCGGGCCCTCGACGCCGGCAAACACGTGCTGTGCGAGAAGCCGATCGCGTCGAACGAGGCCGAGGCGCGAAGCATGGCCGCGGCCGCGGAGCGCACCGGGCTCGTGCTCGCCGAGGCGTTCCACTGGCGCTACCACCCCTTGGCCGATCGCATGCGGGAGATCGTGACGACGGGTGCGCTGGGAAGCGTGCTGCACGTCGAAGCGAGCTTGTGCATGCTGCTGCCGATGCCGAAAGATATCCGCTACCGGTTCGATCTCGGCGGCGGTGGGTTGATGGATGCGGGCTGCTACCCGGTCAGCATGGTGCGTTTCCTGGCCGGCGCCGAGCCCGAGGTGAAATCGGCGACCGCTCGCGTCTCTTCGCCCGGGGTCGACCGTTGGCTGCGCGCCGAGCTCGGATTCGCCGACGGACGCACGGGGCGCATCACATGTGCCCTGTTTTCGCGGGACTTCTTCAAGTGCCAGCTGCGCGTGGTCGGTGACGAGGGCGAGATGACCGTCCTGAATCCCGTCGCCCCACAGATCTACCATCACCTCACCCTGCGCAACCGCGACGGCAAGCGGCGCGAACGGGTGAAGGGACCGCCCAGCTACGTGGGTCAGCTCCGCGCTTTTGTCCGCTGGGTCCGGGGCGGCGAGCCGATGCCGACCGACGCCGCCCACGGCATCGCGAACATGCACGTGATCGACGAGATCTACCGGGCTGCCGGGCTGCCGCTACGCGGTCAGGCCTGATGGCGCGCCGTCAGGGCTGAGCTTCGAGCCGGTCGGCCGCGGCCGTAGCGGCAGCCACCTCAGGCGGAGCGAATTGGGCCTGATCGGTAATGATCCAATAGGAAGACACAGCGCCCGCGGCGATCAACGCGATCAACGCGATCAGCGCCAGCAGGCGCTGATGGAAGGGGCGCTCGTCCATGGACCGAGTCTAGCGGTCTCGCCGCCTGGGCTATCGTGTGGCTTCCGGTCGTGCTCGTGCCGACCCGTCGCGCTCATCAGATCGGAGGAAGTCATGCATCGGATTCGACAGGCGTCGCTGGCGGCCTGCGCAATCGTCCTCGTGATGGCTCCCATCGCGGCGGGCGCGGGCGGCCCGGACTGGGATGCCGTCGTTGCCGTCAAGGAGGTCGACGTTCTCACCACCAACGAGGACGGAAGCTCCCGCGAAACCGTCATCTGGTTCACACTGCTGGACGGCCAGGCGTACATCCGCACCAGCGAGTCCACGACCTGGGGCGACAACGTCGAGCGCAACCCTGACATCGCGCTGCGGATCGAGGAGACTGAGCATCCGTTCCACGCGGCCTTCATCAACGACGAAGCCGAGCGCGAGAAGATCGTCGCTTCCTTCCGGGAGAAGTATGGATGGTTCGACGGCTTCCTCAACTTCGTGCGGGGTTCGTCCCCCAGGATCATGCGGCTCGACGTGCGCGAGTGAGCCACGGGGGGAAACCCATGTCGAAACAGCTGAATCGCACCAGCCAGCGGATCACCCAGCCCAAGAGCCAGGGTGCGTCGCAGGCCATGCTCCATGCCACGGGGCTCACCGAAGAGGACATGGACAAGGCCCAGGTCGGCATCGGATCCTGCTGGTTCGAGGGC
>SMVB01389458.1_pt1 | contig 10255 bp, 6 predicted proteins | sample 2456461 | NCBI WGS metagenome assembly SMVB01 (sample SAMN11095934, study PRJNA526329) | marine sediment metagenome | biome: Marine sediment; feature: Surficial sediment; material: Deep marine sediment; isolation source: Hadal surficial sediment | place: Pacific Ocean | collected 2014-05 | depth 0-1...
CGTCGAATCCATTTCTGAAGTCTGGAACGTGAAGGTCGTCTCGCGGAAGAGCATCAGGAGATCGCCCTCCGCGGGCGCGCCGATCGTTGCGAGTAGCCCCGTGAGTAGGTGGTACTCGTCGTAGGCGCCGACGGTGTCCGCACCGGCATCCGCACATCTGGCGGCGGGGCTGCCCACCGTACCGTTGAGGGTCGACCACGTCGCGTTCGCGTAGGTCCAAGCCCCGGTCGTCGCGTTTCTGATCGCGATACCGGCGACTTCGGCCGTATCGAGGGCCTGCTCTCCGCCGTCCGTATACACATCAGCCGAGTTGCCCGCACCGCTTACGTTGCACACGGTTGCCAGGACCATCGGCGTGCGGATGGTGAGCGTCCTCGCACCCGCTACAGTAATGCCGGACTCCATGACCGATCGTATCTCGCTCGCCATGAGCTCGGTCGCCGCTCTCGCGTTGTCGTGCGCCCCCGTCGCCAGGATTTGGGACGAGTAGTACTGGTTTTGAATCAGGAACGTCGTGCTCACCAGAACGATCACGACGGACGAGAGCAAAAGGGCGATTACGGCTTCAACGAGCGTGAAGCCGGCAGACCCTCTGGCTGCGAGTCGGCTATCTACCAGACGGCGGACAAGTACGAGGTCGCCGAATACGACGGAGCTCCGTCGCTGAGGGGCGTCAGCTTCACAACGATCTGGTACAACACCGGGCTCACCGCGCTGACGCTCGACCCTCGCCGGTATGCGAAGCCCTCGACCATAGTCATGTCCGAGGTGTCCCCGACCGAAAGCGAGTCGAACGGCGTCGCTTCCAAAGAGTCCAGGCGTTCGTTGGCGAGCACGACGATCTTCGACTGCGCGGCCGCATACCGTAGCTGAATCCCGAGCGCGGCACTGAGTTGCAGCACCATCAGGACGCCCAAGGAGAAAATCATGAGCGCACCCATCACTTCGATGAGCGTAAAACCGCCGTGGCGGCGAGTGGAGGACCATGGTCTTTCGTTCAAGTCTGCTCGACTTTCGACGCTCCCATGCTGTTGAAGGAGACGGTGTAACCGATGTCCCCTGAAGAAAACGTTGCCGTTCCGAGCGCGCCAGAAGCTCCACTCAGGTCGGCGATCCCTCTCGAGCTGAAGACGAGAGAGTCTCCGGTCAGATCCAGATCGATGGCGCTCAAATCGATATCGGCGTTACTGCCGAAGCGGCGCGTAGTCAGCTCTACCGATCCGGACTGGGTTTCGACGACGTATCGCTGAGCATCCTCGTAGAAGCGGATCACCACGCTTTCCCGGATGCGCACGGCCGTCGCGCGCGCCAACGTCAGGTCTTGCGCGAACACCTGCGCTGCACGCCGGGCAGCGCTTCGCCTGTAGTACGTGCCGAACGCGAGTGAGCCAAATCCGAGCGTGAGCGAGAACAAGGTCAGCACGATCAGCAATTCCAGCAGCGTGAAGCCCGTCGATTTTCGGAACGAGCTACCCTTCGCATTGAGTGTGCTTCCGGCCGACAAACTAGTTCCTCGATGAAAGGTGGACCCTATATAAGGTCCTACACTCGGGGCGACGCTTCAACGTTTTCCTTCTCTGGCGCCCGGCGCGCGCGCGTCGAGCGAGCTGACCTAGCCATCCCGCGGGCGCATCCTCGTCTGTAGCTTTCGCGCGACGAATCCTTGCGTGGAGTACACTTCCCGGATGCATCACAGTCTCTGCCTCACCCTCACCGCGCTCGCCATCTTTGGCGTGCCGGTGCAGGGGCAGGCGACTGCATCCGAGTCGCCCGCGTCGGCAACGGTGTCTGTCGGCGTCAGGAGAACCTCTCTAAGAGACAGGAGTGCCTGGATGGTCGGCGGCGATGCCCTCATCTCATTCGGCCACTCCTTCTCGTTAGGAGGCGGCGGATGGGTGCTAGCCAAGCCACTGGGGATCTCGGGTGCCGAAGGCGGATCCGATCTCGATTTGACCATCTCGTACGCAGGCGTGCAGTCGGAGTATCGGCTCGCACGAGTGGGAGCCGGCGGCCTCGCGCTGCGCGTGCTGGTGGGGGCGGGAAGCGCCAAGGTCAGCTTGCCCATCGTCGGCACGGAACTCGCCGCGGACAATTTCGGAGTGGTAGAGCCCGAGGTCGGCGGCGTCCTTTCGGTTGGCGACTTCGTCCAACTGCGAGCCCAGCTCGGTTACCGCATCGTCTACGGCGTCGAAGATCTCCCTCACATCGACCCAGAACATCTGCGTGGCGCAACACTCACCCTCTCGCTCTTGTTGGGGCCTTTCTAGAAGGCCAACTCAACGCATCCTAAGAGAGGCGGTCGGCGAGCCCGGACAATTCGCGCATCGTCACAGAGATCGCAGCCAATCCGGGCGCTTCTTCACCCTGGAGCTCCTCGATGATGTCCATGAAGCGCTCCACGTCACGAGCGTGTAAGCGCAGCAGCTCGCTGGTAGCCTGCGACGAGTCCGTGGCGCCCCCAGCCTTCCTGAAGGCCGCCGCAACCAGCCGCCTGTGAGCCTGGGACAAGTCCGCTGACAGAACCTGCGCGGCACGCTGTTCCCACTGATCGTCGCCCGCCGCTGCGAACGTACTGCGCCGCAACCAGGGCACGTGGAAGGCTTCCGAGATCTGGTAATAGATTCGGCCGGTGTCGAGCGTGCCTGCCTCGGTGTCGCGCGCGATCTCGAGGATCTCGAGTAGTTGCACGAGGAAGCGGAGCGTAGTCAGCCGCTGCGAGAAGGCCTCGTCGGCGCCGACCTCACGCACCTCGTCCACGCGGGCCTTGAAAAGCGCTCGGTCTTGCCCGGTAACGATCTCACCGAACGAGTTCCGGAGGATGGCTAGTCCTTCGAGATTCTGTTCGACGATGCGCGCAGGCGAGACGTCCGCGTCGACGTTGCCCAGGACCCATCGAGACGTGCGCTCGAGCACTCGGGCCAAGCCGAGCAACCAGCGATACATGACTCGTGGATTCATACCCTGAGCACTCATTTCGCTCAGTAGCGCCCGGTGGTCGGCCAGCCGCGAGGCAACCAACCAGGCGCGCGCGATGCGCTCCGAGCTTTGGCCGGTGTCTCGAACCAAACGGTGCACGAAGGTTGCGCCCATCAGGTCGACGAGATCGTTCGTGAGCTGGCTCGAAATGATCTCACGCCGCAGACGGTGCGAGCCAAGATGCTCACTCCCCGCCGCAACCATCGCAGCCGGGGGGAAGTAGCCGAGCAAGTAGCTCTCGGTCACCGGATCGTCCGGAAGGCCACTGCGCAGCAAACCCTTCATCAGGGACAGTTTGGAATAGGCGAGCAAGACGCATAGCTCGGGACGCGCCAACGTCTGTCCACGCTCGCGTCGTTCGTCGAGAACGTCGCCGCTCGGCAGGCGCTCGGAGCGTCGGTCCAATTCACCAGTCTTCTCGAGCGCGAACATGAGATCGCGGAAGTCGTCAGCGCCTTCCTTTGCCCTCCGTACGTCCAACGAGATCGCGAGACTCTGCGTCCGGTTGTTCATGAGCACCAAGTCCGCGACGTCCTCGGTCAGTTCTTGCAGTAGCTCGTTGCGGCGGTCGCCGCTCATGCTGCCGTTCGCCACCGCAGGCGCCAAAAGGATCTTGAGATTGACCTCGTGGTCGGACATGTCGACGCCGGCCGAGTTGTCGAGCGCGTCGGTGTTGATTCGACCGCCGCTCAGAGCGTACTCGATACGCGCTCGCTGCGTGAAACCGAGGTTGCCGCCCTCGCCTACGACCTCGCAGCGCAGGTCCGGGACGTCGATTCGCACTTCATCGTTCGAAGAGTCGCTGACATCAGCATGGCTCTCGGAGCTCGACTTCACGTACGTACCGATGCCGCCGTTCCAGAGTAGCTCCGCGGGCGCCTTGAGCACCGCGCGGATAAGGGCCTCCCCGTCCATGACGTCGGGGGCATCGTCCGGCAAAGCGAGCGCGCGGCGGGCTTGGGGCGTCAGCTCGACCTCTTTTGAGGCACGCGGCACGATCATGCCACCCTCGCTGAGCAGGCTCGCGTCATAGTCGTCCCAACTCGATCGCCCGAGCTCGAACACGCGCTTGCGCTCGGCAAACGTCGTCGCGGGGTCGGGGTCAGGATCGATGAAGATATGCCGGTGGTCGAAGGCCGCGATCAAGCGGATTTGCTCGGAGAGCAGCATTCCGTTCCCGAAGACGTCGCCGCTCATGTCGCCAATGCCGACCACGCTGAACGGCTCGCTCTGGATATCCTTCCCTATCTCGCGGAAATGACGCTTCACGCACTCCCACCCGCCACGCGCCGTGATGCCGACCACCTTGTGGTCGTAACCGTTCGAACCACCCGACGCGAACGCATCGTCGAGCCAGAACCCGTACTCGGACGCGATGGAGTTCGCGAGGTCCGAGAAGGTCGCGGTGCCCTTGTCCGCCGCGACCACGAGGTAGGGATCCGACGCGTCGTACGCGACGATACCGTCCGGCGGTACCGTCCTTCCGTCCACGAGGTTGTCAGTGAGGTCCAGCAGGCCCCGCATGAGCGTTTCGTACTGCGCACGCCCCTCGTCCCACCGCTGCTCGGGGTCCGACGGCACGACGCGAGTCACGAAGCCTCCCTTCGACCCGCCTGGAACGATCACAGCGTTCTTCACCATCTGCGTCTTCACCAGGCCCAGCACTTCCGCGCGAAAATCGTCGGGCCGGTCACTCCAGCGGATGCCACCGCGCGCGATGCTCGAGCCACGCAAGTGCACGCCTTCCATGCGGGACGAATGCACCCACACCTCGAAGCGGAGCCTCGAGCGGCGCAAGAACTCCACCTCCCGGCAGTCGAACTTGTAGGAGATGTACGGCACGCCGCCGGAACGGAACGTCGGCTCCCGGCCACCGTGCTTGTAGAAGTTCGTACGTACCGTCGCGCCAATGAGCTCCTCGACCCGGCGCAGCGCCCGGTCGTCGGGCAACGCGCTCACGCTCCGCAATGATCCGTGGAACAGAGCTCGGATGTCAGCGATCGCAGAGATCCGTTCTTCCTTCGAAGCGCCGGTCGACGGATCGAACTTCGTCGAAAAGAGATCGAGAAGCTCCTTCGCGATGCCGGGATACTTCACGAGCGCCGAAGGGATCGAAAGGCGACTCGGTACGGCTCCGATCTGGAAGGCGGACGCCGCATACCCGCGCAGCACGTCGACCTCCCTCCAGTGGAGTCCCGCGCTTACGACCAGCGCGTTCAGTCGATCGCTGATGACATCACCGGCACGAGCCGCAAGGATGGTCTCCGACAGGTTGGCGCCCCGATTCTCCACGTCGAGCAGCTTTTGTTCGGAATCTTGAACAGCAAAGACGTAGATCGTCGCGCCTTCCGACACCGACTCACCCACCTCGAAGGGCTTCACCGCGATCACCCGCAGCCCTGCGTTCTCCAGGATTGGCATGAAGTCCGACAGGATCAACCGCTCCCCCTTCAGAAACACTTTGAGCTCCGTCGCTCCTCGGACACCCGCGACGGAAGTCTCCCGGCCTCGGTTTGCGAGTGCGATCGATATGGAATCGCCGTTGGCCGCCAGGGCCTCGATCTCGAGCACATCGGCGACCGCTATCTCGGGATCGGTGGCCGCCTGGTACTCGGCCGTGAGCCTCGATCCGTAGAGCGTGGCCAGCCTACGCGCCTCGTCCGCCGAGTCCAGCACGGCCTCGAACTCTTCCTGCAGGCGGTCGACCCAAGTGCGCGTGAGCAGGGCGACGCGACGCTCGATCTGCTTCGCGTCGACCTTTTCCAGCCGCTCGGCCTTGGCACCGATATAGAAGTGAAGACGAGCCTGATCCCCCTCGCCCATCGCCAGGTGATAGTTCAGGACCTCTCCCTGAAGCTCCTCTACCAACGCCGCCTCAATCGCCTTGCGGACGGTCCCCGAGAAGCGATCCCGGGGAATGATGACCATGACTGCGGCACCACGTTTGAGTGGGTCCTCGCGCAGCGTGGCGCGCACGCCCGATGTGTGGTAGGCGTTGAGCACCGTCCGGATGTCGCCGCCTATCTCCGCGGCCGAAGTGAGGAAGAGCTCCTCCTTGGGCAGCGAGTTGAAGATCGTGATGATCTCCTTGTAGTCGTACGACCCCTCGACAGCGTCGGCCTCACTCAGAATCTGCTTTAGTTTCTGACGCAGGATCGGGATGCTCTCGGCATCCTCGGCATAGGCCTTGGAAGTGAAGAGGCCCACGAAGCGATGCTCGCCGACCGCGGTTCCGTCGGAGCTGAGCTTCTTGACGCCGACGTAGTCCATGCGCACCCGCCGATGGACCGTCGACTCCGAGTTGGTCTTGTTGATGATCAGCATGGGGCCATGCACCACCAGATCGCGCACCCCATCGTCCAGCTGCGACACCGGGACCGGCTCCGCGTAGCGCGACTCGCCCTCGTTGCGAAGAACGCCAAGTCCGGAGCCGGGCTCCACCAGCACGCTGCGCTCTCCATCGGGGCCGTCGACGAGGTCGTATGCGCGATACCCGAGGAAGACGAGTCCTCCGTCTCTCAGCCAGCGCAGGAAGTCCTGGATCTCGTCGATTTCCTCGCGCCGATCCTCGAGTGCCCGACCGTGTTCCGCGAGCTCCGCCACCACCGAGTTCACTGCGTCGATCATGGGGCCGAAGTCGTCCGTCACCCGCACCACGTCCTGGAGACGGCTGCTCAACTCCCGCTGGATGTGGTCGAGCCTTTCGGGGTCATCGATCCGAGCCACTTCGCAGTGCACGAGCGACTCCTTCGAGGCGCCGTCTCCCGGTGGCCGTACCGCGACCATGTGTCCCTGCTCGTCGCGGTCGATCTCGAAGAGGGGATACACGATCTGGGAGATCGAGAGTTGCTGCGAGTGCAAGAACTCGCGAATCGTGTCTACGATGAAGGGGCGCTCGCTGACGCTGGTTCGCACCGTCGTGACGGGGACCCGCCGGCCATCGCCCTCGGGGTCCGTGTTCGACACGACGACGTCGACACGGTCCGGCCTCGCCTCGGCGAAGAAGCGGAACGCGCCCACGACCATGTGGGTCAGCTCGTCGGTGTCGCGCTCCTGCAGCAGCTCTCGCGGGGTCCGGGAGAGAAAGATCTCGGCGAAGTCGACCGCCAAGGGGGCCTGGGACCCGCCGACGATCTGCTCGACCTGCTCGCAGACGGCGCGGACCGCGGCGGAAGCCTCTCGGAGTCGGCGGTCAGCCGTTTCCGTCGTATCACTCATGAGGAAGGGGGTGTGCGCTTGGGCACGACTCTTCGGTAACCGACGTTGAGCGCCAAATGCAGATTGAGTCAAGAATACCCGTGAACCTGTTGGCGGGAAACCCGCATTGGCAAAGGAGACCGCCCTCACCGTCCAAGTATCGGAAGTGATGCCTATGGCCTAAACGAGCAAAGACCTCCGCCCTGGTTCCTCACCGCGACAACGACCCGCAGAAAACCGAGAGCCGCGAGGTGCTCCCGGACCGACTCTGACGGGTATTCGCCGCACTCACCCTCGAACTCGGCCGGTACGTTGAACTAGACCGCTACGTGCCCTATGCCCCGCGTCTCCACCAGCACATCGGGATCGAGGTCCGACAGCCCCTGCACGTACGCGGCGCGCGCCGACTCCGCGGCAAGCGCCTCTTCCTCGGTGACGGGCGTATCCACGAACAACGTCGCGGCAATGAGCGAGAGCACGCTTCCGACCACCAACGTTCCGGCCGTCGAGAAGTTCGAGTAGCGGCGGACCACAGACGAGAGCGCCCCGGCGAGGGCAATGAAAAGCCCGATCCTGAACGTCGAGCCTATGGCCATCAGAGGGCCACCCGCGAGCAGCCCGACGAGGAAGAGGCTGTCGGAACGAGCCTTCTCCCACCAGATGCGCCGAAATCTGTCGTCGACGTCGCGCCTTGCTTCTTCGGCCGCTTCGTGCAGCAGCGTGCCGCACTGCGCGCATAGGTTGGGACGGCCATAATACGTAAAGGCGCAAAACCCGCAGGTGCCGAATCCTGGGTCCTTCTTGGGCCTCGCAGTCATTGTCCCATGATAGCCAATCGCAGGCCCACGCAGCGAATTCCCAGGAATCGAGGTTTCGTCTAGCTTCTGCCATGCGTTTCGTCCACCTGGCCGACGTCCATCTCGACACCTCCTTCGCCGGCCGTTCAACGACCGTACGACGTCGACTCCGGGAGGCGTCACGGGAGGCCTTTCGCCGTAGTGCCGACCTCGCGATACGAGAGGACGCCAACGCACTCCTGATCGCCGGAGATCTCTTCGACGGCGATCGACTCTCCTTCCAGACCGAGCGGTTTCTCCTGGAGCAGATGCGCCGCCTCGAGCAACACGGCGTCACCGTAGTGTACGCGACAGGCAACCACGACCCAGGCTCGCCCGTGTCGGGCCCGCGCGCGCTGGACTGGCCTGCGAACGTGCACGTCGCCTGGGACGCCACGCCAAAGCGCATCCTCGTTCACGATCGGGAAGGCGAGCCTGTGGGCTATGTCTCGGCCGCGGGCCACGCCAGCGACCAGGAGAAACGAGACCTGTCTCGACTTCTCCCCGCGCCGAAGGGCGACCTGCCGGAAGTGGCGCTGCTGCACACTCAGGTGCACTCGTCGCTCGGCTCTGAAGAGCATCATGCCTACGCGCCCTCGGAGCTCACGTATCTCATCCGCTCCGGCTTCGACTACTGGGCGCTGGGCCACGTACATGTCCGCCAGGAGCTCTGCCTCGACCCTCCGGTCGTATACGCCGGAAGCCTCCTGGGTCGTACCCATACCGATACCGGGCCCCGCGGAGCGCTCCTGGTCGACATTACCAATCGGGAGGCGCCCGAGATCTCATTCCGGCCGCTGACGCCGATCCGGTGGCAGACGATCACGGTCGATCACCTGGAAGGGGCCGATTCCCTCGACCGGCTCGAGCAACGGGTGTCAGCCGCATGGCGGTCCTTCCGTGACGGGCAGGCGGCCGCCCGGGAGGTCGAGTGGATGGTCCGTGTGCAGCTCGCCGGCCCGTGCCCTCTCTGGAAGGAGCTCCAGGACGACGAGAACCGGGACGAGTTGGCCCAGGAGTTGGCGGAGGTGCTGGGTGCTCTCGATGTCGTCATCATGGCGGACAGGGTTCATCCGGTCATTCCCATTCACGAGCATCGCATTCGCACGGACGTGCTCGGCGAGACCCTGCGCCTCTGTGAATCGATCCGGCGGGGTGAGGCGCGGCTGACGGCGCTGGACGCCAGCGCGCTCGCGGGCGTCACTTCGGAGGATGCCGCCATCGTCGACGCATACGTGCGTGACTTGCTGCGGGACGCGGATGGGGAGCTCGCGGCGCGTCTGCTCGGATCTGAGGGTGACGTCCCGTGAGGATCGAGCGCGTGCAAGTCCGTGCGTTCGGGCGACTCAGCAACTTCGACTCGGGCGCGGCTGCCCTGCCCGGACTCGTCGTTGTGCTCGGCCCCAACGAAGCTGGCAAGTCGACGCTCTTTCACTTCCTCACCACGATGCTTTACGGGTTTCACCCGGCCTCCCGAGAGAGCAACCCCTACCTGCCATGGGATGGTGAGGACGCCTCGGGCAGCGCGCGACTGCGCTTGGACAGTGACCGGTGCGCTGAGGTCGAGCGTTATCTGCGTTCACAGCCCGGGGGCAGGCTCACGATCGACGGGCGCGTCGACGATCTACGCAATCGAGCCCTTCCGTGGGTCGATCACATACCGCGCTCCGTCTTCCGGCAGGTCTTCGCCGTCACGCTGAGGGATCTCGCGGGTCTGGACGCCGAGACATGGGCGCGCATCCAGGATCGCATACTCGGCTCGATGGGAGCCACCGACCTCTTGCCGGCCCGTAGCGTCGCGGACGTTCTCGAACAGGAGGCCGGCGCGTTGTGGCGCCCCCACCGACGTGGCAATCAGCGGGTCAGGAAGCTGCAGGAGCACATGCGCACCCTTCGTTCGCAGCGCCGCCAAGCAATCGAGCGCGACAGGGATATGCGGGCGCTCGCAGAGGAGCTCGAGCGCACCAGTACCGAGCTGTACGAAGCCCGAGAAGCGAGGGAGCGAGAGCGCGTCGCGGTAGAGCGCGTACAGACCCTTGCACCGATCCGCCGCCAGCTCGTGCGAATCGCGGCGCTTCGAGAGGAGGGGGGAGCGCGAGGGGCATTGGAATCGCTGCCGTCCGACCCGGGGGCGCACCTCAGGGCCCTCGAGGCTAGAGTCGCCGAGTCGGCCGACCGAAGGTCGGAAATCGACCGGGATCTGCAAGAGCCGGAAGCCGGCGTCGCGAGCTATGACGAGAGAGCCC
>SMVB01348411.1_pt1 | contig 10254 bp, 7 predicted proteins | sample 2456461 | NCBI WGS metagenome assembly SMVB01 (sample SAMN11095934, study PRJNA526329) | marine sediment metagenome | biome: Marine sediment; feature: Surficial sediment; material: Deep marine sediment; isolation source: Hadal surficial sediment | place: Pacific Ocean | collected 2014-05 | depth 0-1...
AGTAGTTTGTTCGCTCAACCATCTGAGACCAGCGTCGAGACCAAATTGAGGCACCCAGCGAGTCTCCAGCTGGTCTCGCTCGTCACTGAATGCCGCGCCACCAATGATCCGGGCCCGGTACCCGAGGCCACGCTCGGGGAAGCGATTCAGCGACAGGCCGACGGTATTCGACCAGAATAGAGTGGGATCCCAGTACAGGCGGCGACCGATCACGGGTGCCGGGTCGCTGAATCCGATCAACCGCGTGCTGAACTCGGCGCTGAATAATGGGCTCAGCCGACGCGAAATCGTTGCGCCGCCACCGATCCGTGTATTCGTCAGGCCTCCGCCGTCGAAAAGCGCCACCTCGGCCGAAGCGGAAAGAGCCCAATCCTCGCCAAGCGGCTTGAGTACCACGACTTCGACATTGTCAGCGACGACTTCTGCCACGGCACTTTCCAGCGTGGCGGCCAGCAAGTAGGCCGGTGAGTGATCATAGCGCAGAGATATGGAGTTCCCGGACGAGCCGAATTTCTCGATCGAAAGGCCGAATGTGGGTTCCGTCCCGGACCGGTCAAGATGGTCCACGCCCGCGCGAACTGCCGTCCGAACAGATGCCTCGGACCACCAGCGCGACACTTCGAGATTGCCGAAGTACCCATCATCGCTCGCGTCTATTCCTGCCAGGTCGATCCCCTCCAGTCGGCGGTAGCCTGCTGTCAGATTGAGCGCGACTGTTGAACTCACCCAGGCTGCGGCTGTCCCTCCGATGTCCAGGCGGAGGAAATCGTCTGAATCGCTAAACAACGAGATCTTCGGTCCTACTCCGATTGGCTCACGAGCTGCGACCGTCTGAGCATGCAGACGATCCAGCTCTGGTAGGCCAACGGCTGCATGCGCCTCACCCGGCTGGAGATCGACTGCCCGCTCGTATGCTTTCCGGGCCTTGCCACGCTCGTCTGCATACCGATAGACATCACCGAGGAGCCCCCAGGCATCCGCCCGCTCCGGGTGGTCCCTCACCAGTGCCTCAAGGACTCGCCTTGCCTCCATTTCCTGCCCGGTCCACATGTAGAGTTCGGCCAGCCTGTACGAGAGGTCTGGATTCGTTCCGAAGCCGTCTTCGTAGGCCATGATGGCAGCGATCGCAGCAACGTGGTCCTCCAGTCGATACTGGAGAAAGTCGATGTACTCCAGTGCGAGGGCTTGATCCTCGGGCGTCTCGGCGACGGCCCGCGCATACAGGGCTCCAGCGGTTTCGAGATCCTCTTCGGCGGCGGCACGCCGAGCCTGCTCCACGAGAGTTTCCGGCTCAGAAACTGGTTCGGGTGGTGGACGAAGCAGGTTGGCCAGCTCCTCATCCAGCGCACGGGCCTCAGCAGCCTCGGATGAGTCATCCGTGATGCCGGCGAGGACGACTCGCGCCTCCGCCGGGCGATCCGTCCAGTACAGGACACGCGCCAGGTCCAAACGGTAGATCCCGACTTCGGGAGCTTGTACGACGAGAGTTCGGAGGATCTCCTCTGCCTCCGGATACCGCTCGGCCCACATGTAGAACCGGGCGACCTCGTGGTGGAGCTCGAGATCCGATGGTCGTTCGACGATCAGCTCACGGTACAGCACATCCGCATTGTCCACGTCACCCAGATCCCTCAACAGTCTGGCCAGGGAGAGACGATCAAGTGGAGAGTCGGTGCGGTCGACCAGGTTCTCGAACGCGTCACGGGCAGCGAGAGTATCGCCGGCCAGTGCCAGGGAACGTGCCCGCTCACGACGAACCGAGAGGTCATTGGGGTGATCCAGTAGATAGCGATCCATGTACGCGATTGCCTCGCCATAGCGCCTGTCGGCGAGCAGAGGATCGATCTCAGCCCATAGCAGCTCTGCCGGCCCGGGTTTCGGTTCGACGGTTCGTGGCGCTTCCTTCGGCGGCTGGATCAGCGGCTCGGGCGTGGGCATGGGAAACGCCAGTGCGTCTGCCGTAGTGGGAAAGGAAATGCCCGATTCACGCAGATCTGCGGTGAGTATGTATCTGGCGGGAAGGACAATGATTACAAGCGCTCCGGTGACGGCGAGCAGGCTGCCGACCATCAGGCTGTAGCTTACCCAATAAGGGATGCGGCGTTTTGTCTTCCGCCTGGCCACGTGCGAAACCTCACGCCTCGATCAAGTTGCGAATCCGGTCCATCTCCTCCGGATTGGCGAAGATTTCGACTTTCAGCTCGGCTTCAACCCCGCGACGCTTTACTTCATTCCGCACCCGGACAACGAAGGCCTCCGCCTGCTTCGTGCGCGCATCCTGCAAGAGTACACCAAACGCGTCACCCATGGAGCCAACCAGGTCACCACTTTCCGCTCGCACACTAGCGAGCAGTATCTGTCCAAACTCATCCGTGTCCGGCAGCTGAGCCGCAACAATGCAGAAGTGCCCTGATTCGGTTGATTCGAGGCGTTCAGCGACCAATCGTTCGAACGCCTCTCGCGGCAGCACGGCATCTACGGTGTCCAGCGTCGCGGCATCCACTCGAGGCGTGAGTCTTGCCGGCCTGGCGCTGTCGAATGCACGACGGATGCGGGCGTCGAGTTCCTTCAGATGAATGCCGTGCGTCAGGACATCATCTGCTCCGGCGTCCAACGCAAGTGCCCGGTCGCCGGACCGAAGTTCTTCGTCGGACAGCAACAGGATCACTCCCGGAGTCATCGGCCTGGCAGTTCGGATGATTTCGATCGCATCATCCGTGTGACCTCGATCGACGTACAAGCAAACGAGTCCCCATTGGTCTGCCTGAAGATGCTGGATGAGATCCATGCCATCCTCGGCATCCACAGTCTCACGGTCCCGGGTGAGCCAGGTTTCCAGATCGGCCGGCATGTCGGCCCCGAGCCGCAGTAGCAATGCTCGATCATTGTTCACCGTGCCCCGGTCCGTCTGGCGCCGGTCGATGCGGCCCGTTGGCTCGCACAACCCACGTCCGGCCACCAATTCGAGACTGATCGGTCCGGATGTGTCGACCGCGGGGGTGATGCGTCGAATTGCGATTTCATGGATTCCATTGCGTAATCGGGCGAAATGGAACACGCCTGTGGCACGCTGCAAGACCCATTCGGTGGACGGATCCGGCCGATCATCCAGTCCTGCGGCAACGGATGCGATCACAATTGCCCCCGATGCTTCGGCCCACAGTGCGAATCCCTGCGCCATGGACGTGCCCGCTCGCGTTGACCACAGGAATGAGCCGGGATCCACGACCAGACGGTCTACGGGAGAATCGATGACTCGGGTAAGCTCGTCGAACGCCTCACCGGGATCGGGCGCGTGCACTATCCGTTTGGCATACTCGCCCTTGAATCCAAGAAGGATACAACTACCTGTACGCCACGGAGTTGCAAGATCAAATCCCAGGTATTCCGCCTGGTCGATCAGGTCGTTCGGCATCGCCGCGCTTAGAACGGCCACCCGCTCTCCGTCACGAATCCCCTGATCCACGAACTGGAGCAGAAAGGCCAGCTTCGCCGTATCGGCACCCCCGGTGATGAGATACAGACCCTCTCTTTGGAGGCCGCCGGTCCGCTCGTCGAGCGGACCGATTCCTGTCGATACGTTCACGATTCTCCTGCCTTTTGCAAGCCATCTTGAATGCACGCAACCAACGCTTTAGCGCAACGGACGTGCCATGACGTGAAGTGACAAAGGGCCGGTCTCCATGGTGAAGACCGACCCCGGATGAGTCCTGGAGTGGAGGTCGCTGGACTAAGCGGCGGCACCGTCGGAATCGGCGCGTTCGATCATCTGCCGGAGCGGCTTCACCAGCACCCAGAGCAACAGGCCCATCGCCACGGCGAACGTAGCCATCGCGCCAAACAATGTCGGCAATTCCATCGAGGCGTACAACTTCACGAAGAAGCCGCCCATGTAGTTGCCCACCGAGACCGCAAGGAACCACAAGCCCATCATCAGGCTGCCGATGCGTGCCGGCGCGAGCTTCGTCATCGCACTCAAGCCGACGGGGCTGAGGCAGAGCTCGCCGATCGTGTGGAGCAGGTACGTGATGATCAGCCAATTCGGGCTGACTTCGACGCCCTGTCGTGACAACGCTGCCCCGACCGCGAGCACGGCAAAGCCGAGGCCGAGAAAGACAAGCCCGAACACGAATTTGCCCGGACTCGTGGGTTCCTTGCCCCGCTTGCTGAGCCATACCCACAGAAAGGCAAATACCGGGGCCAGCATGACGATGAACAGGGCATTCAGCGATTGGAACCAGGAGGCCGGGAACAGGCCGTTGGCAAGCACGCCGGAAAGAATTCCCTGCAAGAAGTCGGGGGCGACACGATCCGTTCGATTTGCGGCGAACAGGTTCAGTGTGGAGCCGGCCTGTTCAAAGAAACTCCAGAAGAGGGCAGCCACAACGAACAGAACACCGATCACATAGAGCTGCTTGCGTTCGCGGTCCGTCCAATAGGTCCGGGAGAACAGCCAGCCGAACAAGCTGAGGACGATCAGGCCGAGCAGGATCCCATACCCGTTCGAGATTCCCTCGGCACTGAGCACGATGACACCGGTCCCGGCCAGGGCCACGATGCCCGCCACGACCGCCAGGACGATCCCCGTCCCTAATCGGAACTGCCGGACGGCCTGCACGCGCTCCTCGGCGCTCGTTGATGGGTGGAGCCCCGCGTCGCCTAGATGGCGTTTACCCAGTACATACTGGACCAGGCCCAGAGTCATACCCACGCCGGCTGCACCGAATCCGAGGTGCCAGCTGATCCCCTCGCCGAGTGCGCCGGTCACCAGCGGAGCGAGGAAGGCGCCGATGTTGATCCCCATGTAGAAGATCGAGAACCCACCATCCCGTCGGGCATCCGCATCGCCGTACAGTTGGCCGACCATGACCGAGATGTTGGGTTTGAGCATTCCGGTCCCGATGACAATCAAGACCAGACCCGAATAGAACATCGGCAGTTCGGGGAGGCCGAGCGCCGGCATCGCCATCGTGAAGTGTCCCAGCGCGATGATGATGCCGCCGTACAGAACCGACTTTCGCTGGCCGAGGATTCGGTCGGCGACCCAACCGCCGGGCAGATTGGCCAGGTAGACGAACGAAGTGTACATCGCATAGACCATCCCTGCCTTTGCGATGTCGAATTCCAGTCCTCCGTTCGCCACAGAGGCCGTCATGAACAGGATGAGAAGTCCGCGCATCCCATAGTACGAGAAGCGCTCCCACATCTCCGTAAAGAACAGGGTCGCCAAACCTCGGGGCTGGCCGAACCACTCTTCTCCGGATCCTGTGCCGGCCTCTGCCCTGCGAGGTGTCTGGTCGCTCATCGAATTCCTCTCGCGTCGGTCCCTCTGTCAGCCGTCGGGCAAGTCGGCCCCCGGCGGTAAAAGTGCGCCCAATATCGGGTCGGGTGCGATGCAAGAGCAAGCGAGGTCCACCTATGCCCGTGGAGTCAGTCGTTCAGGCCCTCTACAAAGGCACGTGCAGCGGCCGGCCATCCGTAGCGGCAGACCCGCTGTTTGCCTGCAGTCCCTAGTTGTGCAGCCAGGTTCGAATCTGTCAGGATGCGCACCAGAGCATGAGCCAATGCGCCTGGATCACGGGGTGGCACGAGAAGGGAAGTCTCACCGTGGGGAGCGACCTCGGGTACCGCGCCGCAATGCGTAGCGACAATGGGAAGGCCGTGAGCCATCGCTTCCAGAAGGACGATGCCGAAACCCTCCTGCAGGCTGGGAAGGCAAAACACAGAAGCGCTTGCGTACTCATTGCGCAGTGTACTTACTGAATCGAGCGATCCAAGAAAGTTTACCCTGTCCTCCACTCCGAGTCGCTCGGCCAGTCGGCGCGTTCTGGCCAGTTCCGGTCCGTCTCCGACGATCCGAAGGCCGATGTCTGGAATAGCAGCCAACAGGGCGGGTACAGCCCGGATCAGGGTGGCGGTATCTTTTCGCCGGTACTGACGCGCTACGGACAGAATTATCGGATCTCTACCGGGAATCAGCGATGACGACTCATCGGGACCGCCCGCAGCGATGTCGCGATCGATACCCTCCGGGGAAAGTCTGACCAGTTCAGGACGAAGGTCGTAAGCCTCGATCGCTCGTCGCTCGCTGTACTCGCTCGTGACGAATACTCGGTCGGCTGACCCCGCGTTCCGTTTTTCCAGGTACGCCCAGAGTGCGAACCGTAGCCGAGACCAGCCCACCTCAAACCGACGCTCGTCGGCGGCAACGCCCTTTAGTGCCACGACGAAACGACGGGCTGGATCGAGAGAGAGTGCCCATCCGTCGTAATCGAATCCCACGACTACGTCGAACCGATCCGCTACGGACTCGACCCGGGGTTTCAAGGTCAGGTTATAGACCAGGCGGGTGACGTCCGGAGACCGGAATACGTACCGGGGGTGCAGGAAATCCACGGAATGGCCGAGTGAGCGAAGCCCACCGGCGAGGCCGGTGATTGCTACAGCCGAGCCGCTGCCCTCCGCGCGGTTTCGCACCCAGGAATCAAGGAACAGGAATTTCAGGCGGCGAGTCTCACGGCCTCAGCCAGCGTATGCTCGCTCGATTTTTGCTGCCAGCACGAAGTCACTCTCGGTAAGACCGTCGATCTTATGGGTCCAGATTTCGACCGCGGCGCGACCCCATGCCAGGTGAATGTCCGGATGGTGCCCTTCGGCCTCCGCGAGGTCGCCTACCGAGTTAGTGAAACCGAGGGCGGAAACAAAGTCTGGAAATGAAAACTCGCGACGCAAATGGTGCTCATTAATGACATCCCATTCATCGTCCAGGAGGTCCAGGAGACGCTCCAGTTCGTCCGCCGCAAGCGGAGGCACTCCACCTCGGCATGGAACACAGGATTGTGCAGCCAGATCAGTCATTCGTTATGCCTCAGGTTCAAATGGACTCTGCGAGAACGACGCGATCACGTCCAGTCCGCTTCGCAGCATACAGGGCATCATCGGCTGCTTTCATGAGCTGCTTCGGATCCTCCCCATCTTCCGGGAAGAATGCGATGCCAATCGAGGCGGACAGGTCGATGTCCGAATCCGGAATACCTTCCACGCTAAGATGCCGAATACGTTCTCTGACACGTTCGGCAATCGCCACCGCAAGGGATCGATCGCAGCGTAAGAGTAGCAAGGCGAATTCTTCACCTCCCAATCTCGCCGCTCTGTCACTGTCGCGTACAGACTCCTGCAGGGCAACTGCCAGGAGCTCCAGCACCCGATCGCCTACGTGGTGACCAAACTGATCATTGACAGCCTTGAAGTGGTCGAGATCCAGCATTATCAACGCCATGGTCTCCTGATAACGGGCCGCCCGGACGACATTCTCGCCCAGTTGCCGAATAAAGTGCCGGCGGTTGTGGAGGCCCGTCAGCCCATCCGTAATCGCCAGTCGGCGCGTTTCCTCGAGTAGTTGTCCGCTCCGGATTACGGCGGCGGCTTGATTGGCGATCAGAGACAATGTCTGGATTTCCGTCGCCCCAAAAGCGTTGGGCTCGGTGGATTCTGCATTGAGCACGCCGACCGTCTTGCCTTCTCCGACCATCGGAAGCGCCAGCTCGCACCGCGCTCCGGGAATACCCGGAATGTAGTGGCTCGCATCCGGCGCCTGCAAATCGCAAACGTGCTGAATTTTCTTCGTCTCGGCGCACCGACCGGTGACTCCATGGCCAACCGGGATCTCCAGGTAACGGGCAGCAGCCTGGTAGCCCTCACCCGCCGCCAGGCGGAGCACTTGCTTCTCATGATCGAGCAGCAGGATGGCACACTGGGCTTCTGGAACGACCTCCTGGGCAACCTCCAACATCTGGTTCAGGGTTACACCGAGCGCCCCGGCTTCACTCGATAGCTTACTGATTCGATGTAGCGCCTCGAGTTGAGCGACCCGACCCCGCAGCGCCTGCTGGGTCTTAAACGCGAGAATCGCCAGGGCCGCCTGCGCTCCCAGCACCGTCAACAGCTTTTCGTGTTCCTGGCTGAAAGCGTGTGTGCGCTCGGACTCGACATTGATTACTCCGGCGACCTGACCGCCGACGACCAACGGCACTGCCATGTTGGAGCGAGCTTCCGGCAGGCCCTCGCGATAACGTGAATCGAGTCGCACGTCTCCCACCCGAACAGCTTGGCCGCTTTGCACTGCCCATCCACTCAGGCCTTCGTTGGACGAGAGTACGCTACGCATCAAACTGTCACGCTGATCCCCATAGCCCCGTACTGCCGCAACGCTCAGGGTATCGGAGTATTCGTCGTAAAGCATGAGCGCCGCATGCTCGAAGCCGATCAAGAGCTCGGCTTGATTGAGCACTTCCTCGAGAGTTTCCTCAAGACTGGCACGAATGCTAATCGCCTGGGTGGCTTCGTATAAAGCGGATAGCGCGACGATTTCGCCACCGGGTACGGAGGCGAGACGGCCAAGCTTCACTTCGTTGTTCTTGTCAGGGGCTACCACCGTATGTCACCTCTAATTCCTGTGCCTTCCCATCACGAATCACCCGCACCGTGGCACGGTTTCCGGGCGTCGCTTCTGATAAGACGACCATGAAATCTTCGATGCCGCGGATCTCGAAACCGTCCATTTCGACGATGAGATCACCGCGTTGCAGGCCGCCCTGTTCGGCCGGACTTCCCGACCGTACAGCGGACAATAACAGGCCCGGACTTCCGTCGGCCGGTCCTGCATAATCCGGTATCGTCCCGAGTCTCGCGCCACCAGTACGCATCCTGATCGGGGCCGGCCGCGTCGATTCGACCAACGTCAATGCTGCTTTCCGATCCGCGAGTTCAAGAACCGTCGCCGCAACTAGCTGCACGATTCGGACCGCTCCTTCTGCATCGACCAGGTGGGCGTCGTCGGATGGTCGATGATACTCTGCATGAGCCCCAGTGAAAAAATGCAGCACGGGGATACCGGCCGCGAAGAATGAGGAATGATCTGAAGAACCGAATCCGTCGCCCTGGATCACGCAGTCGAGTGTCAGTCTCTCACAATGTTGCTCGACGATGTCTTTCCATTCCTTCGCGGAATCGCCACCAAGCACCTGCAATCGATCCGACTCCAGGCGCCCGACCATGTCCATATTCAGCATGGCCGTAATGTCGTGGATGTCCAGGCCTGCCGGTGGGGAGTGCACAAAGGCGCTTGATCCAATCAGGCCGCTTTCTTCAGCGGAAAACGCTACAAAGATGATGTCTCGGCGGAGGGTTTCCCGCCGGTCGAACAGAATTCTGGCCGCCTCGATCAGCGCCACGGTCCCTGAAGCGTTGTCGTCAGCGCCGTTGTGTATCGCATGACTATCGGGGTCAAGAGAGCCGGGGCCGCCCAATCCCAGATGATCGTAATGGGCTCCGATTACGATGATACCGGGCAGCGAATTCGGTGAACCGGCGATCAGGCGACCGACCACATTGAAGGCATCTACGCGTGTACCCTCGGAATGTGGGTCTGCCGGGTCCGGAATACTCACAGAGAAGGACTGCCTGAATCCAGCACTTCCAGAAGGTGCCAGGCCAATTTCCGTGAACCTGGCCTCGATCCAGGCGCCTGCTTCCGACAGACCATCGGTTCCGATCCCCCGGCCTGTTCGCTCATCGGCAGCCAACCAGACGATCTCGGCCATGTAACGTTCGACGGCCTCGTCACGTGACGACTGGGCGACAGCGGGTCGGATGGCTACCGCACCGAGCAGGATCGCGGCGAGTGTCCAGTTAACGGCGTAGCTCATGTAGTTGACGATAATCCTTCCACAGCGGAACGGATTTCATCGTAGTCTGGCTCGACACCGGGATCGTCGCTTACCCAGCGGTACGCAATCCGGCCATCGGTATCGATCACGAAAGCTGAACGCTTGGCGACGCCCGGCGGACCCATCAGATCTTCGTCCAGCACACCGTACGCTCGAGCTACCTTTCGATTGAAGTCTGAGAGCACGGGGAATGGGATGCTCTCCTCCGCCCGCCACCTTGAGGTCACGAATGGGCTGTCCGCCGAAATCCCGAATACATGCCCGTTCGGTACTTTCCACTGCGGCCACTCCGCTCCGACCCGACACAATTCAGTTGTGCAAACCGACGTAAACGCAAACGGAATGAACAGCAGAACCACGGGTCCTGATCCGATAAAGTCACCCACGTTCACGTTCTCGCCCTTTGCTGCCATGAGCGAAAACGGATAAGCCATATCACCAACATTCATGTCTATTTACCCATAAATAGTTAAGGTGAAGTCCGGAAACTTGGACGTCAAAATGCGCCGCCTCCCCCCCCGCCAAA
>SMVB01362274.1_pt1 | contig 10254 bp, 11 predicted proteins | sample 2456461 | NCBI WGS metagenome assembly SMVB01 (sample SAMN11095934, study PRJNA526329) | marine sediment metagenome | biome: Marine sediment; feature: Surficial sediment; material: Deep marine sediment; isolation source: Hadal surficial sediment | place: Pacific Ocean | collected 2014-05 | depth...
GAACCAGCTAAGATCAATGGCTGTTCGGTTTGTAGGCTCGTTTGTAGGTATTCCGGATCCGCAAATAACAATTGCAATCATTTCAATCAATTATGGATCTATTTGGCGGAGAGGGAGGGATTCGAACCCTCGATGGGCTATAAACCCATACTCCCTTAGCAGGGGAGCGCCTTCAGCCACTCGGCCACCTCTCCAGGGGCGGCATTCTAGCAGATGGCGTGGTTGCCGCTAGGCGCGACCGAGGCTCAGATACGCCCTTCCAATGGGCCGATCACCAGCCAGTCGACGAGGGCGCTGATGACCGCGATCACGATCACCACGCAGAGAATCACGCCGAGTAGGCGCCAGCCGTGGAAGCGTTTAATGTCTGATTCCGGTTCGTCCAACGGCATGTCCTGTGCGATTTGAGGCGAACGAAGGCAGGCATTGTCTGGCGGACACGGGGCGAGAATCAACGCCGAAGGCTTTCTTGACTGCCCCAGGGCCCTTCCAGATAATACGCCGCCCTGGCATCGCCGGGGAAAAGCGCCCGTAGCTCATCTGGATAGAGTACCTGGCTACGAACTAGGGGGTAGTAGGTTCGAATCCTACCGGGCGCGCCACTTTCCCTCCGGCACTATCGGCGCTATCGGCATGAACAATCCGCCGCTCGAGTCAGCGTTACGGGGCGCGACGTACATGCTGTTTGCGATGTTCCTCGCTGCGGGCATCGACGTGGCCGTCAAGGCCTTGACGGCCGACTATTCCACCGCTCAGATCGTTTTGCTGCGCACGCTGTTTGCCCTGCCGCTGGTGCTTGTGTTCTGTCACTACCAGGGCGGGTTGCGTTCCATCCTGACGCCGCGCTGGGGATGGCAGATCTATCGGGGCTTGCTTACCGCGGGCGTCAATTTCGGCTTTTTCTATGGCCTGGCATACGTTCCGCTCGTCACGGCCGTGTTGCTTGCGTATATCTCGCCGGTGCTGATCGTGTTGATGTCGGGCTTCGTCCTGCACGAACACGTCGGGGCACGGCGCCTGCTCGGCTGCACCCTCGGGGTGGTGGGTGTGTTGTGCGTGTTGCGCCCCGGCAATATCGAATGGCACCCGGGGATGTTCGCAATTCTTGGATCCTCGGTGTGCTGGGCGTTGCTCTCCATCAGCAACCGCCAGCTTGCGGGGCTGGAAAGTCCCGCTGCCCTGACGTTCTATACGCTGCCCATCAGCGGGGCGCTTGCGGCAATATTGACCGTTGGCCATTGGACCCAGCCTCAGGATGTCCACTGGGTGCTGTTTGTCATTGCCGGCATCTGTGCGGGGGGTGCGCATTTTTTCGTCGCGCTTGCCTATCGTAACGCGCGGGCCGCGACCATCGCGCCGCTGGAGTACACGAACCTGATCTGGGCGGGAGCCGCGGCGTACTTTTTCTGGCAGGAAATTCCCGGTGGATATAGCCTGATCGGCGGCCTGGCGATCCTGGGCGGAGGCTTCCTGGCGATTCGCGCTAAGGGTTGAGTTCGGTTGCGCGCTATGCGGGGCAGACCCAATCAGTATAATCGCCGTGGATTGGGGCAGAGGACTAACGCGTGGACGAGACCGAGTTAATCGGCCGGGGTGTCGAGCTGATGCTGGTTGGCATGGGAACGGTGTTTACGTTCCTGACGCTGCTGGTACTGAGCACGTCCTTGATGTCGGCAGTCGTGCGTCGCTTCCTGCCGGATGCCTCGACGCTGTCGGCCGGCGAAGGCGCGCCCGCATCCGAAGGTGAGCTGTTGGCCGTCGTGAGCGCCGCAGTCAGCGCGTACCGCAATCGAGGCGACAAGTCGTGAGCGGCACGACCGCCCCCTTGGGTATCACCGAACTGGTTCTGCGGGATGCGCATCAGAGCGTGCTCGCCACGCGCATGCGCATCGACGACATGCTGCCCGTCGCGGCGAAGCTGGATCAGATCGGCTACTGGTCGATAGAGAGCTGGGGAGGCGCAACCTTCGACGCCTGCATCCGCTACCTCGGCGAAGATCCCTGGGATCGCATCCGGCAGTTGAAGGCCGCCATGCCGAACACCCCGCAGCAGATGTTGTTTCGCGGTCAGAACATCCTCGGCTATCGCCACTATGCTGACGATGTGGTCGAGAAATTCGTTGAGCGCGCGGCCGTCAATGGCATCGACGTGTTTCGGGTGTTCGATGCGATGAACGACATGCGCAACCTGCACACCGCCATCGGCGCGGTGCTCAAGCAAGGCAAGCATGCCCAGGGCGCAATTTCGTACACGGTAAGTGACGTCCACACGCTGGACCTCTGGCTGGATCTTGCGCGCCAGATCGAGGACATGGGCGCGCATTCGGTGTGCATCAAGGACATGGCCGGGTTGTTGAAACCCTATGTGGCATTCGAGCTGGTCTCAAGGCTGAAAGAGTCGCTGTCGATTCCGATTCACCTGCACTGTCATGCGACCACCGGCCTGTCTACCGCGACCTACCTGAAGGCCATCGAAGCAGGGGTGGACAATGTCGACACGGCGATCTCCTCGATGAGCATGACCTACGGTCATTCAGCGACCGAGACCGTGGTCGCAACGCTGGAGGGCCGCCCGCGGGATACCGGGCTGAACATCCCGCTGCTCGAGGAAATCGCTGCCTACTTTCGTGAGGTGCGCAAGAAGTACGCGCAGTTCGAAGGGGCATTGCGTGGCGTAGACTCCCGCATTCTGGTCGCCCAGGTGCCCGGCGGCATGTTGACGAACCTGGAACACCAGTTGCGCGAGCAGAACGCCAGCGACAAGTTCGATGCGGTGCTGGAAGAAATCCCGCGAGTCCGGGAGGATCTGGGTACCATTCCTCTGGTCACGCCCACGTCCCAGATCGTTGGCACCCAGGCGGTGTTGAACGTCCTCAGCGGTGAGCGCTACTCCAACATCACCCGGGAAACCGCCGGGGTGTTGAAGGGCCAGTACGGGGCGACGCCCGCGCCGGTGAATGCAGAGCTGCAGGCCCGGGTTCTGGACGGTGAGGAACCCATCACCTGCCGTCCGGCGGATCTGCTGAAACCCGAGCTCGATCACCTGGAACAGGAACTGCTGGCGCTGGCGGACGAGAAGGGTATCGCGCTGGGCGCCGAGCCTATCGACGACGTGCTGACCTATGCCTTGTTCCATCAGGCGGGACTGAAGTTTCTCGAGCACCGCGGCGATGCCAGCGCATTCGAACCCGCGCCGGACGGTTTGGTCGCCGAGCCGGTGACTGTGTCAAACGCCGCGGCAGGCGGCCCCCAGGTCTACACGGTCAAGGTCAATGGCAAGGCGTACGTGGTGGAGGTCAGCGAGGGTGGTGAGGTCAATCGTTTGGAGTCTGCATCGAACCCGACGACGTCGACTACCGCACCGGTCGATGGCAAACGGGTGGATGCGGCGCTGGCCGGAAACATCTTCAAGATCATCGCGCCTCCGGGCAGCGTGGTCGCCCAGGGTGATACCGTGCTGGTGCTCGAGGCCATGAAGATGGAAACCGACGTCAGCGCGCCCAGTGACGGCACGGTGGCCGAGATCCACGTGGCCGAAGGCGATGCGGTTGTGGTGGGTGAGCCTTTGTTCACGCTCAGCTGATCTGAATGCTCGAACAGTTCGCAGAGGTCGCTCGCGCATCGGGTCTGTACCAGATCGAGGCTGGCCAGGTCCTGATGATCCTGGTCGGTTTTGGGCTGTTGTATCTCGCGATCGTTCGGAAGTTCGAGCCGCTGTTGCTGGTGCCCATTGGTTTTGGCGGAATTCTCAGCAACATTCCTGGCGTGGCGATCGCGACCGGCGACGGGATCCTGCATCTGATCTACGAGGTGGGCGTGGCAACGGGGGTATTTCCCCTGGTGATCTTCATGGGCGTGGGTGCCATGACCGATTTCGGACCGCTGCTTGCGAATCCGCGGACCATGTTCCTCGGTGCCGCGGCGCAGTTTGGCATATTCGCCACGCTGCTCGGTGCGCTGGCACTCAGCTCGGCGGGCATCATGGACTTTACCCTGCAGGAAGCGGCGGCGATTGCGATCATCGGTGGCGCGGATGGGCCCACGGCGATCTACGTAGCCGGAATACTGGCGCCGCAGCTTCTGGGTGCCATTGCCGTGGCCGCGTATTCGTACATGGCGCTGGTTCCGATCATTCAGCCGCCGATCATGCGCGCGTTGACCACCGAAGCCGAACGACGCATTGAAATGACTCAGCTGCGCACCGTATCGAGGACCGAACGCATCATCTTTCCACTGCTGCTGTTGCTGCTGGTGGCGCTGTTGCTGCCCACCGCGGCACCGTTGCTGGGTATGTTCTGTTTCGGCAATCTGATGCGCGAATGTGGCGTGGTAGATCGGCTGAGCGACACTACGCAGAATGCGTTGATCAACATTGTGACAATATTCCTCGGTCTGGCGGTGGGTTCGAAGCTGGGCGCGGATCAGTTTCTGAACGCAAGCACCCTCGGTATTCTGCTGCTCGGGATCGTCGCCTTTGCGATTGGCACCGCAAGCGGCGTGCTCATGGGCAAGCTCATGAATGTCTTCAGTACCCGCAAGATCAATCCCCTGATCGGCGCGGCCGGGGTTTCCGCCGTACCGATGGCGTCCCGGGTGGCCAATCGGGTGGGTCTGGAAGCCAATCCTCAGAACTTCCTGTTGATGCACGCCATGGGGCCGAACGTTGCGGGTGTCATTGGTTCTGCGGTCGCTGCAGGGATTCTGATCAGCTTCGCATAGAAGTTAAAGTAAATACGAGATATGAGATATATTTGGTTGATTTCATTATTGTTCATCCCTTGCATTTCGAATGCAGAGGACGGCTACTGGGTGTGCATCGGCAGCTTTCGCGATCAGGATGTCGCGGCTGAGCATCGATTGGCGTTGGCGCATGAATTCCTGGATGAGCTTCGAGTCGTCGAGGCGGACACGCCGCTGGGGCGATTCTTCCGGGTGCTGGTTGGGCCGTATGAAACCGCGCTGCGCGGCCATGAGGCGTTGGAGGATGTGCAGCGCACACGGCCTGATGCGTGGTTGGTGGTCACGTCGGTGAGCAGCGCATACAACGCATACAACACGGACTACATCGGCGCCGATTACGAGGACGGCGGCTACAGATTTTCAGATCCGGACGATAGTTATGCCGACTGGGAGTACCGGGTACCGGCCGTCCAGGACAACGGTGCGAGCATCGAGGTGACCTCCACCGCCAAGATCGTCGAAGTAGCCCCGCCCGGTTACAACGTGCACCGACTGAATCGCGGTGCCGCGCGCACCGATGATTGAACTTGATGGAGCCTGGCTGTGCTGAGCCTGAGCGACGGAACCAAAAAAGGCCTGATCCTCGGCTCGACGGCCGTGCTGCCGAGAAATCTGCGCGTGAAGTCGCGGGTGTCCCTGCTTGCATCGCTGGAGGTTGGCATTGCAACACGCTCGGATCTGTTGATCATCGCTCACCCGAAGAGCGGCAATACCTGGCTCAAGGCAATGCTCAGCCGTCTCTACCAGGTGCGCTTCGGCTTCCCGGAGCAGTTGCTCAATAAATCGGACGAATACGCGCGGCTTAACCCGGCGGTGCCGCGGCTGGCCGCTACCAACGGGTACTACAGCTATGAAGGTGCCGTGGGAGAGGAACTGAAGCGCCCGAATTCGGCGCTGCGAGACAAGGCGATCGTGTTTCTGCCGAGACACCCGCTGGACATCGCGGTGTCCTGGTTCTTCCAGTTCACCAAACGGCAGTCGGCGCACAAGCAGGAGTTGATCAACGCCTTCATCGAGCACCCCGTGGACAAGTACACGGTGTCGATGTGGGAGTTCGTCCGTAACAGCGACCTGGGGGTTGAGTTTCTCATCGACTATCTGAATGGCTGGCGCGTTGCACTCGCGGGGCTCGAGCGGGCGATCACCGTCCGTTACGAAGACCTGCGAACCCATACGGAGTTGCAACTGGCTCGCATCAATACGTTGCTGGGCGAAGATTTCAGTGCCCAGGAGATCGCCGAAGCGGTTGCCTGGGGTTCGGTCGACAACCTGCGCAAGATGGAAAGTGAAGGGAAGTTCCGACAGGGTGGCATGACCCTGCGCAACCCGGACGATCCCAACAGCTTCAAAGTGCGGCGTGCCAAGATTGGCGGTTATCGGGACTACTTCAACCGCGACGAACTCGAGGAATTGGACGCGCTGGTTCAAGCCCGGCTGGACCCAGCCCTGGGCTACACCACGGACCATGCGGGACACTGACCCCGGGCCGCGCACCTGGCTGGTTGTTGGGGACAAAGGCGGCGACAACGCCCAGGTCGCAACCATCGCAGACCAACTGCCGTGGCGCTACGAGACCCGATTCGTTGCGATGCGACCACGCTATGTGAAGGGCAAACCCTGGGTCCGACCGTCGCTGCATCACCTGGACCTCGAGGCATCCGACGCCCTGGAACCGCCCTGGCCCGAGCTGATCATCACGGTTGGGCGGCGCCCTTCCCTGGTGGCGTTGTGGATCCAGCGCGAGGCCCAGGAGCAGACCGGGCGCCGGCCCCGAATCGTGTTCATCGGCAAACCGTCGGCACGGGTGGGTAGGTTCGATCTGGTAGTTGCGAGCAGTGAAGTTCTATTGCCGGCGGTGCCCAACGTGGAGCTGTTGTCCTTGCCGCTGATGCGACTCGATGAGGGGCGGGTACAGCAAGGGGTTGCGGAATGGGCGGAGCGTTTTGCAACCCTGCCTCGGCCGTTGATCGGGTTTCTGGTGGGTGGGCCGACCAATCCGTTCCGCTACAACCGCAACATGGCCCGACGTTTGTCCGGCCTGGCCCGGCAGGTCGCGCGGGACGGCGGCACACCCTATCTGTCCACCAGTCGGCGGACTCCGGAACGGTTCACGCGCTGGCTGGCCGAGGGCTTTCCCGAGGCGGGCAAGATCTACCGATGGATGCCCGATGCCTCGGACAATCCATACTCGGCATTGCTCGGCAGTGCGGACGGTCTGATCGTCACGGGAGACAGCATCTCCATGGCGGTGGAGGTGGCCAGGCTGGGCAAGCCACTGGGTATTCTGATGCCGGGTTATTCGCCCGTGGGTCACGTCGACCGATTGCGGCGCTGGGCGACCCGCTGGCTGATGGTCGAGCGCCCGGCGCTCGGCCGGACGTTGTACCGCGCCCGCCTGCTGGGGGTGACCCGCGATTACGATGGATTTTACCAATCCCTGATCCGTGAAGGACGCGCGGCGTGGGCGGGGACGAAGCTTCCCATGCCCGGGCGGCCGGCGGCGCTGGAAGTTGAGCGCGTGATCGTGCGCATCCGCGAGCTGGTCAACGCTTAGCGAATATCCGAAGCAGTCGTTTCATGGTCCGGGTCGAGAGTCGGCTGGCCGTCTGGGCGAACTTCGCCACGACGCCGGACCGGTTCCAACTGATCTGGACCATCCGCCGTGTGCCGACATGACGACGGTGGCCGTGGAAGGACCTTCCGCAGCGCTTGAACGCAACCAGCGTTCCACAGGTGGGGAGCACTTCGGTGGCGTAATCCTCAATGTCGTCCTTCGAGCGGAGCAGGCGCAGGCGGCCACCCTCGTGCTGCCACTCGGGGTTGAAGTACAGCAATGCCGTGACCACCTTGGTCCAATGGTCGAGATGAATATCGCCGTCGCTCAGTTCCGAGCGGTCGCGGATGGTGATTGTCTGGGTGGTTGCGTCCAGCCTGACGCCGAACTTGGCGCCCATGCGATCGGCCAGTTCCTGACTCCGTAATTCGGTCATCAGGTCGCCAAACGTCGGTCCGTACGTGACTTCCTCAGGCCGGTAATTGCCCGCAGTTGGAACCTCCGGGTAGTCGGCGATGATGCGCGCGGAATCCTCCGCCGAAATCGCTTCGGAGGTCATCAGATGGTCGAAGGGGTCATGTATTATGGGCGCTGCGTCCAGTGCGCCGAGGTTCACGAGCGTGGTCACTCGACCCTTCCATGTTGAATCTCAAGCGTAATGTACTCGCGCGGGCGACGGGGTCAAGCCGGAAATACCCGGCTGCAGCCCATCCCACCGGTAGACCGGGGTGTGTATAATTTGCGTTGTCTATCCATCGGGCGCTGCCACCCAAACATGTTCGACGTCATACGTAAGAAGCTGACGCGGGCGATTGTCCTCGCGGCGGTGTTTTTCCTGCCCCCGGAACGCAAACGCATCATCGAGCGCAAACTGCGCGGCAAGGAGGAGAATCGCAAGCTCGGCCTGGCCGACTGGGTACTCGTCTCCTGGGGCAAGAGCGGGCGTACCTGGTTCCGGATGATGATTTCCCGGGTCTATCAGGTGAAATTTGGCCTCAAGGGTCACCAGTTGATTGGCTTCGACAATCTCCACCGCAAGAACCGCAACATCCCCAAGGTGTTTTTCACCCACGGCAACTACCTGGCCGATTACACGGAGCATCGGGACTCGAAAGTGGATTTCTACCGCAAGAAGGTCGTGTTGCTGGTTCGGGACCCGCGTGACATCGCCGTTTCCCAGTTCTTCCAGTGGAAGTTCCGCATGAGGCCGCACAAGAAGATGCTCAATCAGTATCCGGAGCATGGCGCAGACCTTTCGACCTACGACTTCGTGATGAACGAAAATCAGGGCATGCCGCGCATCATCAAGTGGATGAACAGCTGGGGCGCGGACAAGAAGAACGTCGCAGACATCCTGGTGATCCGCTACGAGGACCTGCGCAAGGATCCCAACGCGGTCATGAAGCAGGTCATGGAGTTCACCGACACCTCTGCCACGGACGAACAGATTCAGGACGCCGTCGACTTCGCCGCGTATGCGAACATGAAGAAGATGGAGGAGAAGCGGGTGTTCCGTTTCTCGGGCGGGCGCATGGTTGCAAAAGACCTCAACAATCCGGATTCGTTCAAAACCCGCCGCGCCAAGGTGGGCGGCTACCGCGACTACTTCGACGACGAACAGGTGCGCACTGTCGATGCGATGATCACCGATGAGCTGAACCCGCTGTTTGGTTACAAGGTAGATCCGGAGATCGTCCCCGCCGTCGACGTCGGCGAGGTCCACGACACCGGTGAGTCGGGGGTGGCCGCGGCCAGTTGAGACTCGGCTGACTAGGCCGCGCTAGAAAGTACCTCGAAGGTATCGTGACGCAGGTGATTGGCCTGCATCTCCTCGCGCAGCATCGCTTCGGTGACCACCCCTTCCTCCAGGCATTCCTTCAGGAGTTCGAAGAAGAACCGTTCCTGGGCCGGATCGGGGTGTGCCTTGTAAGACCCCGCCATGCCGTAGTCGCCGAACATTGTACGACGCAGGCGCCGAAACCAGTGCCGGGGCGGGAACAGCTGGAAGGTGTCCGCCATCCGGTAGTCCACCGGCAGGCCGGTTTTCCAGGGCTGAGTCTTGCGCTTGGTGTTGTGCAGCAGACCGGTCTGCGCGTCCAGATGGTCGAAGTCGTTCCATCTCGGCTCCAGCAAACTCACCGTCGCGCGGTCTTCGAGCTTCAGCGAAATCCAGTCCATGTAGTCGCGCTCGAAACCGAACATCTCGTTGAACGCGGCTTCGCAGTTCCAGTGCGCAAGCTGGGCGCAATCGAGCAGCATGACGCTCGTCGCCAGCGCGCCACCACGGCCTTTGCGGCCGGATTTGCTGCGGCACATGATCGCAGCGCCATCCATGTCGCGGTTCAACAGCTCCCAGACGTCCCCCACCGCGAATATGTCGGGATCGATCACCAGCGCGCGGCCTTCGTAGCCCATGAGTTCCGGCGGCATGAAGCGCAACGGCGTGAAGCTCTGCAGATCGTCGTTCAGCCAGGTGCGCTTGTCGCCGTCGCGCAGGAACAGTTGGCCTTCTCGCGCGCGCATGAAGGCCTGGTCCTTGTGCTCGATCAGGCGGACATCAAAGGTATCGGGACTGGCGGAACGTGCCTTCAGCGAGTGCGCGCTCAGCAGCGCGCCCAGGTGCTGTTTGTGGTTGGTGTGGATGAAGACGCAGGGCTTCACGTGGGACTCTCAGGAATCATTTTGCGCGGATTTTACCCGAATCGGGGCGTGGGGGCCGATCGTGGGGCTGAGACGCTTTTTGGTGCAGATATGCGGCTTTGTAAAACTGGTGTTCCGTAAGCAGGAAAAGGGTGATACGGTTCGCGGTTCGGAGGACGGCCGTCGATGTTGTACGCATCGCAAGGATGTAGTGCATGGGCGGCAGTGTGGTGTATTCAAGCGGTTCTGTTTCATCGACCTGGACATCGATGGGGCGATCGATGCGGGGAAGGGAAAGAAATCATGATTACGGAACTATC